>MDTA01214822.1_pt1 | contig 12100 bp, 11 predicted proteins | sample 811151 | NCBI WGS metagenome assembly MDTA01 (sample SAMN05326648, study PRJNA326480) | marine metagenome | isolation source: seawater | place: Indian Ocean: South | collected 2010
CTGCTATTACTGCTACTAAAATTATTCAGACACAATTGAATTTTGATTTAATTCAGCACCAATCTGATTTGGAAAAAACAATAGCCGATAGGACTTCTGAGCTAGCTAAAAGAAATGAAGAGCTCTCCAAAATGGCTCTTTTCCCTGCCCATAATCCAAATCCTGTAATAGAATTTGATTTTAAATTTAATTTAAAATTCGCTAATGAAGCTGCTGAAAAAATTTTCCATTTAGCTTCAATTTTTCAAGACCAACCAGTTTTAGTAGAAAAATTAAAACGATTGCTTAAGTCTACAATTAAGGGTAAGAAAACAGGTAAATATCACATTAAAGAGGGATTTTATTTTGAGGAAAGAAAATTTGATTTCAATATCTATATAGATAATGAAATGAAATTTATTCGACTTTATTTAAATGATATAACTGTAAATACTAAGCTTCAAAATGATTTAAAAGAGCAGAACGAATCAATTGTCGATAGTTTAAATTATTCTCAAAGAATTCAGCAGTCTATTCTTCCAGATTTAAATCAGCTAAAAGGGATTTTTCATGATTATTTTATTTTGTATAAGCCAAAGGATATTGTAAGTGGAGATTTTTATTGGTCTCAAAAGCATCCTAGTGGTAAAGTGTTGTTTGCATTAAATGATTGTACTGGCCATGGTGTGCCTGGGGCTCTAATGAGCATTATTGGAAATGATGCTTTGAACTCAATAATGACAACGGTTAACCTTCAAGATATTTCAGATATCGTAAATCACCTGAATGAATATTATTATAACTTAAGAATAAATAGTTCAAATGATCTTCGTGATACGATGGATGTGATGATTATTTGTTATGACCAAAAAGAAATGTGCTTAAAGTTCTCTGGTTCTAAACAACGTTTCTATTTAATAAGAGATAATGAATTACAAGCTTACTCTGTAGATAGCTATACACTAGGTTTAGTAAAAGAAAATAAGTTCTCTTCTGGGACTGTTAGTGTTAAAAAAGGAGATTTAATTTATTTGTTTACTGATGGTTATGTTGATCAATTTGGAGGGGAGAGGGGAAAGAAGTTTAAATATACTAGGTTCAGGGATTTGTTAGTTTCCATTCATCAATTGCCAATGACTGAGCAAAAGGAGATTCTTAATAATTCTATAAATAGTTGGATGAAAGGCGAAAATTACACCCATGAACAAATTGACGATATCAGCGTAGTTGGATTTAGGGTTTAATTACCTACTAATGTATTGTCGATTTCGTTGGGGAAAATAACAGTTGGTTCAAAAGTTTTTGCTTTTTCAAAGTCCATTAATGCATAGGCAATAATAATTACGATATCACCTTTGGCAACTCTTCTTGCTGCTGGTCCGTTTAGCGCTATTTCTCCACTTCCTCTTTCTCCAGGAATAACATAGGTTTCTAATCGTTCACCATTGTTAATGTTGACAATTTGAACTTTTTCACCAGCAATAATGTTTGAAGCTTCCATTAAATTTTGATCAATGGTAATACTTCCGATATAGTTTAAATCAGCATCAGTAACCTTTACTCGATGTATTTTAGATTTTAGAACCTGTATTTGCATGCGGCAAAAGTAATTATTTTTTAAAATAAACGAATTATCTTGCTTAAAAACCGTACTCTTTGTAGTCTATAGAAAATTCTTCTTTTGGGATTTGTTCTTCAAATACTACGTTTTTATAAACGTATTTTTCATATAAGCCAATTTCGTCATATATTTCTTGATATAGAGGTAAAAATGTTTTGGAATCTATATACATTATGAATCTTTTGGCATAGGCATTAGGAATGGCGATGTCTTTTCCTTCAGGAAGTGTTTTGTTTTCTTTGTAAGAAGGGTTTAGCTCTGTAAGCTTATAGGAGTTTAGTAATTTATTTTTTGCAATTTTTAAAAGAGATTCATTTTCTTTAGTCCTGTAGGTTTCAATTTTATAGTCAGGGTAATTTAAAATAACTTTATAATAGTTTGAATTGTTCCATTTTACCAATCCTTTATTGGATATGTAGTTGAATAATTCGTCTTTATACGTTTTTTCGTAGCTTCTGAAAATTTCGTCTAACAAATCAAAACCTGCATCTTTTAAGGTGTGATGTCCACCGGCTTTTAATAGATTACTTTCTGGGTAAAAAGACATGGTTATGTAGGGAAAAATATCTGGATTTACCCATGCCTTATTATTGTTTTCACCTTCTTTATATAGTAGCTCTGACCCTTCATTTGGCACCATATTTTTTATGTAAATCATAAATGGATCCATACATAGTTTGCCATTAAAGCTTCCAATTACTTGCTCCCCATCAACTCTTTCAGATCTATATAGTGTAAACCTGAGGTGTCTGTATTTTGCAATTCCATCATGCATTTTTTTAATCAACTCTTTAGTTGATATTTTTTGTGCATTTAAATTAGGTGAACTACTTATAAAAACTATTGCAATTAAAAATCTTAACAAAAATCTTTTTTTCATTTATACAATTTTAATAAAATGTTTATTATCAAATCTGAGCTGTTGACCATAAACTCCATTTTCTGCTCTTTTACCTGCGCTAATAACCATTGAAATTTGCGCTTTTCTAGGAAGCTTAAGCAATTGCTTTATTTTTTTAGAGTCTATTCCTTCCATTGGACAAGAGTCATATCCATATGCTCTTAAGGATAACATTAAATTTTCACAAGCTAGTGCTGTAGATTTATGTGCCCATATTTTCATCTCATTTATACTTCCAGGTTCTCTGGGTGTGGGTGTTTTTATTCCTCTAAAGAAAACAATAATTTTTTTTAGTAATCCAATTGTTCCAAAAGGGCCTTGATTATAGGCTAGGGGAACAATTTTTTTGTAGTATGTAATTGCAGATTTTGGAACTGAATCTCCTTTTTCCTTAAATAGATTAAGCATTCTTTTTGCGTTTGGTTTCCAGAAATCGTACCTAGCTACACATACTACCAATTCTTGAGCAGTTTGAGCCGCAGGCTGATTTAAACAATACTTGACTAATTTCTCTTTTTTGCTTTTATCTCTTACCCAATAGAACTCCCATGGTTGAAGGTTAGAGGAATTAGGCGCTAATACTGTTAGGTCTAAGCACTCTAGCATGTCTTTTTCCAGTACAGGTTCATCGTTGTAAATTCGAACACTTCTCCTGCTCTTTATTACTTTGATAAATTCATCTTTGTTAATTTTTGGAGCTATTTCTTTGTGGGTATTTTTTGCTTCAAATAATTTATTTAGAATGGATTTATTTTTTGTGTTAGCCATCAGTTTTTAAGTTTTCTCTTTGAATGTAATTAATCTGAACCTATTTTATTGCCATTGATTAATTTTTGTTCATAAAAAAATTACGTTGTACGATTTTATTTTAGTATTAATAAAGAGTTCTACATATTTTTATTGTCTATTTAATACTTCATTATGGATTATTTATTGCTTGTTTTAGGTTTAGGTATTTTGGTTTTATTGCTGCTGATTTTACGGAAAGGCAGCACTTCTTCTGAGACACCATCATTGGATGGCGTTCAAGAGCTCATGGAGCTACGTACTGAACTTGGTGCAAAAAATGAGGAGGTTAAACATCTTAAACAGAAAATAAAGGATATGGACTCTTCCAAAGAAGAAGACGAAATTCGACTCAAGGAAACGTTTAAAAATTTAGCTAGTCAAATTTTAGAAACTAATTCAGAGAAGTTTAAAAAGCAAAATAAGGAACAAATAGGTGATTTATTGAGCCCTCTAGGAAAGGAAATAGAAAAGTTTAAAAATAAGGTGGAGCAGACTAATAAGGATTATATAGAACGCAATTCAGCCCTCTCAGAAAAAATTAAAAGCTTAGAATCGTTAAACATTAAGCTGAGTCAAGATGCCATTAATTTAACCAATGCGTTAAAAGGAGATGCCAAAACTCAAGGTGATTGGGGAGAAATACAGCTTGAGGTGCTATTGGAAAAATCCGGATTAATGGATGGTGTGCATTTTTCCACCCAGGGAGGGTATAAGGATGAAGATGGTAAAATAAAAAAACCTGATTTTATTATCCATCTTCCTGAGAACAAACACCTTATTATTGATGCTAAAGTTTCACTTACTGCGTACGAGTCATATTATAATGCAGAAGATGATTCTCAAAGAGAAATTTCTCTTAAGAAACACATAGATAGTATTCGTTCTCATTTTAATGAGCTAAGTGGTAAGAATTACCCTTCATTATACGGTATCAATGCTCCAGATCATGTGTTGATGTTTGTTCCTATTGAGCCTGCTTTAATGTTGGCCCTACATGAAGATCAGCGAATTTACTTGGATGCACTTGATAAAAACATTGTTTTGCTTTCTACATCTACCTTGCTAGCTACTTTAAGTACCATTGCTTCTATTTGGAAGCAAGAAGATCAAAAGCGCAATGTGCTAGAGATTGCAAAAGAGGGAGGGTTGCTCTACGATAAATTTGAGGGGTTTGTTTCGGATTTATTGAGTGTAGGTAAAAGTCTAAAAAGCTCTCAGGATAGTTATCAAGAAGCCATGAATAAGTTGGTTGATGGTAGAGGGAATATTATTAAGAAGGTAGAAAACTTAAAAGCATTGGGTGCCAAAACCAAAAAAAGTCTTCCACAAAAAATAGTAGATAGGGCATCTTTTGATGATGAAGATTAAGTCTCTCTATCTTTTTTTACTATTGTTTATAAGTATCGTTAGTCAATTTATGATTTTCTGGTTCATTCACTGATTTTTATATTTTATAATGCAAGAAACTGTACACCGACATAAAGATTTGTTGTTTTACTTTTTAAAGAAAGATTTGTTTAGTTCTATTCCCTTGTATGAGAATAGTGTTTCTGCTGGATTCCCTTCTCCTGCAGAAGATTTTATGGATTTAGACCTTAACCTTCAGGAATACTTAATTCAGCACCCTTCTGCTACCTTTTGTGTTCGAGTAACTGGTGACTCTATGCTGAAAGCTGGTATTTCTAGTGGTGATGTTATGATTGTAGATCGATCTTTAGAAGTGAAAGATGGTAATATTGTGCTTGCGGTGCTTGATGGAGAGTTTACAGTAAAGCGAATAAAAAAGACACAACAAGAGCTGCTTTTGGTTCCAGAAAACAATTCATTTAGCCCTATAACTATTACCAAGGAAATGGACTTCCAAGTGTGGGGTGTAGTAACACATGTAATTCATCAGCTAGTATGATTGCACTTGCGGATTGTAATAATTTTTATGCTTCTTGTGAGCGAGTTTTTCAGCCATGGTTAGAAAAAGTTCCTATTGTAGTGCTTTCCAATAATGATGGGTGTGTTATTGCTAGAAGTAATGAAGCAAAAAAACTGGGTGTTCCCATGGGAGCTCCTGCATTTAAGTTTGAAAAAGTATTTGAAAAACAAGGGGTGTACGTTTTTTCTGCAAATTTTGCTCTTTATGGGGATCTTTCTAATCGTGTAATGAATACAATAAGACAAGAGGTTAATTGTATGGAAGTTTACTCTATAGACGAAGTGTTCATGGATTTTTCTGATGTCTCTTTGCTTAAAGAAAAAGCATTGGAAATTAAAACTAAAGTAAAAAAGTGGACTGGGATTCCTGTTTCTATTGGTGTTGCACCTACCAAAGCATTGGCTAAGGTGGCAAATTATTATGCCAAGAAATACGTCAAACAAGGAGTGCTGGTGTTGGAAAACCCTAGTTATATTTCTAGGGCATTAAAAAAATTACCTATTGGTGAGTTGTGGGGAGTCGGTAGAAGATATGCTAAATTTTTAACTCAAAGAGGTGTTGTTACTGCTCATGACTTGGTTAGTTTAGATGAAAATTGGGTCCGAAAAAATATGACAGTTGCTGGGCTTCGACTGGTTCAAGAATTAAAAGGAATTTCTTGTTTTGATATTGAGACTACTTTACCAAGGAAAAAGAATATTTGCACATCTAGGTCTTTTGGTCGTAAAGTTAAATCTCATAAAGAGTTAAAAGAAGCTGTAGCTGCTTATGCCACAACATGTTCTCAGAAGTTAAGAGCTCAGGGAAGTTGTGCTTCTTTAGTAAATGTTTTTCTTACGACTAATCCTTTTAGTATACATGAGTGTCAATACCAGGCAAGTAGAAAAATACAATTATCTACTTCTACTAATGATAGTTTAGAAATCGTAAAAGCAGCGATTAAGGGTTTGTCAGCAATATACAAAGAGGGGTTGGTATATAAAAAAGCGGGAGTCATTGTTTCTGATATAGTTCCACAGCAGCAAGTTCAATTGAGTTTGTTCGATGGTGTTGATAGGGTAAAAAGAAAATATTTAATGAACTCAATAGATACTATTAACACCAGAATAGGTAGGGATAAGGTTCGTTTAGCTGTACAAGGTTTTGATAGAAAATGGCGATTAAAACAAGAACATTTGTCTCCTTGTTACACTACACGATTTTCAGATTTTCTTACGGTGTGTTTGTAGAATGTGGTATTTTAATAGTATGAAATTTAGTGGATTATGCTTCGTGGAATAATAGTTGTTTTTTTTATAATTGGGGCATCTGTTACTTCGTTTTCTCAAGAAGCAAATTGCCTAAAAATTTTATCTTGGAATATACATATGTTACCTGGAAATATATATCAGGCTACTAAAAAAATAAAAAGAGCTCGATTAATAGCAGAGCAGTTGTGTAAAAGGGAAGATGATGTTATAGTTTTTCAAGAAGCTTTTCATTTTAGGGCAAGAAGGGTATTAAAAAAGAGGCTTAAAGAGAAATTTCCATACATATATCAACCATTAAATTTTCAATTCTTAAGTGCTAAAACTAATGCTGGTGTTTGGGTGTTAAGTAAAATTAAACTTACTCAAATTCAGACAGTTAAATTTGATTCTTCCAGTGGGTCTAGTAGGTGGGCGAGAAAAGGTGCTGTACTATTTGAGGGAGATTTAGACGGTAATATTTTTCAACTTATTGGAACACATACTAATGGTGGATATGTGAACAATAGTCAATTTAGGCAGATAGCAAATGAGCTCATTATTCCTTACCAGAAAAATAAAGTTCCTCAAATCATATGTGGAGATTTAAATTGCTCAATGTCAAATTTAAAAGACTACAATAGCATGTTAACTATATTAAATGCGAAAGATGAATCAACAACAGGAGGCTATAATTATAGTAACTATGAAAAAACAGCCGTAATTGATTACATATTGTTAAAAGATAATAATTCCACTATTGATCAAGATTACAAAAGAATACTATTGATTGGTTCAGATTGGCAAGTCGGTAAAAGGAAGTATCCTAAAACAGTAGGTTTATCCGATCATATGCCTTTAGAAATAGCTTATTCTTTTAAAAGTAATTAGACCAAGGTTTCCATTAAAAGAGGTTTATTGTTTAAATACTCCCCGAAAAAACCATTTTGTTTCATTTTGTCAATAAGTGTTTCAAGCGAGTTCTTGTTTTTGATTTCCAATCCAACTATAGCTGTTCCTTTTTCTTTGTAGTTTTTTTTAGTGTATTCAAAATGTGTAATGTCATCATTTGGTCCAAGAATATCTACTACAAATTGTCTTAAAGCCCCTGATCTCTGAGGTAATTTAACTAAGAAATAATGTTTTAGCTGATTGTAAAGAAGCGCTTTTTCTTTTATTTCCTCCATTCTAGTAATGTCGTTATTACTTCCGCTAACAATACAAACCACATTTTTTCCTTTTATTTCCTGACTGTATTGAGCTAAAGAAGACAGGGATAATGCCCCTGCAGGTTCAACAACAATAGCCTCCTTATTGTAAAGCTCTAATATTTCTGAACATAGCGCTCCTTCATCAATAAGTAACATGTTGTCAAGATTCGATTTGCAAATTTCAAAATTTAAATCTCCTACTTTTTTTACAGCAGCTCCGTCAACAAATGGATTAATTGATTCTAGGCTAATAGTACAATTCTTTTGCAAAGAAGTATGCATTGAAGGTGCTCCTTTTGGTTCTGCACCAATTATTTTGGTATTTGGAGATAGTGTTTTAAATACTTCACTCACGCCTGCTGCTAAACCACCACCACCAACTGGAAGGAATAGATAATCTATTGGTTGAGAAGTTTGTTCAAGTATTTCCAATCCAATAGTTGCTTGACCTTCAATAATTTGTGGGTCATCAAAAGGATGAATGAATGTCTTTTGTGTTTCATTTGAGTATTTCAGTGCTTTCTTTTTAGCATCGTCAAAAGTGTCACCAACCAACTTTAGAGTCACATTACTTTCACCAAACCACTTTACTTTTTCAATTTTTTGTTGAGGAGTTGTTGAGGGCATAAAAATAGTACCATGAATGTTTTTTTTGTTGCATGAAAAAGCCACTCCCTGTGCGTGATTTCCTGCACTTGCACATACTATGCCTTTTTGTTTTTCAGTAGAAGAAAGAGAGGCTATTTTATTGTATGCCCCTCTTATTTTATAGGATCTAACATTTTGAAGATCTTCTCTTTTAAGTAAAATAGATGCACCGTACTTATTCGAATATATCATGCTTTTAGATAGAGGAGTATGCTGAATAATTCCATCTAATCTATTAGCAGCCTTTTGAATATTGAGTAAGGTAGGGAAATAGGTTTTACTTAAAGTTTTCATGTTAGTTGTTTTCAGGTCTAAGTAGACGAACTTTTTTACCAGCTTGCCATAATTCAGATTCTCTTATTTCTTTGAGTTCTTTGTTTAACTTTATTCTATAATCAGCTTCTGCATTTGCATTTATAACTACTTGTGCTTCTTCTCCAGAACTTACTTTGTTGTAAAGCTCTTCAAATACAGGAGTGGTTGCGTTTCTAAATTTGTGTCTCCAGTCTAAGGCTCCTCTTTGTGCGGTAGTTGAAGTATTGGCATACATCCAATCCATGCCATTTTCAGCTACTAAAGGCATTAGGCTCTGAGTGAGTTCTTCTACCGTTTCGTTAAATGCTTCGGAGGGGGAGTGGCCATATTTTCTTAGGGTGTTGTATTGAGCTTCAAACAATCCTGCAAGAGCCCCCATTAGAATTCCTCTTTCACCTGTTAAATCAGAGAATACTTCTTTTTGAAAAGTTGTTTCAAATAGATATCCTGAACCTACGCCAATTCCCAGCGCAATTGCTTTATTGTGAGCATTCCCAGAATAATTTTGATGTACAGCATAGCTTGAATTAAGTCCTTTTCCTTCTAAAAAAAGTCTTCTTAGTGAGGTTCCTGATCCTTTTGGTGCAACAAGTATAACATCTATGTTTTTAGGTGCCACAATACCAGTTTTTTGATTGTAGGTTATACCAAATCCGTGGGAGAAATACAATGTTTTACCATCTGATAATTTGCTTTTGACCATTTGCCATTGTGCAATTTGGCCAGCATCAGAAAGTAAATATTGTAGTATTGTGCCTCTTTCTGCTGCCTCTTCTAATTCAAAAAGATTTTCTCCGGGAATCCAACCGTCTTTTAATGCTTTTTTCCAGGATGAGGAGTTTTTTCGTTGTCCCACAATTACATTAAATCCATTGTCTCTAAGGTTTAAAGATTGACCGGGTCCTTGAACCCCGTATCCTAATACTGCAATAGTTTCATTTTTTAATGTTTCTACTGCTTTTTTTAGTGGAAATTCTTCTCTTGTTACAACGTGTTCTTCAACACCTCCAAAGTTAATTGTTGCCATACTATTTTGTTTTTTGTTTGTTATTGTTTAGCTGCCATTTCTACTTCATGTAGATAGGTATTAAATTTTTTCATTGGTTTGGTAATTGCTACTCGTCCCGAACGAACAAACTCTAAAATTCCATAAGGTTCTAGTTCATCAAATAGCTCTTTTGTTTCTTGCTTATATCCCGTTTTCTCAAGAATCGTAAATTCGGGTTCTAAAGCAAGTATTCTTGCATGATGTTTTCGGATTATTTTTTCAATTGAAAGATCCTTTATTGCTGTTCCTGATAATTTATATAATGCTATTTCTTGGAATACAACCTCACTATTGCTGTGGTAAAATGCTTTTACTACGTCAATCTGTTTTTCCAATTGTTTTACCACTTTTTTAACTAAGCCTAGCTCTTCACTTATTACAATGGTGTATCGATGTATTCCCTTGACTTCACTTTCAGAAGCGGTTATACTTTCGATATTTATGTGTCTTCTTGTGAATATTATACTAACTCTATTTAGTAATCCAATTTGATTTTCTGTGAAAACTGATATTGTGAATTGATTTTTCATTAATAATACTTAGTTTAAACGAACTTCACTTACAGAAGCTCCTGATGGGACCATAGGAAATACATTTCCTTCTTTTTTAACCTTAACTTCTAATAAATAACTCCCTTTATAAGACAAGAATCTTTCAATTGCTATAGGGAGGGTTTCTCTATCTGTTACTTTTTCAGATTCAATATGATAGCCTTTGGCTATGGTTTGAAAATCTGGATTAATCATTTTTGTAGAAGAGTACCTTTTATCAAAAAATAATTCTTGCCATTGTCTAACCATTCCTAAAAACTCATTGTTTAACAAAAGAATTTTAACAGTTGTCTTAGTTTGGAAAATTGTTCCTAGTTCTTGTATGGTCATTTGAAATCCTCCATCTCCAATTACTGCAATTACTTCTCTTTCTGGAACGGCTACTTTAGCACCAAAGGCTGCAGGAAGAGCAAAGCCCATTGTTCCAAGTCCTCCAGAAGTTATATTGCTCCTCCATTTTTTATAGCAATATTCTCTTTGTGTTATCATCTGATGCTGTCCAACATCAGTTACAATAAGTGCCTTACCGTTTGACTTTTTAGATACTAGCTTGATTACCTCAGACATGCTAAGCTCATTTTTTTGTTTATTTTGATTAACATGAAATTGTAAGGTTTCAATTTTTTTGTAGTGATTAAATTCCGCCAACCATTTAGTGTGCTTATTTACTGATATTGCTTTGGTTAACAGTTTTAGGGTTTCTTTACAATTTCCCAAAACAGCTACGTCAGTTTTCACATTTTTATATACTTCGGATGGGTCAATTTCTAGGTGGATTATTTTTGCTTGCTTTGCGTATCTTTTTAAATCTCCCGTTACTCGATCATCAAAACGCATTCCAACTGCTATAAGTACATCGCATTTATTGGTAAGTAGATTTGGGCCATAATTTCCATGCATTCCTAGCATGCCAACATTTAAAGGGTGTTCAGAGCTTAAAGCCGATAAACCCATTATAGTCCAAGCAGAAGGTATTCCTGCTTTTTCTATAAATGCTCTAAATTCTTTTTTTGCATCAGCAATAAGTACACCTTGACCGAAAAGTACATAAGGCCTTTTGGAATTGTTAATTAAATCTGCAGCTTCTAAGATTTTATTTTGGTCTACCTTTGGGTTTGGAATGTAGCTTCTTATTGAACGACACTTTTTATACTTAAATTCAATTTTTTCAAATTGGGCATCTTTTGTTATGTCTACTAGCACTGGTCCTGGTCTTCCTGAGCTTGCAATGAAAAATGCTTTAGAAATAGCACTTGGGATATCTTTTGCTCTTGTAACCTGTATGTTCCATTTTGTTACTGGCGTTGATATGCCAACCACATCAGTTTCTTGAAAAGCATCGGTTCCCAATAATTTACTGTTCACTTGCCCAGTTATACATACTAAAGGAGTTGAGTCAATTTGGGCATCTGCAATTCCAGTAATTAGGTTGGTTTCTCCTGGACCAGAAGTTGCTAAGCATACGCCTATTTTTCCAGATGCTCTTGAATATCCCTGAGCGGCATGAGTTGCCCCTTGTTCATGCCTAACAAGGATGTGATTTAGTTTGTCTTCAACATCATACAGTGCATCGTAAACAGGCATAATAGCTCCTCCTGGGTATCCGAATATGGTATCAACACCTTCTTTGATCAAACATTGTACTACTGCTTGGGCTCCAGTAACTGTTGTTTTTTTTATTGTTTTCATCTATAAATCGGTTACGCATCCTAAAGATGCATTGGATACATTTTTTGCATATTTATACAGCGTGCCTCTTTTTACTTTAAGAGATAAAGGTTTCCAATTGGCTATTCTTGTATATATTTCTTTTTTCTTCAAATGAAGGTCTATAGTATTTCTTTTAGCATCAATTGTTATTAGATCTCCATTTTCGATGATTGC
>MDTA01186593.1_pt1 | contig 12099 bp, 10 predicted proteins | sample 811151 | NCBI WGS metagenome assembly MDTA01 (sample SAMN05326648, study PRJNA326480) | marine metagenome | isolation source: seawater | place: Indian Ocean: South | collected 2010
GACTCGAACTCTCACGGGAAACCCACACGCCCCTCAAGCGTGCCTGTCTACCAATTTCAGCACGACCGCATATATTATGCGACAATAAATGAATGACAAATTTTGTGCAAGTTGATACAATAGAATTAGTATGTCTGCACAACAAGAAAGTTTAAAAAATACTAATGAGATTTACAAAAAAATCTCTAAATTCGTACCTGATGTTGAATGGAAAATACATCAACCTTTAATTGAGAAAATAAATAAATTAAAAAAAGAAAAAAACGCAATTATTCTTGCTCATAATTATCAAACACCAGAAATTTACCATGGTGTGGCAGATATTGCTGCGGATTCTTTAGCGCTTGCTATTGAAGCTTCTAAAACTTCTGCAGATAAAATAATTATGTGTGGAGTTCATTTCATGGCAGAAACAGCAAAATTAATGAGCCCAAATAAAAAAGTTTTTATACCAGATATGAAAGCTGGTTGTTCTTTATCCTCATCAATAACTGGTGAAGATGTTAGGTTGTTAAAAAAGAAATATCCTGGCGTTCCAGTAGTTTCTTACGTAAATACCTCAGCGGATGTAAAAGCTGAAACTGATGTTTGCTGCACCTCAGCTAACGCTGTAAAAGTAGTCGAGTCTCTTAAGGTTGATAAAGTAATTTTTTTACCTGATCAATATTTAGCAGACTATGTTTCAAAAAATACAAAAGTTAAAATTATTTCATGGAAAGGTACGTGTATTGTTCATGAACAATTTAATGCTAAAGAGATAGAAGATATTAAAAAGCAAAATCCTGGAATTAAAGTTATTGCTCATCCAGAGTGTCCGCCCGAAGTTATAAATGTATCAGATTTCACTGGATCAACTTCCGGCATGATTAATTATGTAAAAGAAAAACAACCGAAAAAAGTGATGTTAGTAACCGAGTGCTCAATGAGTGATAATGTAGAAGCTGATAATCCTAATGTAAGTTTTATAAAGCCATGTAATCTTTGTCCCTACATGAAAAAAATAGATTTAAAAAAAATTCTTGACTGTTTAGAAAACGAAACAAATGAAATTTTATTAGATGATAAAATAATTGAGTCAGCAAGAAAATCTGTTTTAAGAATGACTCAAATTGGTCGTTAGTTTAGTGCAAAAATTTAATTATAAATATATAGATTTAGTTGTAAGAAAAGCGTTGGATGAAGATCTTAAACCACTGGGTGATATTACAACACGACTGCTTAACCATAAAAAGAAAAAAATTAGAGCTAAAATAATTGCAAAACAAAATGGAATAGTGGCCGGCATAGATTTTTGTAAACAAGCATTTAAAGCTGTAGGCAAAGAAACTGTATTTAAATCAAAAATAAAAGACGGCAAATTTATAAAAAAAAATAAAGTAATTGCAGAAATATTAGCTAAAACAGAAACCATTTTGATGGCTGAACGAACAGCTTTAAATTTTTTAAATCATGCATCAGGAATTGCTACCACTACAAATAAATTCGTTAAAAAAGTTAATAAAAAAACTAAAGTTTGTTGTACGCGAAAAACGACACCAAATTTAAGATTGTTAGAAAAATATGCTGTAAGAAAAGGAGGTGGTTTTAACCATAGATATAATTTAAGTGACGAAATACTTATTAAAGATAATCATATTGCTTCAGAAAAAAATTTAAAAAGTCTTGTTTTGAAAGCATCAAAAACTAAAAAAATTATAACCGTAGAAGTAGAAAATATAAACCAATTGAAAAAAATTATTGGATTAAAATTTAAAAGAATTCTATTTGATAATATGAAAATTCATGAATTAAAAAAATGTCTAAAAATTTGTAAAAAAAAATATGAAACCGAATATTCTGGAAATGCTAATTTAAAGAATATAAAAAGTATATCAAGAACAGGTGTAAATAGAATTTCAGTTGGTGTCCTAACACATAGCTCTAAAGCTTTTGATGCAAGTTTATCTTTTAGATAATTCAGCTTGAGCAGCTGCTAGTCTCGCAACTGGTACTCTAAATGGAGAGCAAGATACATAATTAAGACCAGTTCTTGAACAAAAGTCTATACTTTTTGGATCGCCACCATGCTCACCACAAATTCCTAATTTAATCTTTTTATTTACTTCTCGTCCTCTTAAAGAAGCTATTTCAACTAATTCCCCTACTCCATTTTGATCAATGCTAATGAATGGGTCGACTTCAAAAATTTTGTTATCGATATAATCATTCAAAAATTTACCAGCATCGTCACGACTTATACCTAAAGTTGTTTGCGTTAAATCATTAGTTCCAAAACTAAAGAAGTCCGCATGTTTTGATATCGATCTAGCTTGTAAAGCTGCCCTAGGAAGTTCAATCATGGTACCTACTGTATAATCAAGTTTAGTTTTATTTTCATTTTCAACTTCTTTAGCAATTTTGTTTACCAAAGCTCTTAAAATCATTAATTCAGAGTCAGTCGAAACAAGGGGTATCATAATTTCTACAAAAGCAGATTTAATTTTATCTTTCTTTAAAAGAACAATTGACTCAAATATTGCTCTACATTGCATCTCATATATTTCAGGAAATGATATACCTAATCTACATCCTCTGTGCCCTAACATTGGATTTTCCTCATGAAGTTCCGATATTCGATCTTTAACCTCTTTGGCAGACAAGTTTAAAGATCTTGCGACTTCATCAATGTCTTTATCTATTTTGGGTAAAAATTCATGAAGAGGTGGATCTAGAAGTCGTACTGTAACAGGCAAACCTGACATTACTTTAAAAATTTTTTTAAAATCTTCTTTTTGATGTGGTAAAAGTTTTTCTAAAGCGCTATTTCTATCGTCTTTTGACTTGGACAAAATCATTTGCCTAACAGACAAAATTCGTTCCTCATCAAAAAACATATGCTCGGTTCTACATAAACCTATGCCTTCTGCTCCAAATTCTCTAGCAATCTTACTGTCTTTCTCTGTTTCGGCATTTGTTCTAACTTTTAATTTTCTAAACTCATCTGCCCATTTCATAATTGTTGAAAAATAACCAGAAATCTCTGGTTTAACAGTGGGCACAAACCCTTTCATAACCTTGCCACTTCCACCATCTATAGTTATTATTTCACCTTCTTTAACTATATTTTCTCCTGCTTTAAAATGTTTAGCTTCGTAATCTATCGTTATCTCACTTGATCCAGAAACACATGGCCGTCCCATTCCTCTTGCGACTACAGCTGCATGACTTGTCATACCCCCTCGTGCGGTCAAAATACCCTTTGCAGCATGCATTCCATGAATATCCTCGGGCGAAGTTTCTAATCTTACTAAGATTGTATCTTGCATAATACTATTGAGTTTTTCCGCTTCATCAGCAGAGAATACGACTTTTCCACTGGCTGCACCAGGTGAAGCTGGTAAACCAGAGGCAATAATATTTTTTTCTACTTTTTCATCTAAAGTTGGGTGTAATAAAGTTTCTAAAGTATTAGGATCAATTCTAAGAACTGCATCTTTTTTTGAAATTAATTTTTCTTTTACCATATCTACAGCAATTTTAATTGCTGCTTTCGCAGTCCTTTTTCCTGATCTTGTTTGAAGCATCCATAGTTTGTTATTTTCAACGGTGAACTCTATATCTTGCATATCTTTATAATGTTTTTCTAATTTTAGAAAAATTTTTACTAATTCTTTATAAACTTTTGGCATCACCTCTTCCATGGAGGGGTCTTTGGAACCAGAATCTTGTTTTGCTTTTTTTGTAATATGTTGTGGTGTTCTTGTTCCAGCTACAACATCTTCACCTTGTGCATTAATTAAAAATTCCCCAAAAAATGATTTCTCCCCTGTAGATGGATTTCTTGTAAAAGCCACTCCCGTCGAACAATCTTCACCCATATTACCAAAAACCATAGCTTGAACATTAACTGCTGTTCCCCAATGATCTGGTATTTTATTTATTTTTCTGTAAGTTTTGGCTCTTTGACTTTCCCAAGAAAGAAAAACAGCATTAATGGCTCCGATTAATTGAAGTTTAACATCTTGGGGAAAATTAATTTTTTTTTGTTTTTTTACTAAATCTTTAAAATTATTTATCAAACCATCCCAATCTCCTTCATCTAAATCTGTGTCTAATAAAACCCCTTTCGTTAACTTGTAATTATCGATTAATTCCTCGAACAAATGTCCTTCGATACCAAGAACTACACTGCTGTACATTTGAATAAAACGTCTATAGCTATCTTTTGCGAACCTACCGTTTAATGTTTTTTTCTTTAACGCTTCTACTGTCTGATCATTAAGCCCCAAATTAAGTATCGTATCCATCATACCTGGCATTGAAATCCTTGCTCCAGATCTAACTGATACGAGTAAAGGGTTTTTTAAATCCCCAAAATTTTTTTTAGTTTTTTTCTCAATAATCCTTAACTCAGTTTCAACTTTTTTAATAATATTTCGAGGTAATCTTTTTTTATTTTTATAAAATATATCACATACTTCGGTCGAAATAGTAAAACCAGGTGGAACAGGGAGTCCAAGTCTTCCCATTTCCCCCAAATTAGCACCTTTTCCACCAAGAATATTTTTTTTATTCTTTAGATTTTTTACTGACTTGTCTTCAAAATTAAATAAAAATTTTTTCACTGAACTCCTTCTAATTTAGAAAAATTTAAAAAATTATTAAAAGTATTGCAAAACATTTGTAGAAGTTCTAAACGATTATTTTTTATATCTCTATTTTCATCGTTTACAACCACATTGTCAAAAAAATTGTCAGTAAAAGGTTTTAGTTCAGACAAACTTAATAGAAGATTTTCATAGTTTTTTTCACTCTCTTTCAAAGCTAGGGATTTCCGTATCTCATTAATTTTATCAAATAAATTTTTTTCTTCTTCTTTCCTAAAAAGAACTGCATCTGGCTTACCTAAAATTTTATCACCACTATTTCCAATTATGTTATGTGCCCTTCTATAGGAGCTTATTGCATTTTTTCCGATGTCTTTGTTTATGTACTTATTCATTAAAATACTTTTTTTAAACAATTCAAGAAAATTCTCACCTTCATGCGAACTTATAGCTGCTTCTATAATATCTATTTTAATATCTTTTTCTTTTAAGATGTTTCTCATTCTTTCTTTAAGAAATTTTAAGATTTCGATTTCAGCATTTTGATTAATCAAATTTATTCCCTGATCTTTAAATAAAGCAACATTATAGTTTATCAAATCTTTTAATTTAAAGTTTAATCTATTTTCGATTATAACTTTAAGTAATCCTATCGCCGATCTTCTTAAGGCAAAAGGATCCTTAGAGCTCGATGGTTTTTGGTTTATAAGAAAAAATCCAACAAGAGTGTCAAGCTTATCAACTATCGATACAGTATAACTAATCGGTTTTTTTGGAACCGCGGTATCATTTCCGTAAGGCAAATAATGATCACTAACTGCGTTTGCAACATCGTTATCAAATCCTTGTGCTAAGGCAAAATATTTTCCCATTTTTCCTTGTAGTTCAGGAAATTCACCAACCAACTCTGAACAAAGATCAGACTTAGCAATTGAAGCTGCGATCTCGACTTTCTCTTTACTAATATTAAGATCGTCTGATAAGTATCCAGCTAATTGTTTTATTCTTATAGATTTATCATAAACAGTTCCTAGTTTATCATAAAATGTTATTTTCTTTAACTTAGAGATTTGTTTGATTAAATTTTTTGATTTATCTTTTTTCCAAAAAAACATTGCGTCGGAAAGTCTTGCTTCAACAACTTTTTTATTTCCATCTTTAATCAAATTATCTTTATCTGCTTTATTTGACACGACAAAGAAATTATTAGTTAGTTGATCTTTTTGATCAAATAAGGGAAAATATCTTTGATGAGACTCTAAAGTCGATATTATAATTTCTTTAGGAATTTCAAGATACTTTTTATCAAAACTAACCAAAAAAATATTTGGATTATCGACCAAATTAATTACTTCTTTTAAAGTTACCGGGTTATATTTTTCTGAAAGGTTTTTTTTAGAGCAAATCTGTTTAAATTTTTTTAGGATGATATTCTCTCTCTCATTATGGTCAAAAATTATATTATTTTTACGCAAAAAGTTTTTATATTCTTTAAATGAAGAAATTTTCTTAATATTTTTTGTCAAATCTCTTTCAACTATTATGTTGTTTGTTGATCGTAAATGACCGTAATTAAATAAAAGTAGTTTACCATTAAATGTCGCATAAATTGACCTTAAGGGCCTTGCCCAAATTAAAGTTGTATCAGCCCACCTCATAGATTTCTTCCATTTTATGGAAGAAATAATGTTTAATAAATTTTTCATAACAAGATCTTTTATCTCGACTATAGATGGAAGGGTTTTGAGAAAATAAAAATCACCTTTTTCAGTATTTTTTATAAAAAGATCTTTTTTTGTTAATTTATGGGCTCTGATAAAATTATTAAGTATGTCATCAATCACACCTACTTTTGGACCTCTGACCTCCTTTGATGGTATATTTATTTGAACGGGTAAATCTTTAATAAAAATGGTGATTCTTGTAGGACAAGAGTATGCGCTAATTTCTTTTACTTTTATACTTTGATCTAAAAGAGATTTTTCTAACTTTTCTTTTATTTCCTCCCTAGCTGAAATTTGAAGGTTTGAAGGGATTTCCTCGCTATAAAGTTCAAATAAAAATTCAGACATAATTATTTTTGATTATTTAACCATACTGTTCCAGATCCTTTTGCTAGCTCCCTAATTCTATTTATGTATCCAGTTCTCTCAGCAACTGCGATGACACCTCTTGAATCGAGTAAATTAAATATGTGGCTAGCTTTTAAACATTGGTCATATGCTGGAAGAGCAAGATTATTTTTTAATAAATTTTTACATTCTTGTTCAGCAAGTTCAAAATTCTTTAATAATGCGTCAACATTAGCATTTTCAAAATTATATGAAGAAAATTCTTTTTCAGCTTGAAAAAAAACTTCTTTATACTTAACACCACTATCATTCCAATCTATATCAAATACATTTTTTTTACCTTGAACAAACATGCAAAGTCTCTCGAGACCGTAAGTAAGTTCAACTGGTACTGGTTTGCAGTCTTGACCTGCCATTTGTTGAAAATAAGTAAACTGCGTTATCTCCATTCCATCACACCACACCTCCCAACCAAGTCCAGCTGCTCCAAGTGTTGGGCTTTCCCAATCGTCTTCTACAAATCTTATGTCATGTTTTTTAATATCAATTCCGATAGCCGATAGACTTTTTAAATAAATTTGTTTTATATTTTCAGGAGAAGGTTTGATTATAACTTGAAACTGATAATAATGTTGAAGCCTGTTAGGATTTTCACCATATCTACCGTCAGTTGGTCTTCTAGATGGCTGAACATAGGCAGCTCTCCATGGCTTAGGACCTAATGATCTTAATGTTGTTGCTGGATGAAAAGTACCCGCACCTACCTCGATATCATAAGGTTGCAAAATTATACAATCATTCTTGCTCCAAAATTTTTGAAAGCTCATTACTATGTCCTGGAAAGAGAGAAAATTATTTTTTTTTGTTTTTTTTTTAGGCATTTACAAACCAAATCTTTGCCAAATAGCTCTTTCTTCTAAAATATTTATGAAGCTCTCCATGTTATAATCAATAGATGAGGAAAGTTTTTTCGATATAAAACTTTTTTGTTTTTCAAATTTTTTAATAATTACTTTTTCACCAAATTTTTCCCTCAATATTTGTTCAGCGTTACCTATTCCATCTATTAAACCCAATTTTTTTGCTGTTTTTCCAGTCCAGAATTCGCCGGTAAAAATATTATTTTTTTCTGGATCTTTAAGTTTTGCACCCCTGCTACTCTGAACAATTTTAATAAAATCGGCATGTAATTCCAGCTGAATATTTTTTAACCTTTGTACATCTTCAGCTTTTTCATCAACAAAAGGATCAAGTGTACTTTTATTTTTTCCTGCAGTATAAACTCTTCTCTCTACACCAATTTTTTTAATTAAATCTTTAAAACCGAATGATGCAGAAATAACACCAATTGAACCAATTATTGAACTAGAATTTGCATAGATTTCGTCTCCAGCGCATGCAATAAAATATCCTCCGGAAGCAGCAACATCTTCTGCAAATACAATTACTTTCTTTTTATTCTTTTCTGCAAGTTGACGAATATAACTATAAATAAGATGTGATTGCACCGGTGATCCTCCAGGCGAATTTATAGAAATTGCTACATTTTTGGATTTTTTAAATGCAAAAGCTTTCTTTAAAATATCTTGCTGGCTCGCAAGATCCATGCCTTGCCTAAATCTACCTAAATTTCCAATAACTCCAGTAAGTCTTACGTGTGGAACTATTATTTTTTTTTTAAAAATTGAGAACATTTTTGATTATTACCTTTATCTCTTATATCAATACTAAGTATTTTTTTAAACAATAATTGCGCTACTTGTAGTTGAATAATGGGTGCGTCACCAGGGTAGGATTTAAAAAAATTTATTATGTTAAAAATCATTTATAAATAATATCTATGGGAACTGTAATACCATTAAAAAAATCGGCCAATTCCGCCTACCTGGAACTTAAAAATCTTTTAAACGATAAACTAGTAAAGGTTGAAGAGTTAATAGAACTTAAGCTAGAAAGCAAAGTTCCATTAATTGAAAAAATGTCAGCGCATCATTTTAAATCAGGTGGAAAACGACTCAGAGCTTTATTAACTTTAGGATCAGCAAAAATGGCAGGTTACGAATTAGGTGATAGGGATATAAATTTGGCAACTTGCGTAGAATTAATTCATTCTGCAACATTATTACATGACGATGTTATTGATGAAAGTGAGTTAAGAAGAGGGCAAAAAACTACAAATTCGATTTGGGGAAATCAATCTTCTATTTTAGTTGGAGATTACTTGCTTAGCAGGTGTTTTGAAATAATGGTTGATGATGGAGATTTAGAAATTTTAAAATTACTATCATCTACTTCGGCGAAAATAGCTCAAGGTGAAGTTCTCCAACTGCAACATCGAGGTGAAGCTGATCTTTTGGAAGATACTTATATTAAAATTATCTCGATGAAAACTGCTTCTCTTTTTTCTGCGGCAACAAGAACTGGAGCATGCTTAGCCGGAAGTGAGTCTAAAGAAAAAAGTGCGCTTGAGTCATACGGAAAAAATTTGGGACTAGCTTTTCAAATAGCAGACGACGCGTTAGATTATTATGCAAAGGAACTAGTATTTGGAAAAGAAATAGGAAAAGATTTTTATGAAGGTAAGACTACATTGCCCTTAATTTTGATTTTTCAAAGAGCTAATAACGAAGAAAAAGAATTTCTTAAAGAGACAATGACAAAAGAAAAAAAAACGGAAGAAGATTTCAGTGAAACTCTTGCATTAATAAATAAATATAAAGCTGTTGAGGAAAGTCTTAAAAGAGCTGAATATTTTGTTAATGTTTCAAGAGATGCATTAAGTATTTTTGAAAATAGTGAGGAGAAGAGAATTTTACAAAACCTAACAGATTTTAGTTTGGGTAGATCTTTTTAAGGATATAATAAATTCTTAGTCCATTTACCGTTCACAATTTTGTAGTTTAATCTTTCGTGAATTCTTCCCTCGCCATCTAACCAAAATTCAATTTCTTCCGGTTTTACCCGCCAGCCAGACCAGTGTGGCGGTCTTGGTACTTTTTTGTTTTCAGGAAATTTTAATTCAATTTCTTTTATTTTATTAATAAAATTTTCTCTCTTATCTAAAATTTCAGATTGCATTGAGGCCCATGCACCAATTTTGTTTTTATATGGTCTTGAGTAAAAATAGTCATCGGCTTCTTTGACGTCTACTTCTTCAACTGTTCCTATAACTCTAACTTGGCGTCTTAAACTTTTCCAATGGAAGCACATAGAGGCTTTTTGGTTTGATTTCAGGTCTGTTCCCTTTCTGCTATTAAAATTAGTAAAAAACACAAAACCTTTTTCACTTAAACCCTTTAGCAAAACCATTCTTACGCTAGGTTGATTATGTTTATCAGAAGTTGCTAGTGCTAAAGCGTTTGGGTCATTAATTTCAGTTTCTTTTGCTTTAGAAAACCACTTTTTGAATAATTCAATAGGGTTTTCCGCCTCTTCAAAGCACTTATCCAATCCAAGTGAATTTTTGCCATTTTTTTGATTCATAATTTCTTTAAAATAATTTATACATTAAATAACTATGTCTTTTAATACTTTTGGTAAAATTTTTAGGTTCACAACATGGGGTGAGTCACATGGCACTGCTATTGGTTGTGTAGTTGATGGTTGTCCACCAAATATAGCTATATCTGAAAGCGATATTAACAAGGAAATGATTAAAAGACGCCCAGGTCAATCCAAATTCACAACTCAAAGAAAAGAGTCGGATAAAGTAAGTATTTTATCTGGTGTATTTAATGGTAAATCAACAGGTACACCCATTTCAATGATAATTTACAATGAGGACAAAAGAAGTAGAGATTATGAATCTATAAAAAATAAATTTAGACCAGGTCATGCAGATTTTACATATTTTAAAAAATACGGCATAAGAGATTTCAGAGGTGGAGGTCGACAATCTGCTAGAGAAACAGCTAGTAGGGTTGCAGCAGGAGCAATAGCTAAAATAGTTTTAAAAAATTTAATTGGTAAAAAATTTAATATTGTTGGAGCTGTTACTCAACTTGGATTGATGTCATGTAATAAAGATAATTGGAGTAATGCTGAAATAAGAAAAAACCCATTTTTTTGTCCAGATAAAAATTCTGTAAAATTATGGGAAAAATATTTACTTGCTGTAAGGAAAGCCGGCTCCTCTTGTGGTGCAATTATTGAGTTAAGAGCAACAGGTATTCCTGTTGGGCTAGGTGCTCCCATATACTCTAAGTTAGATACCGATATTGCTGCAGCATTAATGAGTATTAATGCAGTAAAAGGAGTGAACATTGGTGCTGGAATGGGAGCTGCTTTTTTAAGTGGAGAAGAAAATTCAGATGAAATGATTTCAAAATCTGGAAAATTAAATTTTAAATCAAATAAAGCTGGTGGTATTCTAGGTGGAATATCGACTGGACAAGATATTATAACTTCATTTGCAGTTAAACCTACTTCTTCGATTTTAAAAAAAAGAAGAACTATAGATAAAAAGGGTAAAAATACAGATATCTCTGTTAAAGGGAGGCATGATCCTTGCGTTGGTATAAGAGCAGTACCAATTGGTGAGGCAATGCTGTCATGTGTTTTGTTAGATCATTTGTTAATGAATCGAGCTCAATGTGGATGAATTAATAAATTTTATTCTTTGCTAAAACAACATTTGAATTTAATGTAGACTCAACTTTGTCAGAGATGGCTTGCGCATCCAGTCCAGCTCTCTTATACATTTTTTCCGGCGTGTCTTGATCAATAAAAATATCAGGTAAAATCATAGACCGGAACTTTAATCCTTTATCAAATACTCCTCTGTCTGACAAAAGTTGCATTACGTGAGAACCAAAACCTCCGATTGATCCCTCTTCTATTGTAATTACAGCTTCGTGATTTGTAGAAATTTCAACAATTAATTTTTCATCCAAAGGTTTTGCAAATCTAGCATCGACGATTGTGATATTTATTCCTTTTTTTAAAAGTATCTCGGACGCCTTTCTGCATTCTTCTAACCTAGCGCCGAAATTTATTATTGCAGCTTTTTTGCCTGATTTAATAATTCTGCCTTTCCCAATTTCTAATGTCTCATTAATACTAGGTAGTTCTATCCCTACTCCATTACCTCTTGGATATCTAAAAGCAGAAGGTTTATTATTAATATTCACAGAAGTATTTACCATCCGAACAAGTTCTGCTTCATCACTTGCGGCCATCACCACGAAATTAGGCAAAGTAGATAAATATGTTATGTCAAAAGACCCCGCGTGAGTTGGACCATCTGCACCGACTAAGCCTGCTCGGTCAATAGCGAACCTGACTGGTAAAGATTGTATTGCAACATCGTGAACAACTTGATCGTAAGCTCTTTGAAGAAAAGTAGAATAAATTGCAGCAAAAGGTTTATAACCTTCGGTTGCTAGTCCTGCAGCGAAAGTAACTGCATGTTGTTCAGCTATTCCAACATCAAACATTCTATC
>MDTA01102359.1_pt1 | contig 12098 bp, 9 predicted proteins | sample 811151 | NCBI WGS metagenome assembly MDTA01 (sample SAMN05326648, study PRJNA326480) | marine metagenome | isolation source: seawater | place: Indian Ocean: South | collected 2010
GGCTTTATTGCTACTTCCTTCTCCATATTCTTCCTTTAATAGCTCATGCGCTTTAAACATATTATTGATTACGCCAGCTTGTTTTATAAATAAGTCTCTTAGTGAGCATGAATTCAACAGTTTCTTACCCTCTAGTTCTCCAATTCTTCGAAGTGTTCTTATTCCTTCATTGGTAACTGACTTATCAACCGATTTATCTATTAATTTATCGTCCGCATTTACCACTGAGTCCCATAACAACCAACTTAATATCAATTTGCTTAATTTCTCTTCCTTTTTTCTAGAGTTAATTTCTTCGTTTTTTTGTCCCTCAATTTGTTTCTCTATACATATTGTTAATAACTCTTCATCTGTTATTTCGCCAATACTCATGACTGCATCTGCTATGTATTTAAATGGACTGTCTTGAAATGTTATAAATGGAACTCCTTGGCTTGCTAATTCGATTGCGATTGAAGAGTGTGGCACCAAAATTATATTTGATTGGCTTACTAGCTCTGCACTCGTGATCTTTGACTCTGGCCAATATATCTCTAAATTATCTTCTTCTTGGAGTAATCGTGTAACAATTGTGTGCTGTACTGTGAGGTCAATTCTTGATATCATGTCCGGATGTGTCTTCACTATTATTCTTTTGATAAATCCTTTTTGCTTGAGTTTTATTAGTCTCATCATCATCATTATTTGTAATTCCAGCAATAACGTCCCGTCGTCATCATATGCCTCGTCCGTGGAACTTAAAAACAATGCAACACTTATCGTTCCTAAATCCCTACCTTGACTTGTCCTGAATGATAAGGGCTTGTTTGTGTTCTGCTTCCATATTCTTGATGTTAAATTTCCCTTATTAACGAATTCGTTCTCTATTAGCTTTGAAATTCGTGGATATCTAGATGGTGTCCAGGTTTTAATATAGTCACTTATTAGATAATTGAATTCCTGTTGATCAAGTGCTTTTCTGTTTAATCTTATATTCATTAGACCATCCATCCGACCTCTTTCATGCACGATTACATTTATTTTTTTCTGCTTACACCAATTCACAAGGTCTGAGTATGGACTTAAGCGGCCATTAAATGCTATTCCTAAACTATGTTCATTGCTATCAATTACCTCATCAAAAAATGTTTTCAATGATCTGCTTTGCTTAGATAGCTTTTTTACTATACTATTCTCATTTATTCTAATTTTCTCAAGACTTAATTCATCTAATCTGTAATAACTACAGACTTCCGAGAAATAGTATGCCCTGTCCTTTTTATTTTCCTCCATGTCGTGTCTTGTCAATACAATTTCTACGTGTTCAAACATTATTTGTTTCCTTAATGCTAATTCCCTCAATCTGCTTATATAGCCAGCTTTATTTATGCAGCATTGCTTACATGCACTCTTATCGCTACAGCCGGTTGCTAATTTTATATTTTCCCTCAAGTCGCAATGATTTAGTCCTCCATCGCATGTGATTATCAATAATTTATCAGGTTTAAACCCATCAGAGATATATTCTATTGTTCTGATGTCACAATTAGTGTGATAGAGCCAAGCTTGATATGGCGATATGCAGAATAATGTCTTTGTCATTGCATCAACGGTTTTCTTTCACTCATCCTCTTCCTTATTTGTGCTATTGTCAATTTGTTTTTATACGGACTATGAAGACCGCAATAATAACAGGATCCTTAGGGTTGGTAGGTTCTCATGTCGCGCAGGTCTTATCTCAATTTGGTTTTCGTGTAGTTGGTATTGACTGTGATGTCAGGTCAACACTTTTCCCTGATGTTTCAAAACTATCTTTTGACGACATTGACACTTTAAATAATCAATCATTAATTGACAAACACTACTCAATTGATATTCGTGACTTTGATCAATTGTCTAATGTTATTGAGAGTGAATTTACGACTCATAACGTTGAAGTTATTGTTCATTGTGCGGCACAGCCATCTCACGACTGGGCTTGCTCAGCACCTTTAATTGATTTAAATATCAATCTTCTTGGTACAGTAAATTTACTTGAAAACCTTCGTCTTCGAGATTACCAAGGTTTGTTTATCTTTTTAAGTACTAACAAAGTCTATGGTGATCTACCTAACTATCTACCTCTTGTCGAGTCTACTTACCGATATGACTTAGCTCCTGATCATTTTTTTTATGATGGCATTGATACATCAATGTCAATTGATAATTCTCTTCATTCATTGTTTGGTTGTTCCAAGGCGTCCGCTGATCTCTATGTTCAAGAATACTCTCGTTATTTCGGAATGAAATGCGTAGTTCTACGTGGAGGGTGTCTCACAGGTTCACGTCATCGTGGTGCCAAACTTCACGGTTTTTTGAGTTACCTCATTAAAACAGCTGTTGCTGGCAACTCATACACTATCTTTGGTTATAAGGGTAAGCAAGTACGAGATAATCTGCATGCCACTGATATTGGTCACCTCATACATAAAATCTATACTAAGACAAACTCAACTTCTCAGCCTGTCTTCCCAGTCGTTGCCAACCTTGGCGGAGGTCGCAGTAATTCTGTCTCTGTCTTAGAAGTCATAGCTTTGTTGAAGGATTCTTTTGATCTAAATCTCTCATTTGACATTAGCGAAGATGCTCGTATCGGCGATCATAAGTGGTACATCACTGATAACGAACTTCTCAATGACCAATTTGGCTGGAAACCATCGTTTTCAATTTTAGATATTATTAATGACATTATTATTGATTCATGAAGACAATATCTATATTTTTTATTGCCTCTGCTTCTTATTCAAAGCGTATTTTAGATATTGTTTCAAATCCCGCCTCTTGTTTATTTGATTTCAATTTTTCAATAGTTTCCTCAGAGCGTGGGCATCTATATAATTATAATTTTGATAGCTCTATTATAGGTAAATGGTGGACAATGTTGCCATCTATTTATCCATCTTTATTAGATAATCTTGAGCTTATTTCTCATAGACCAACCACCTTGCCAAGGCAGATTGATCAATCTCATGATCTCTATTCTCTTCCCCAATGGCTTCACCCTCGTGAGTTGTCATATGGCGATCTAAGTGTTATATCTAAACACCATCAGGCTCTTGTTTCTTTTTTGAGATCACATGATGATTATTGTTTAATCTGCGAAGATGATGTGATATTTTCTGACAACGCTTTGTCTATTATACATGATCTTGTACAAAACTTTTCCTTTGATTTTGTAGACATCGCTGGTGGTGATGGTCTTACTACAAGTAATGCTGATGTGACCATAAATAAGTCCCTGCAATTAGAGAAAAAGTCTAACTTTGCAACTAGAACAGCATGTTGTTATCTTGTTTCTAGGAGATATGCAGAGAAATTGTCTCTAGTTCTTAGGTCACCAGTATTTCCAATTGATTGGTCGATGTCCTTCGCTTTTTCACTTTTTACATCTTCTCCCTTAGTTTATTGGGTTTGTAATAATTTAGCAGAGCACGGTAGCTCGACTGGTAAAGTTATTTCCTGGCGATCTTCTCAATGACGTTATTCGTTTCATTTATTGATTTTTGGCAAGGTCATGATCCACACAACAACATTCTTACAAACTCTCTCCGTCATTACGTCGACAATGATATAACTATTGTCGATGATCCTGCAGATTCAGACTTTATTTTTGTTACTATTTACGGTAGTAAACATCTTGATGTTATCAAGAAGTATCGCAATAAATGCATCTTGTGGCTCGGCGAAAATAAGCGACCTAATATTTACGGTTGTCCTTTTTCAATCTCATTTGACTATCATAGTTACTCTAATACTAATTTTAGGTTGCCACTATGGTATTCCGAAATTGACTGGTTTAACACCGGTCTCGGCGTTATCTCTATTGACGATGTACATACACGTCTTGTTCTTCCGGACACTGTTAGTGAATCAGACCTTACAGACCACCAGTTCTGCATTACAATCTTCAATAACCCTGAAGGGGAGCGAGTTCATTTATACGAATTGCTGAATTCTTATAAACCCGTTACTGGCTATGGTAGGCCGTTCAATAATTGGTTTCCAACTTATGAAGACTATAAATCTAAACTACAAACAATGTCTGGTTATCTTTTTAACTTGTGTCCTGAAAACTCTTATCATCCTGGTTATTATACTGAAAAATGCATTCATTCGAAGTTGGCACGAACTTGCCCTATATATAAAGCAGATCCTCATGTCATTACTGATTTTAGGCCGGTTTCTTTTCTTAACCTCTTCGATTTCAGAGATGCCGAAGATTTACTTGCATATGTCAAGCATTTAGATCAGAACAGATCTTTGTTGGTTAATACAATCAACGAGCCCCTTTTGCATTTCGAGCCATCGTTAGATGATTTTGGTCGGTTCATCAAATATGTTGTCTATAAACTCATATCTAGTCGTTAGTTCTTACTCTTCTATGGTATTATACTCTTTTGGTTGTTTATGAGTTCTTCTGAAATTGTCGTTACTATTGGCCCTTCCTCCGACTCCGTTTCGACATTGAGATCGCTTAAAGAAGCTGGTGCAACTAGTTTTAGAATAAATCTCTCTCACTCAACCATAGAGTCCGTCGATTTACTTCTAAAAAACTTTGCTGATGCTGAGATACCTGCCTCAATCGATACCCAAGGTGCACAATTAAGAACATCCTCTTGTTCTGTTGTTCAATCATATTCAATTGGCCAGCAAATCTTATTTAGTTTTCTTGGTTTACCCCATGATTCAGACGACAATCTCTCATTTCTCTTGAATCATAGCGAGGCATTACCTCAACTCGCTGTCGGCGACCTTGTTCGTGTCGACTTTGAAGGTTTAATCTTTAAAATTCTTTCTATTGATGCCGCAATTATTACTGCATCAGTGCTCCAGCCTGGTACCATTAAGCCTAACAAAGCTGTTGATATTATAGGTAAATGTATCTCTTTAAATCCCTTCACATCCTTCGACCTCAGTGTTTTTGAGTCCTTTTCGGGTCACGATATAAAATCTATTTACGTCTCGTTTGCAAACAAAGCTGACGATATTAAGCTTCTACGGTCAATTCTAGCTGAACACTCTTACTCACCTGATATTGAAATTATTGCCAAAATTGAAACCGTTGAGGCTCTTTCGAATTTATCTGATATTTTGCCAATTGTAGATGGAGTTCTTGTTGATAGAGGTGACTTGTCACGAGAAATTTCTATCTCAAAAATTCCTTATGCAGTCAATACTGTTATTGATCTTGCCAGTAAGATGAACACTAAGAGTTACGTGGCTACTAATGTACTCGATACTATGATTAACTCTTCCTTGCCCTCCAGGGCGGAGATATCTGACCTTCATTCCTTGCTTCATAAAGGTATCTCCGGAATTGTTTTAGCCGCAGAAGTTGCAATTGGAAATAACCCTGTTAACTGTGTTCACGTTGTTATGCACATGCGCGATGTCTGTGCATATGAGGAATTAGGATTGTCCAATTTAATACCACGTTCTTTCAAATCAGAATCTTTACCTCCAGAGCTTCAGGAGTGGCTTTGACATTATCATCACCTAATATTATTTTGTTGCCTGGTCTTGTGCCAGGCAACATTACTCCTTTATTATCTCTTCTAAAATCTTTAAAAGTACCTCCTGTTGTCATTATTGTCACGGAGTCATCTTGTGTTGACAATCTGAAGAATCTTAATGGGTTGCCAAATGTCTATATTCACGCACTCGCTGAACCCCATGAACTTGCTGATCAACAAAATGTAGCCTGTGATATTCGTCTTTACCAATGGTATAAGTTTAATTTCGCACTTAAGATTCTTCAACGTCTCGAATCCCAATATTCTTTTGTTGCTAACCGTATATTCAAGCTTCGATTCGATTATATATATTCCAATCCTTCAAGTCTGGTCTCAGAACTGATTGATGATAGCCCTATTGTCGATGATATTCTCTTCTGTGAATCCGACCGTATTTTCTTTGGTTCAAGATTGACTCTTTTTTCATTACGTCATTTTCTTGATGTTGCCGTCACACTTTTTTTGAATAAGATTGATTATTTTTACCCTCTTCATCACTCAAATTTAAAAAAATCATCTTTACATGTTCATCGATGGGAGCGGCTTGTTTTTGATCGTAGAATTTTTGACTGTCCTTCAATTCATGAACTGCGTTCAACTCCCACCTATCTCGAATCTTTCCTTGCTATAGACAAATATCCTGACATGCCCCCGTCCCCACCAGATTTATATTCTTTCCACACTGGAAACTCAATTCTTGCCGCTGAGAGGAGTTTCGCCTGGTACCTTAATGCTCATGTGATAATACCTCGTCATCATAGTTCTATGAGTGGTGGCATCTTTCGAAGCTAGCTAATTTTCTATTTTCCTATTTTTCATTTACTCTTAGTTTCAACCAATCCAATTTACTCTCTTTTTATTTAACTTGCTCGTCATTTCCCCTTCTCTGTCCATCGCCTCCATCCTGTTCCAGGCAGTCCATTGACTCATGGCAGGTCGATGGTGCATGATAGACAGGTGGTTGGGTTTCCCCTTCCTCTGCGGATGTAGCTCAGTGGTAGAGCATCTCCTTGCCAAGGAGAGGGTCGAGAGTTCGAATCTCTTCATCCGCTTATTAAAGCGATATACTGTTTAAGGAATTATTCCTTATTAAATTCCACAGCTTTTATATATCCCTCTTTATCTTTAGGTTACATATCTTTATTTAACTTCTCTTTTCTGTGAGTTCTCTATCTGAACACTATCTTCTTTGTCTCCTCAGTTTTTTTAAACCCTGTTTCAAGTAATCTTGCTGACTGCTCTACACTGAATCTTTTATTTGCCTCATTTTGACCGTTTTTTGAAAGGCGTTTCCATAATCCCGGCTCTTTTATAATTCTAACTATAGCTTCTGACAGTTCATGGCTATTTCCTGCCTCAAAAGCCAATCCTGTCTTCTCATGCTCGATCAGTTCTCTTGCCCCACCCGCGCAACTACTTATAACTGCTAATCCTGAAGCCATCATTTCAGCTCCTACAATTCCGAATGCTTCTGGATGTATCGACGGGAATATGCCGACATGATGAAGGCTGTAAAAGCGGGCCAAAGACTCTCGTTTCAGCTGACCAACAAATCTGATCACACCTTCTAATTTTTCTTGTTTAACCAACCGTTCTAGTTCTTCTCGGTAACCTTGTTGAAAGTTGTCCCCAGCAATTGATGCTTGCACGCAGGTTCCGCTTTGATTGATTCGGATTAGTGCTTCGACAAGCGTGTGCACACCTTTGCTCATCATTAATAAACCTGCAAAGCACACTTTTAACGGCCGATCTGGTTTGCCGTTTGCTGCTAAGGGCGCCACCATACCAGTTTTTTTTACCCCAAACTTCTCCATACGTGCCCCAGGATATATAACTGGAATTTCTGTCGTTGGCATACCGGCATTTATCAGGGCTGTTCTTACTGCTGTTGATGCCGCCACCATCTGGTAATTGCTTGATACCGGGCATGCACTTGGAGCAAATGGAGGATGAACAAAACCAATATGATGTTGAATTTTGCAGCCTCCCTCAAGAAGCACGTGTATCAAGTCTGTCCCAAGTAAATCTAGGTTACCGATCAGTATTCCATCCCAGCATATCTTCTCTAACCAATGCCTTATTACTTTTGCATTGTGTTGATCCGTCTCTCTTCTTTCTCTTGGGTCCTTCATGTGTTTTACCCCGCCTGAATAACTTCCTTTTAGTTTCAAGCTTCTATCAACAGGCTCGTGGCTGGGGCCTACTTTGCTTCCTATCCCTAGTTCAGGTGCATCACTTGTCAATACTTGAATATTGTGTCCCCGATTTTGTAGCCCCCATGCGAAATCTGCAATTGATCTTCCGTATCCACCAAGCTCTTGCTGCGGATAAATGTTTGTTATTATCAGAAGATTCATTTTAGTTTGATATCGAGCCAATTTATGACTTGTTGAGCACTTACCCCCTGCATGCACACATGTTCATCCGCAATGCATTCGTCGTTCTTAAATCGATTTTCACAACACCTTGTACAGGTTTTTGTGCTTACTGTCCGTTCCAGTACATTACTTCGCGGGAGCCAAAGACTTATCGGGCTAGCCCCATCTCCTTCTTTATCATTTCCTACAACAGCTAAAGTGGGTGTACCCACTGCTGCCGCAATATGCATCGGTCCTGCATCTACGCTCACTACTGCCTTTGCCTCTTTGCAAGCACCGGCGAGCTGAATCAATGAGGTTTTACCTCTTAAATCGATCAGTGTATCTGGATATTTTCTAATTAGTTCTTCTTCACCAATCCCAGCATTGTATTCGTTTATTTGTCTTTTCGGTGGTGCGCCTATCAGCCCTACATCTATTTGACGATCTTCGCACCACTTGAGCACATGATTCCACTCCTGTATGGGCCAGATCTTCGCTGCCCGTGTGGTTGTGATATGTATAAGTACTTTTGGAGTTGTAAAGGGTGGATCGCACCATGGTAAATCGATGTCCATTAAGTCATCTTGTGTCGGCTTTAGATGTACCATGCGGCACAAAAGTTCTGCAATGTAGTTGCTATCGAATATTTTGGAATATCTATTTATAAATGCTCTTGAATTCCAGTCTTGATCCGCAAGGAACTTTTGCTCTGGCGCATCCCCCCACGGCAATGTTGACCTTCCTGTTTCGTTGAGGCTTGCACCCGCCACCCATTTTGGTTCGATCCAACTGCAAAGAGTTTGTGTTAATGGGTTGAATCCATCGCAGTTAATTGCTAGGTCTACTTTTCCAGCAATACTTTCTCTTTCTTTTATAGCCTTTGCGATGCTGAACAGCCGTCCTTGAACTTCTCCTCCCTGTTGTGGTTCATCCCATGAGTATCGCCAGTTTATTGGGTTTCCCTTGTCGCAAAGAGCCATTTCAAAATCTCGTGTTGCTTCTGTCCCCCAAAAATCTATCTGTGAGCCAGGATATTTTTTGCGTAACAGCCTCAAAAGTGGCAGTGTTACTACAAAATTTCCTACTTTGCTGCTTCCCAGTACTGCTATGTGCGGTTGAGAACCTAGTCCCCGACCGTCGTACCTTCGTACTCGGTTCACCGACTTCATTGACATACTTGACTCCATGTTCTCAGGCAGCAGTCCCGCTCCGCTTCCAGACTGTAGGTTTGAAGTATTGATTTTGACGCGGCAAGTCGTTCTTGGATGACTTCTTCTGGAGTTGCATCAAATCGATCCAATTCCTGCTCTATGCCCTTCAGCAGTCCCAGCAGATCCCCGAACTCCACCACTTGCATGTGTGGCAGAGCGAAGTCGCGGCCGGCTAGGCCGTGATACCCCACCACCAAGCAACCGCACGCTATCGCCTCTGCCAATGGCAGACCGAAGCCTTCTGGATGGCCGCAGCTCAGAAATAGCAATGCCTTTTGTAAGGCATTCGCCACGTCTTTGTGCTGCATCTTCGGTATCTCCTGGAAGATCAGGTTCTTAAGCTTCGGCCGTCGACTGGCCATTAACGCTACTTTTCGAGCGTGATCCACGTGTTTCCGCCCTAGAAACACCACTCGACGATGTTTCACTTCCGGTGCATGGAACAATTGGCTGTCAATGCCGTTGATCACTGCAAAGCAGTGCTCTGCAGGTATCCCGCATCCCTCGATCAGCAAGTCACGGCTGTCGTTAGACACGGTCACTACTGCTTTGATGTCGCTGTGGCCGTAAAGGTCAAGGGTTTGTTTATCGCAGTCACCGGCTAGGCCGAAGGTGTAAAAGGCGTTCTGGTTGAAGATCACCTTGGGAATGCCTGGTAGGTAGCTGGGTACGTTGGTAAGCCACGTTTCCGGCAGCACCACAAGGTCATTGTCAGCACTCGGTGGACTCGCTTTGTAGGCCTCTAGATCGAGTACGGGGGCTTCGCTACAAAACCAGTCTGGTCTGAAGCCTGGTTTCTCTTGAAGGACGTACGCCTCCCAACCCGCCCTGTGGAGTAGTTCCACCTGGCGATAGATCTGCTTCACCCCCCCGATTGGCTGGTTGGTGTCGGGGTAGCAGACAAAAAGCAGCCTTCGGGATGTCATGGGTTGGCTGCAGTCACAATCGCCATTTTCTCAAGGAGGTTGGTGACAAGGCTCCATTGGTGTGACGGGATTTCGCACTGCCCATAGAGCTGTTCCAGATCATGGGTTTCTAACCACTGCCCCCTCTCTTGGCGTTTCGCCTGGAGCTTGTCGGCCAGGTTCGCCATGCAATGGATGGGGATTAGCTGCTGCACAAAGCAGGATTGCATCGCATCGGTGAGCAGGCTGGGATCGCTACCTTCTTGCGCCAACCACCAGGGCCCCACTGAGGGAGGGCCGCTCGCGTGGCCGGCAAACAGCCGGGCGGCATGGGCGATTGGCCATTGATGGACATTTCCCTGGAGCTGGGCTGATGCCCTGCGCTCGCCCAGTTCGACCCATAGCTCACGGTATTGGCTACTCACCACTCGCCAGTCGAAGAGGCTGTCGATCCTCATTCGGCCTGCTTCTCCCATGGCTGCGCAGCGTTCTGGGTCGGACAGCAAATTTTTTAGGGCCTTCTCCAGGGACGAATGGTCGAGCACGACGCCAAGACTGCGCAGTCCCACTGTGCTGTCGTAGTCCTGCAGTCCCAGGCCGAATCGGCGATCTAGCGCGTCGGGCTTTGGCTGCACCTGCAACATGTCACGGCAGGGCACCAGCCATCCGGTGCTGCCTGGAACCACCAGGTCTCGATAGCCGTTCCAGTCGCTGGCGACTACAGGCAAGCTGCTGGCCATGGCTTCGAGCACGCTCAGTCCGAAGGTTTCTTGAAGGTTGTCGGCTGGAGAGCAGAACAGGTCGGCCGCTGCAAGGGCTAGTTTTTTTTCTTCTTCACTGGCGGCGGTGAGCCCCCCGAATTGACGCAACGTCATGCGCGGAAAGCGCTTACGCAGTTGGTCGTAGGCAGCGGCGATGTCGGCATTGAAGATGTGCCCGCACTCGAGAAGCACTAATTCGTGGTTGGCACTTAGCCGGTCGAGAGCGCGGTAGAGCGGTAGGGGATGCGCCTTGCTGTGAAAGCTCAGCCGGCCCAAGAACAGCACCACCCGCGCGCTGGGGGACAGCCCCAGCTGCTGCCGGGCGTGCAGCCTTTGCTCCTGGCGACTAGCGAATCGTCCCTGCCAGCTGAAGGGCTCTGGATCAAGTCCCAACGGGATCACCGGCAGCTGAGGGCCCTGGGGCGGGGGCAGCGTCTGCTGAAACCGCCGTTCCAGTCGTTCGTGCATGCAGCCCATCGCTTGCTGCACCACCCGCAGGGCAGATTTGGAGGTGCAGATCAGTGCGTCCCAGGGTTCCAGTGGGGCTGTGACCAGCTGTTCCAGGCCTTGCATCACCCGATGGGAACAGAGGGTATGGGTTACGCCGGTGAGTGAGAAGCGGCTGGAAGCACCTTCGGCTCGCAGCCAGCACCACTGATGCAGACCTGGATCGGGAAGGTGCAGGCATCCGCTGATGGCGATCAGTGCAGGATCGAGATCCGCTTGTATTTGCACTTGGGCGCCCGGCTGAAGTACGGGTTGCAGCAGGCCCTGCAGCGCCGGCATGCCTTCCCGGCTGCCTGTAAACACGCTGAATTGTTCGCCTGGCTTCAGTGAAGCGGCCAAACCCTGGGCAAAGCTGCTCCCTGCAACTCGGCGGCCCATCACCTGATGGGTGCTCGTGTCGAAGGCATCGATGGGCAGCAGCAGGCTGGCCAGGCCAGGGGAGCTCACGCGTAGAAATCTCGCCGGTAGGCGAGCAGGCAGCCCAGGGTCAGGAGCACAGCAAACACCAAGGGTGTGATAGCCAGGCCGACAATCCAGCTGTCGGCTACCTGGGTAAGGCCAATCATGAGCGCGGCGTACACAAGCAGCAACATCACCGGCACGCTGAAGGGTGAGCAGCGAGCGCGCACATAGGCACGCCGCAATCGACGTTGGAGGCTCAGGGGTCTTGTGCGAGTTGTCGAGACGGGCGTAGGGCTAATCATGGTCTGAAGCCTATTCTCTATTCACGCTGCAGTGGGTTGGGCTGGTCGATGCGTCTGCTGTTCGCCGTCGTTCATTACTACAAGGCTGGTGATGGACGCCATGGTTCCCTGGCCGCTGA
>MDTA01107429.1_pt1 | contig 12096 bp, 12 predicted proteins | sample 811151 | NCBI WGS metagenome assembly MDTA01 (sample SAMN05326648, study PRJNA326480) | marine metagenome | isolation source: seawater | place: Indian Ocean: South | collected 2010
CATATTTAAGTTAGTTAATAAAATTCCTGTTAAGACTAAAAAAGTACTTAACCATTTAAGGTATTTTTTAACGAAATTCATGAGACAATATTATTAACCTGCTGACTTAACTTTTTTCTCAATAAACTCTGGAATATCTTCACCCAGATCTTCCTCTTTTTGATTTTTAGGTTGAAAAGCATAAAGAACATGCAGCTTACAATAAGGAAAATCATTTTCTGGTTTTCTTCCACAAAAGTAAAACTTCTCTTCGTTTGGATGACCTATCGGCCATTTACAAGTATCTTCAGTAAGTTCCTCAAGAGATTTTGGATTTTCAGGTTCAAAATTTTTATCTAGTAAAATTGATTGAAATTTGGCTTTTCTCGACATAGGCGAAGTAGACCGTTTAACAATCGGCCTATTTTCTCTAGTTTTTGAGTTGTGCGATTGTTTTGATGGTGCTCTTGCTTCTAAATTTAATCTGTGAGCTTTACCAATCACAGCGTTTCTTGTTGTATCACCTAATTTTTCGGCTATTTGGCTAGCCGTATGTCCTTTAGACCAAAGCTCTTTTAATTTTTCAACTTTCTCGTTAGTCCAACTCATTGTATAGTTTTACAATATTTAGTATTTTTATTATGACTAAAACATAATGTTGTAGTTTAAAACATTAAAACAACATTAGGCTGTTAATAGCATTAGTTTTGCACAGTTTTTTTTAAATAAGGAGATATAAGACTATCAATGGTTGAAATTACTAAAAAATATAAAATTGGAGTTAGAAGATTTGGATTAGTCAATTGGGTAGGAGCTTGGACTTTATATAAAAAAGAGGTCCTAAGATTTTTAATTGTATGGATACAAACATTGTTTTCTCCATTAATTTCATCTCTTTTATTTTTATTAGTTTTATCATTAGCAATTGGTTCTGAAAGAGGTGATGTCCTTGGTGTGTCTTTTATTGTTTTTCTTGCACCAGGATTAATCGCAATGCAAGTAATTCAGCAAGCTTTTTCACACTCATCTTCCACTTTTATGATTGGTAAAATTCAAGGTAATATTGTAGACGTACTTTATGCTCCTTTATCAGCTACGGAAGTTACAATTTCAATCGCTCTGGCTGCAGTAACGAGAAGTTTTATGATAGCTTCAATATCAATTCTTACTTTTTATTTAATCATAGATATACAAATTAAGCATTTTTTCTTACTTGTATTGTTCACTTTTTTATCCTCTTTTATCCTTGGAAATATTGGGATTATAGCCGGCTTATGGGCTGAAAAATTTGATCATATGGCAACAATAACAAATTTTGTAATTATTCCACTCTCTTTTCTATCTGGAACTTTTTATTCAATTAAAAGACTTCCAGAGTATTTACAGGTTATTAGTGAGGCAAATCCCTTTTTTTACATGATTGACGGTTTTAGATACTGTTTTATCGGTACCGCAGACGGATCAATTAACTTTGGATTAATTTATTTAACAATACTAAGCTTAATAAGCTGGCTAGCTTGTTATATTTTGTTTAAAAAAGGCTATAAAATAAAAACTTAAAATGAGTGCAATTTTAAATACTTACAACAGAAAAAAAATTTCTTTTAAAAAAGGCAAAGGTGCTTTCCTTTACGCAAATAATGGACAAAAATATTTAGATTTTGTTCAGGGCATAGCCGTAAACTGTTTGGGGCACTCACATAAACATTTAGTAAAAACTATACAAAATCAATCAAAAAAACTTTGGCACATTTCTAATGTTTTTACCATTCCTGAGCAGGAAAAATTAGCCAAAAGATTAAAACAGAAAACTTTTGCAGATTATGTCTCGTTTCAAAATTCTGGCGCTGAAGCAACGGAAGCGGCAATTAAATTTGCAAGAAGATATTTTTACTCAAAAGGCCAGAAAAAAAAAAATAGAATTTTATGTGTACAAAATAGTTTTCACGGTAGGACTTTAGCAACTATTTTTGCAAGCAATAGTAAAAAAATGACTGAAGGATTTTTTCCAAAAGTAGACGGATTTGACCATTTTAACTTTGGAGATCATAAAGGATTAGAAAAAGCCATTACCAGTAAAACAGCAGCTATAATGGTAGAAACAATCATGGGAGAAGGTGGAATTAAAGTTATCCCTGATTTTTGTTTAAAAGATTTAAGAAAAATGTGTAATAAAAAAAATATATTATTAATACTAGATGAGGTTCAATGTGGAATAGGTAGAACGGGAAAGTTTATGGCATACGAATATGCGAAAATTAAACCCGATATTGTGCCCATTGCTAAAGGTATTGGAGGAGGCTTTCCTATAGGTGCGGTTTTAGTGAATAAAAAGGTTGCTTCTGGTCTAAAACCTGGATCTCATGGATCTACTTTCGGTGGAAACCCACTAGCAATGAGCGTTGGAAATGCAGTTTTAGATATTATTTTTAAGAAAGGATTTTTAAAAAATGTTAAACAAAATGGAAACTATTTTCTCAAAAAATTACAAATATTAAGAAACAAATATCCTAATGTAATTAAAGAGATAAGAGGACAGGGATTGTTGATTGGTCTTGTCTTACATAATGATCAGACAAATTTTATAAACAAATTAATGAGCAATAGATTACTTACTGTCAAGGCTGCAGAAAATGTTGTCAGACTTCTGCCTCCTTTAAATGTTAAAAAAAGTGAAATTAATCTTGCTTTAAAAATAATTGAAAAAGTATGTAAGAACTATAGATGAAAAATTTTATAAATATATCTGATATACCTTCTAGTGAACTAAAATTCATTTTGGAAGAGGCAAAATCTAGAAAAAATAAAAGAACAGCTCTTAATAAATCTGCACCCGATGCTGATAAGCCATTCGATGGAAAAACAATGGCAATGATTTTTGAAAAACCATCAACTAGAACAAGAATGTCTTTTGATATTGCTGTAAAACAACTTGGTGGATCTTCAATTATTTTAAATCCGGATGGCATTCATTACGGAAAAGGAGATGAAACATTAAAAGATACTGCAAAAGTTTTAACAGAGTATGTTGATATAGTGATGTTAAGGACTTCATCACATAAAAATTTAGAGGAGTTTGGCAAGTATTTAGATATCCCAATTATTAATGGACTATCTGATCAAAGTCATCCTTGTCAAATAATTTCAGATATTCTTACATTTGAAGAATACAAAGGTTCTATTGAGGGAAAAACAATTTGTTGGATTGGTGATGGAAACAATAATATGTCTAATTCTCTTATAGAGGCAGCTGGAAAATTTAATTTTAATCTAAAAATTGGCTGTCCAAAAGAATACACCCCTAATAAAAAAATACTGAATTGGGCGAAAAAAAATAAAGTAAAACTTATAATTACTAAAAAACCCGAGGAGGCCGTTCAAGAATCTGATTGTGTTATGACCGATAAATGGATTTCAATGAATGATAAAGTAAATAAACAAAAAAAGAAAAAAATATTAAAAAATTATCAAGTAAATAAAAAACTGTTTAAAAAAGCAAACCCCGATGCTATCTTTATGCACTGCCTACCCGTTGGTAGAGGTGAGGAAGTGACCGATGAAATTATTGATGGAAAACAGTCGGTAGTATGGAAACAAGCCTTAAACAGAGTTCATGCTCAAAAAAGTATTATTAAGTGGTGTTTAACTTAAGGTAAAGATTTTGGATTGTTACTTTTAGAGTTCATATATAAAATTACAGAAGCTCTATCTTTTTCTTTTCTTAATCCAGCAAAAGCCATTTTTGTTCCTTTAATATATGCTTGCGGTTTTATTAAGTATGAATTCATCTCTTCGAAAGTCCATTCTTTGCCATAAGCTACCATTGCTTTTGAATATTTGTAATCAGCAATTGATCCAGCTTGTCTACCTATTACACCCCATAAATTTGGCCCAATCATATTTTTCCCGTCAGTTGCAATCATATGGCACGCACTACATTTTTTAAAAACCTTTTGACCATGAGCTAAATCTCCAAGCGCAAGTAATTGTCCAATGTCAATTTTCTCTGCAACTTCTTTTTTTTCACCTAATTCTGTTTCTGATGAAGGAGCTTCAAGTCCCTCTACTTTGTAAGCAGACTCTTTTGGTTTATCTACATGAAAAAGAACATCAGTAAACTTGCCAATACCGATTATAATGAGTGCTGTAAGTAGTACAGCGGCTATAATTTTATTTATTTCAAAACTGTCCATAATTTTGATAAGAACTACAATAGATATAACACGACTGCAGATAAAAAACTTTAAATTACTGAATATTATTTGCGTCTTTGAGACGCATAATTTATGACAATAACTGTAATAATAATACCTTCTAGACTACAAGCTCAAAGATTGCCTAATAAACCTTTGAAACTCATTAATAATAAAGAAATGATTCTACATGTTAATGATGCAGCAAAAAAAGCAGATGTAGGAGAAGTTTATGTAGCAACACCCGATATTGAAATAATAGAAGCACTAAATAAACATGGAGGCAATGCAATTAAAACTAATAATAGTCATAAAACTGGAACAGACAGGATTTTTGAAGTTGTTAAAAATACTTTAAATAATAAACCTGATATAATTGTAAATTTACAAGGCGATATGCCAAATATAAATCCCACATCTATAACCGAATTAGTTAATTACATGAAAGATCAAAAATGCGATATAGGAACACTAGCGAGCGACATTAAATCTAATGAAGAAATTAATAATGAAAATGTAGTTAAAGTTGCATTAAAAAAAAGAATTTCTAATAACGTTTTTGAAAAGGCAGTTGATTTTTTTAGAATTAATACCAATTCATTTGATAATTTATACCACCATATTGGTATTTATGCCTTTACTAATAAAGCATTGATGAGGTATGTAAATCTTGAACGGTCCAAACTTGAAAAAGAAAGGAAATTAGAACAATTAAGAGCTTTAGAAAACAATATGTCTATCCACGTTGGTTATGTAAAACATTCCCCATTAAGTGTAGACACTGAAAAAGATCTAATTGAAATAAAAAAATTAATGGACAAAAAATGAAAAAAATTAAAATTGCAATTCAAGGAGAGCTTGGTGCGTATTCTCATATTGCTGCAAATCACTTATTTAAAGAGTCAGATATCAAAACATGTGCAACTTTTGAGGAAACATTTAAGCAAGCCTATGATGATGAAACTTATAAGATAATTATTCCAATTGAAAATTCTTTAGCAGGACGTGTAGCCGATATTCATTATCTATTACCTAAATATAAATTACAAATACATGGTGAATATTTTTTAAATGTAGAGCACAATTTATTAAGCAAACCTGAAGCAACTATCGAAGATATTAAATATGTAAGAAGTCACGCTCAAGCCGTGGGACAATGTCAGAACATTATTAATAAAAAAAAATTTCAGTCAATTATATCTGCTGACACAGCCGGCTCTGCAAAAGATTTAGCAGAAGGCGATGATATATCAATTGCCGCGATAGCATCAGAATTATCAGCTAAGATATATAAATTGAAAATACTTGAAAAAAATATTGAGGACGAAAAAGGAAATGTTACCCGTTTTTTGATAATGGGAAAAAACGTGGAACAACCAGAATATACAAAAGATAAAAAATTTATAACAAGTTGTATATTTAGATTAAAAAGCGAACCATCAGCTCTGTATAAATGTTTAGGAGGATTTGCAACTAATCAAGTAAATCTTACAAAATTAGAAAGCTTCTCTGTAAAAAATACTTTTGATCAAGCAAATTTTTATTTGGACTTAGAGGGTCATTTAGAACAACCTGGGGTAAAAAAGGCAATGGAGGAACTTGGATTTCATACTGAAACTCTTAATATATTGGGAGTGTATGAATCTTCAACATATAGGGAAAAATAGTCCACAAAAATGAAATCAGGCCTTGTGGTAATTAAATTGATCTTGATATACTGATATTGAGGTTGGCATCAGGTGGATGTTTCATAAACCCGGTCAGGTCTGAAAAGAAGCAGCCGTAGTGAAAATTGTTCAGGTTGTTGCCTGCCTCTAATAAAAAATGAATAATAAAATTTTAGCACTAAAATATAGACCACAGGAGTTTAAAGATTTAATCGGCCAAGATGTTATGGCACAAACTATAACAAACGCTATTAAGCTCAACAAAACTCCCAATGCTTACCTTTTGACTGGAATAAGAGGAGTAGGTAAAACAACAACTGCAAGATTAATAGCTAAGGCTTTGAATTGCGAGAAAAACAAAAATCCAAAAATTAATTGTTCGAGCGGAAATTTTTGTGTTACTTGCCAAGAAATTATAAATACAAATCATATAGATATTCTAGAAATGGATGCTGCATCTAAAACAGGTATTGATGATGTTAGAGAGTTAATAGAAAATTCAAAATACAGTCCAACAAGTGCTAAATTTAAAATATTTATTATAGATGAGGCGCATATGCTATCAAAACAAGCTTTTAATGGTTTACTTAAAACATTAGAAGAACCACCACCAAGTTTAAAATTTATATTAGCAACGACAGAAGTTCGCAAAATACCTGTAACAATATTATCTCGATGTCAGAGATTTGATTTAAAAAGAGTAAGCGTCGAGCAACTTAGCGCACATCTAAAAAAAATTTTAAATCTTGAAAAAGGTAAAATTTCAGATGACGCATTAAGATTGATTTCCAGGACTTCAGAAGGCTCGGTAAGAGACGCTATTTCATTACTAGATAGAGCCTTAGTTTCCCAGTCAATAAGTGATGGAAAAATATTAGGAGAGCAAGATGTTAGAGAAATGCTTGGATTAGCAGATAAAAGTAAATTGATTTTATTATTAAAGGAAATTCTAAGCGGCAAAGAAAAAGAGTCTTTGAAAATTCTTAAAGAACTGATCGATGATGGATTAGATGCTAGAAATTTTCTAAATGATACTTTGGAAATATTGTATCTATTTAGCAGAAAAATTAACTTAGGGCCTATAAAAAAAGATATGTCTATTTCAGAGGCAGAAGCAAAGATGATAGAAGAATATTCAAACAACATAGACATGCAAGATATCGGATTATTCTGGCAACTTACTCTCAAAACATTGGACGATTTAAAGATTGTAGGAAATGAGAATTTAATTCTTGAAATGTATATTATGCAATTAGTTCACCTAGCTGCCTCAGAAGAAAAACAAATAAGCGAACAGTTTAATTTACCAGTTGAAAAAAATATTAATTTAACAGGACAAAAAGTTGAGGAGAAAGGTCTTGAGACAAACTTACCTAATCAAGTTAAAAATCAATTAAAAAGCACCAATCAAGTTAAAACCAGTCCAATTAAAAATCCAATAAATGAAAATGTAAGTTCTAAAGTTGAGATTAAAAGCTTTCAAGACCTCATCGACCAATCAAATAAGGAAAAAGAAATTGAATTGAAGTATGATTTAGAAAGAAACGTCAAACTAGTAAGTTTTAACAATGGCAAAATTGATATTAGTTTTAACGAAAAGCTAAATAAAAATTTTATAAAAAATTTAAGTGAAAAATTACTTAAATGGACCGGGGAAAGATGGATAATCTCTCTAAGTAAAAATAACGATGCAAAAAGCGTCTATGAAAAAAATCAAGAAAATAAAAACATAGAAATTGAAAAATTTAAACAGAGTAAAGTCGCTAAAGATATCGAGGCAGCTTTTCCTGATGCAAAACTTACTGATATTCAAGGGACAGAATAATGACTGATTTCTCAGATATGTTATCAAAAGCAAAAGCAATGCAAGAAAAAATGAAAGAGGCACAAGATCAAATTAAGAAAATTGAAGTCCAAGGAATGTCAGGAGGAAATCTAGTTAAGGTTACCTTAACAGGAGACTATGAATTAAAAAAGATTGAGATTACTGAGCCTGCTAAAAAAGAAAGCCAAGAAATTATAAATGATTTAATTATAGCAGCCTATAACAACGCAAAAGAAAACCTAAAAAAAAAATCTGCAGAAGAATTATCTAAGATTACAGGTGGGTTGAACCTTCCATTAGATTTTAAAATGCCTTTCTAGATGGATAACAATATTCCTGAAATAAATGAGCTAATTCAACAATTTTCAAAATTACCGGGATTGGGTCCTAAATCCGCAAAAAGAATAATTTTAAAATTAATAAACAACAAAGATAACATGGTTAAGCCATTGGCAAAATCTTTAGCTCAAGTTTATAAAAAGGTAGTCAGATGTGTTGATTGTGGCAATTTAAAAATAATTGATCAAATCTGCTTGTGCTCTACCAATAATTCTTACGATAAAATCTGCGTAGTAGAAAATTTAGCAGATATGTGGGTCATTGACTCAGCTAAAATCTACAAGGGTCATTACCACATTTTAGGTGGAACATTAAATTCAAATGAAAACTATGAGCAGAAAAATTTATTAATAGAGTCTTTAATCAAAAGAATAAAGAAAAATAATTTAAAAGAGGTAATTATTGCTACAAGTGCAACTGTAGAAGGTCAGACAACTGCCCACTACATAGAAGATACAATTAAAAGTGATAAAATAAAAATTACAAAATTAGCTCAAGGCCTTCCTGTTGGTGGAGAAATCGAGCAACTCGATGATGGAACTTTACTTTCAGCGTTTAAAAACAGAATTCCAGTTACAGATAGTTAATTATAATTTTTTTTTTCTAATCTTTTTTTATGCAATAAAGGCTCAGTATATCCTGATGGTTGAAATCGCCCTTTGAATACAAGATCACAAGCTGTAGAAAATGCTAAAGAATTATCAAAGTTATCTGACATCTTTTTATATTTAGGGTCATGTCTATTTTGCTCATCTACAATTTTCGCCATTTTTTTCAAAATTTCCATAACTTTTTCTTTGCTACAAATTCCATGATGAAGCCAATTAGCAATGTGCTGAGAGGATATTCTAAGAGTTGCTCTATCTTCCATAAGGCCGATATTATTTATATCAGGAACTTTTGAACATCCAACTCCTTGATCAATCCACCTTACAACATACCCCAAAATTCCTTGGGCATTATTTTCTAACTCACGATTTATATCCTCTACTGCCCAATTAGGTCGGTCAGCTTTTGGGATTTCTAAAATGTTTTCTACTTTCGCTTTTGATCTAGATTTTAATTTACTTTGTTGGTTGAACACATTTATTTTGTGATAATGAAGAGAATGTAAAGTTGCTGCAGTAGGGGAAGGCACCCATGCACAATTTGCTCCAGAGTTTGGATGGCTAATTTTTTGATCCATCATATTTGCCATTTGATCTGGCATTGCCCACATACCTTTTCCAATTTGCGCTTTTCCTGAAAAACCACAACTTAAACCTACGTCAACGTTCCAGTCCTCATATGAATTAAGCCATTTTGATTTCTTCATGTCACCTTTGAAGATCATCGGACCAGCTTCGAATGAAGTATGCATTTCATCTCCGGTACGATCTAAAAATCCAGTATTAATAAATACGATTCGGTTTTTTACTTGTCTTATACATTCTTTTAAATTTACAGTAGTTCTTCTTTCTTCATCCATTATTCCAACTTTTATAGAATATTTTTTCATTCCCAACGTCTCTTCTACTTTCTCAAATAATTTGTTTGTAAAAGCTACCTCCTCAGGTCCATGCATTTTTGGCTTTACTATATAAACTGAATTTGTTCTTGAATTATTTTTATTTTTAAAATCGTGTAGGGCACAAAGGTTTGTTATAAAACCATCCATAATTCCCTCTGGTATTTCAGTTCCATCCTCTAATAAAATTGCAGGACTTGTCATTAAGTGGCCAACGTTTCTGTTTAATAGTAAAGCTCTTCCATGAAGAGATATTTTTTCACCAGTTTTAGATATATAGGTTTTATTTGGATTTAATTTTCTTACAAACTTTTTACCTTTTTTTTCTATGTTAGCTGTTAAGTCACCTTTCATAAGGCCTAACCAATTTCTATAACATTCTACTTTATCTTCAGCGTCTACAGCTGCCACAGAGTCTTCGTTATCTATAATAGTGGATAGAGCCGATTCTACGATTATATCTGAGATAGATGCTTTATCATTCTTACCGACAATAGTATTTGGATCTATTGAGATTTCAATATGAAGTTTATTATTTTTGATTAAAACTGAAGATGGATTTTTTTTTTCACCGTTGTATCCAATAAATTGGTTATTATCTTTTAGCTGATCTAAATCCGTATCTTTTACTAAAATTAATTTATCATTCTCAATTTGAATTTTTGAAATTTCGTTCCAATCTGATTTTAGTAATGGAAAAATTTCATTAAGAAAATTTTTTACATAAACTCTTACTTTCTCAGCTCTTTCCTCATCATGTTCCACGCTTTTGTTTCCAGGAATAACATCTGTACCATACAACGCATCGTATAAACTTCCCCATCTTGCATTTGCTGCGTTTAAAGCATACCTGGCGTTATCTACTGGGACCACTAACTGTGGGCCGGCTATTGAAGAAATTTCTTCATCGACTCCAGAAGTCTCAATTTTAAAATCTTCTTTTTCGTCAACAAGATAATTAATAGATTTTAAAAAATTTATGTAATTTTTTTTATCAAACTCCCCACCTTTATTTTCTTTGTGCCAATTATCAATTTTTTTTTGAATAATTTCTCTCTTTTCAATTAAAATTTTGTTTTTTGGAACAAGTTGTTTCAATGACTCTGAGAATTTATTCCAAAAATCTTCAGAATTTATATCGGTACCTGGAATAGCCTCGTTATTAATAAATTTATATAAAAGTGAACTTATTTTTAGGCCATTTTTCTCTACTATTTTCATGTATCTGCCGATCTTTACATTATTTTATAATATAATAATACTAACATTATTGTATCATTTTATATGAAAAATTATTTAGATTTTGAAAAAGAAATTAAGGCCCTGGAACAGGAAGTTGATAATCTAAAGAGCCCATTTGGTTCTGAGGGAATATCTGAAGTTGACACAAATAAAATTAAAGATACTGAGCATGAAATCAATCAAAAGTTAGGAGAGATTTATTCTAATTTAAATAGTTGGCAGAAGACACAAGTTGCAAGACACGAGGATAGACCTAAAGCAAATTTTTATATTAAAAAAATTTTTTCACAGTTTACTCTATTATCTGGTGATAGATATTTTGGCGATGATAAATCTGTTATAGCAGGATTTGGTTTAATAGATAATAAATCTGTTTTAATTATAGGACAAGAAAAAGGGGAAGACTTAAACAGCAGGATTGAAAGAAATTTTGGAATGATGCGTCCTGAAGGGTATAGAAAATGTATTAGACTTATGAAACTCGCTGACAGATTTCAAATACCAGTAATAAGTTTTATTGATACACCTGGAGCTTACCCTGGACTTGGAGCGGAACAAAGAGGTCAAGCATCGGCGATAGCTAATTCTATTGAGTGTAGTATGTCATTAACAGTACCAAATATCGCAATAATTATTGGAGAGGGCGGATCTGGAGGTGCGATTGCTTTAGCATCCTCTAATAAAGTTATAATGTTGGAAAATTCTATCTACTCCGTAATTTCTCCAGAGGGATGTGCTTCAATACTTTGGAGAGATCCGACAAAATCTTTACAAGCCGCTGAAGCTATGAAACTTACTGCAAAAGATCTTTTGAAATTAAAAATAATTGATGAAGTCATACCTGAACCTCTTGGAGGTGCTCATAGGGATCCAGATAGTATCGCTGCAGATATAAAATATGCAATTATTAAGAATTTAAAAAATTTTGAAAGTTTCAGTAAAGATGAAATATATGATCATAGAAAAACTAAATTTCTTCAAATAGGTAGAGACCAAGGTTTTAGTAAGCGGTCTGATTTAAGTAATTCTGGATTGAGCTATAAAGAACCAGGAATTCAAAAATTTAAATTACATTTAGAGAAAAATAAATATCTTTATGGAGGTGCTGGACTTGTGATTCTAGCTTCTTTAATTGCCTTATTATCTTAGTATTGTTGCATAAAAACAATTGTGTCAAATAATCCAAATCTTCTATTGACTTTTATCCCGCAAATCTATTAAACGTGTCCAAGACTAGCATATAGTTAGTTAAAGTTAATAATAATAAGGAAAAAAAGTAAATATGAGTACACTAAAAGGTAAAGTAAAGTGGTTCAATGGTACTAAAGGATATGGTTTCATTGA
>MDTA01126227.1_pt1 | contig 12096 bp, 4 predicted proteins | sample 811151 | NCBI WGS metagenome assembly MDTA01 (sample SAMN05326648, study PRJNA326480) | marine metagenome | isolation source: seawater | place: Indian Ocean: South | collected 2010
CCGCAGGCACCCGAGCCGCCACCGCCGCCCGTCGCCCCGAGGTCATCCTGACAGTAGCTGTTGCTTACATCGTCGCCGCCACCGCCCGCGCCGCCGCCGCCGCCGCCGCCGCCATGACCGCCTGCGCCAGCCTGCTGACCACCTCCAGGAACCCAGTGTCCGCTGCTCACCGACCCCTGGGAGCTGGAGCAGCCCGAACCGCTCGACCCCTGACTTCCATCGGAGCCGTTGGCAGCGTGGCCTCCTGTCATCGTCTGACTGGGAAGGTTGCAGAGACCACATCCCGTATCCGAAGAGGTCTGGCCGTCCCAGCCTCCCGAACCCCCGATGCCCTCTCCACCCGCGTTGTTGAGCCCAGCGTTCCCGTTCTTGCCGCTCGCCTGCTGTCCTGAGAGAGGCGAGCATTGAGCGTTTCCACCGGCGCCTCCAGAGACCGTGACTCCAGCGCAGGTCCGCTGGCCTCCCGCGCCTCCAGAGCTCGTCATGTTGCAGGTCGGCCCAGCCTCAACCGCATTCACGCCACCGCTTCCGTTGGTCCCATCCACACCGTCGAGACCCGACGACCCGATGGCTCCAGGTGCACCGTCGCCCGCGTAAATGAAGTTGTCGATGATGCTGAGATCCGATGAGCAGTTCTTCGCCCAGACCGCGTACGAGTTCTTGGACGCGGTGGACGCTGACCGGCCATAGATGGCGAAGCCCTGAACGACCGTCGAGCTCTTCACACCATTGGCGACGAGAGTCCTTCGGTGTCCGCTCCCGCTCGGGCTCTGAATCACCGTGAGGTTCACGGTCCAGTCTCGGCTCCAGTTCAGGGCGTTGTAGCCTCCAAGGAGATCAATGCCGGCCACCACCGCCACGGTCTCGGGGTAGTTGGCTCCGGCCACGAGGACACGCGCCTTGCCCTCGTTCGAGGCCCGACTCAATCCATGGGATATCGTAGCGCACGGTAGGTTCGCGGCGCCGGTCCCAACGGGCCCGAGCCCGCAGGCTCCGCTGTCCACCGCCTCACCGTCTGTCGCGGAGACGTAGATGGCGTCATCATCGAGCTCGAATTCGCACCCATCATCCGGGACGCCGTTCATGTCGAAGAAGCCGGCGTCACAGTTCATGACGCAGTTCTCCGCGCCTCCGTCGATATTGCAGGTGCCGTAGGCGTTTGGCTTCTCAAAGATCTCGGTGCAGTCGGTGTAGCAGGAGCCGCACGCCTCATCGGAGTCATAGAGCCCCTTAATCGGGTCGTACCAGGGCTCATCTACGACGCCGTTACAGTTGTCGTCGATGCCGTTGCAGCTCTCTTCTCCCGGGGGGCCCGGCTCCGCGTTGCAGACCGCTCCCTGTCCGTCTTCTGCGCAGACCCAGACGCCAGCGCCCTGACAGACTCCCTGCCCCGCAAAGCAGATGTCGCCGAGGAGCGTCCAGGTCTCGTCTGCCTCACCGTCGCAGTCATCATCGAGACCGTTGCAGACCTCCGGAAGCGGGTCCGCAGCCTCCGCGTTGCAAACAACAGCGAGCCCGTCCTCCGTGCAGACCTCGAAACCGAATCGCTCGCAGAGGCCTACGCCCTCTGAGCACGCATCATAGAGGGTCCCATAGTCCTCGTCGGTGCCGCCATCGCAGTCATTGTCGATGTAGTCGCAGGTATCCGGGCTTGGTTGCGCGCCGACACACACCAGAGCCTCGTCGCCCTCGACGCAGTCCAGGATGCCGGAGCAGGAGCCGATCTCGTTCGCGTTCTCGCACGGGTCACCGCGCCCCTCGACGTCATCGGGGAACGCGTTGCAGTCGTTGTCGATACCGTCGCAGATCTCAGGGCCTGGCTCCGTCGCAGTGCAAGGTGACCAGCCCGAAGCCCCGTCACAGATCTCTTCGCCGAAGCACTTTCCGTACTCGTTGTCCGAGACGCAGGTGCGAACCTGACCGTCGGTCTCAGGGCTGCAGACACAGGACTGTGTGTCGGGCATGCAGCGCTCCTTACCGCCCTCGATCTCCTGGCATGAATATCCGGCAGCGCAGCTCTTATCCTCGGCACCACAGGGGCTCACGCAGACGCTCTGGCCGTCGAGATCAAGGCACGTTCCGCCGTAGCATGCGGCGTCCTTGGTGCAAGGCTGGCAGCTCACGTCCGGGGGGAGCACGCACTGGTAATCGTTGAGCTTGATGTAGTCCGGCTCACAGGTGTCGACGACGCAGACAGGAGACTCCGAGCTCCCGCCGCAGATCCCTGTGCCGTTCTCGAACTTTTCAGAGCAGCTGTTGCCACACGTGCCGCAGTGCTCCGCCAGGGTCCAGCCACCGACGGCATTCGTGAAGTCCTCATCGGTCTGACCGTCGCAGTCGTTGTCCACGAAATCGCAGGCCTCCAGGGACGGCGTCGGCGCCTGGCAGCTGTAGCCCTCGTTGCCGGTGCACAAGAGAACGCCGCTGCACGTTCCAACGCCCTCCACGGTGTTCTCGCAGGCACCACCCGAGATCAGCTCCTCGTCGACCAGGGAGTCACAGTCGTCATCGAGGCCATTGCAGATCTCTTCAGCCGGCGTCTTCGCGTTGCACCCTACCCAGCCCAGTTCAGGGTCACAGGTCTCGATGCCGTAGCAGGTCCCGAACTCGTTGGCGTCCGTACAGGTCCGCGGCGTGCCAGCGCTGTCTGCCGTGCACCAACAACTATTGGAGGCCGGCAGGCACCAGCGCTCGTCCGGGTTGGCGTCTCCCTGAGCCTCGCATTTGTAGCCCTCGCCGGGGCAATCGTCCTCCGTGTCGCACGAGTAGCTGCATCGCCCCTCGCCGTCGATAACGAGGCACGCTCCCGCACCACACTCGTAGTCCACCGCACATGGGGTGCACACCTTCTGAACCTCTGGAAGGCACAGGAACGTAGCATCCGTGTCGCTTCCCACCGCCTTGCAATCGTAGCCGATCGGACACTCCGTCTCACAGATCTTGGTGCAGAGGTAGCCCTCCGGGCCCTCGACACAGAAGCCGCTGAAGCACTCGGTGTTGTCCGAACACGGCGCGCCAAACAAGCCACCCGTGGGCTCAGGAGCGGTGTCCTCTTTCTCCGGACCCTGGATGTCCTCAAGGGGCTGCCAGACATCCGCGCTCCCCACCTGGCTTACGTCGGCGAGCAGGCCCACATCCCCCGCGGTCGAGCTGCCAGTGGACGTCGCTTGTTCACACGCGGCGAGCGTGAGGATCGAGGAGCAAACGATGAGGGTCAGGGCAATGCGCATGAGAGGACCTCCGAATTGCAGTCCCAATCCTGATCGTTACCACCACGGAGGACATGAAAACAATCACACGCGTTAAAAGGATCCCGCGTGCCGCGCGCGAGAGCGCGTCCTCAGCCAGCCTTCAACCGGGTGTCCGTGTGAAGAAACATGAGTGATGTCTCCACCAGGTCAGGCGAGCAGCCGAGCATACGGGACGCGGCGAGACGGTATACCGCCAACTGAGGCGCGTAGTGTCGAGCGCGCTCCTCGAGAGCCTCCCTGTCGTTCGCGTCGATCACGTCGGTCTTGTAGTCGATCACCTCGACGCGACGGACCTCTCCGCCATCGCGATGCACGACCAGGCGATCCATGCTGCCCGTGAGCAACGTGCGCTCCTCCACAACCCTCTGACCGAACAGCGTCCCTCCGTCGACGGTCATCTCGAAGGTCTGCTCCACACGGGCTTCTGCGCCGGGACCAGGCCTTCGCAACAGAGCTGCAAGGTTCGGCCGCTCGAGGGCCTCCAGAAACTCATCCGCCCATCCTGACGACTCGGCGCGGGTGGCCCCGAGGGCCACACCAGAGTCCACCAGTCCAGCGTGGTTCGGCGCTCGCTCCAGCCATGGAATCGCTTCGAGCCACCCGTGAACAACGGTGCCCCGAACGAGGGCCCGGGTGTCCGTAGACAGGACCCGCGCGCCCGAGATCTGCGCGTCGCCCTCCAGCCGTGATGGACTTGAGCGAGGGAGGTTGCGCCGCCGTCCGCCTCCTGTCTTGGGCGGTGTCCATGGGATCACCGCTGGCGCGCGGACCGGCTCGTCCTACTCCGCCTCCTCGAGGGCCCAGTCCTCCTGGCTGCCCGAGGCCTGCCAAAGAACATCGCCCGCCGTCGCGGGCGCTCCAGGATCCGTCAGAGCTCCGCGCAGAATTCCCGCGTAGGACATCCGTAACGCCTTCTCGCTCGCCGAGCTCGGCTTAATGAAGCAGTGGGTCGCGTGCTTCGCGCGGGTCAGCGCGACGTAGAGCACACACAGGGAGGACTGAACCGCCTGAGCGATCTGCGCGTCGCGCATGGCGCGCAACCCTGGGTGAGCCTCCGCGATGACGTCGGCCGCATAGGCCGATACTCGGTCGGGGATCTCGAGAGGGTCGGCCTGCTGGGTCAGGAGCGCGTCCTGGCGGACCAGATCCCCGCCGAGGTCCGGCAGGATCACCACATCAAACTCCAGCCCCTTGGACTGGTGAATCGTCATGACCTGGACCCTGGAGACCGAGGCGCCCGGCACGCGATGCGCGCGAATCGTCTCGACCAGCTCTGCGGGCCTGAGGGTCGGCCGCACAGAGGCAGAGGCCAGGAGGTCGAGCAGCTGACTCAGGCGCTCGAGGTCATAAGCGTCCACCACGCCGAACAAGGGGGTCATCCACTCACGAACGGCTCCGGCGTATCCCACCTCGATGACTCGGGCTCGGCCTCGCTTCGTGAAGGCGGCGATGGCGGCCTCGTCGGGAGCGTGGAGGGGGTCCGATCCGGGGGCGACCATCCGCCCTAAGGGCGATCGCCATACATGCAGACGGGCCACGGAATGACGGGGCTGATCGAGGAGGGTCAGGAGCGAGAGCATGAGCTCCACCGCCACGCTGTCCGATAGTGGGTTGCCGCCTCGACCGGTCGCCGCGATCGCTGGCGAGCCCTCGCCCAGGGCTTGAACCAGCGCCGCGATTTGCCCCTTGGTGTTCCCCCGAACCAGGATCCCGATGGACGCCTCTGGACGCGCGGTGTGGATCTCACGGACCAACCCAGCGGCTGCGATCAGGGGGTCGACCCCCTGATCAACGACGCGCAGATCGGCCGCGCCGGCGCGCTCCGTGTAGAACGCCGTGTGCTCCTCATAGCCCCGGCTCCATCGACGCGCACCCTGCACCGCGGCGTCCTTTCGTAAAGCGGGGTTCATCTGTAGCGACTCGAAGACGGCGTTTACGAGCTCGAGAACCACCGGGCTGGACCGCCGGGTCTGCGACATGGTGCTCTCGTCCCCGGCGAACGCGGGGAGCTGTTCTGGGAGACGCTCCAGGAGCTCGGCGCGCCCACCTCGCCAGGCGTAGAGGCTCTGCTTGACGTCGCCTACACACATCAGGGAGCGCAGTTGATCCCCGCCAGCGGTCACGGACTCGGCCAGGGGTCGCAAGACATCCCACTGGTCCATAGACGTGTCCTGGAACTCGTCGATCAGAAGGTGGTCGAGCCGACCGTCGAGGCGGTAGGCCATGACGTCGAGCAGCCCGAGAGCGCTGCCCACACGAAGCCGGTAAGCCACGTCAGTGAAGTCATAGAGCGGCGACGACCGGCGACGCGCCTGGAGCGCCTGGTGGTAGTGGAGGACGACGCTCCGTATCTCTCGGGTGCGTGCCGCGAGGGACAAGACGAGCTGTCCCCGCGCATGCGCCATGAGCGGCGCGTACAAGCGTTGAACGGTGTCATCGAGGAGATTGCGGGCCGACTTATAGTGCTCTTTACCCGCCTGAAGCGCCTTGGGGAGCCCGGTACCCAGGAAGGCCTTCCAGTTTTCGGCCTCAAACCGCCCGATGTCCGCGAGCCTCGCGCCATCGAAGGTGGCGGTTCCGTCCAGAGAGGTCTCACGCAGCACCTCCAGCGCCGAGAGGGCGTCGCTTCGCGAGATATCCTCGACGGGTTGAAGCCAATCCCAGGCCTCCTGGCCCGTCTCTCTAACCAGCTCATAGGCGTCCTTCAGGAGATCCACCAAGGTCTCAGTGACCTGTGTCGAAGGGGCTCCCTGGCTGAGATGAAACAAGACGGTCGCGACCTCCTCGGGCTGAAGCGACTCCCAGACATCCTCAAGGGCCCGCAAGCGCAGGTCATCGATCTCTTGTTCGTCCGCGATCCGCCAGTCCGGCGCCATCTCCAGATCGAACGCGTAGACGCGGGCCAGCGTCATGAAGAATGCGTCGATGGTCGAGATCCGAAGCCGGTCCAGGCGCTCCACCAGGGCGAGCAACACCTCAGACAGCTGGGTCCTTGTGGTGCCGGGCGGGACCTTCCCACGGATCTTCGCGAAGGCCTCATCGCTGGACGCCGCCTCAGCGAGCTCACCCAGGAGCCTATCTCGAATCTCTCCTGCCGCCGCACGGGTGAACGTCATCGCGAGGAGTCGCTCGGGCCGCTCGGCGGCGCCGGGCACGAGCAGCGCCGCCAGGAGCTGCCGCGTCAGCTGATAGGTCTTCCCTGTGCCCGCAGACGCTCGGATGATCTGGCTCGGGACCGATGGGCTACCGCTCATGGTGCACCCCCGTCGTCCTCGGACCACTCCGGCACGGGTTGCGCGTTCAGCGCCTCATCCTGACAGATCCCCGCCAGGGCCTCGGAGTACATGGGAGGGCGCTGGGCAGGAGGCCAAAAGCGCCGCTCCCGAATGGAGGTCGCCACCTGTACCGCCAGTTCGTCCGCCTCTTCCAGCTCCGCTTCACTCCAATCGGCCATATGAAAACCAGCGCGAGACGGGTCTCTGGGCAAGAGCGCATAACCTGTCACCACAGAGGTGTGTGGGACCTCGATGGTCGTCGCGAGCTTTCTGTAGAGCGGGAGCTGGAGGTCCACCCAGGCTTTCGCGTTCCTAGGCCCCTTACGATGCGCAGCGTCTGGCGCGCTCGAGCTGGTCTTGTAATCGAGCACAGCGAGGCGACCATCTTCATGGAGGTCCACCCGGTCGATACGGCCATGGACATAGAGCGGGCCGTTCGACAGCTCGAGCGCGACCTGTTCGTCTCCTCGCGCCACCCGGTGCTCTACGGCGATGGTCCGCCACCCTTCCGCGACCCGCTCCGCCTGCCTGGGAGCAAAGGCGGACAAGCGCCGACGAGCCAACGCGGCCTGGATGGCCACCGTCCGGCGCGCGTTATCTCCAAACTCCTCCCGCAGATAGTCGTCGAGGAAGCTGCCCAGCGTCCTGTCGATCCTGTCCGGGTCTGAGCAAAGCCTCAGTCCCTCCTCAAGCCCAAAACGCTCCAGAACCGCGTGCACCATCGTTCCAAAGCGCGCGGCGTCGAGCTCAAGAGCCCGGTCATCGAGCTCACTCAGACCCATCACCTTCTCCAGCCAGAAGCGATAGGGACACGCCAGGTAATCCTTGAACGCCGTGACGCTCAAGGAGGTGTGTGGATAGGCGTCCTGGTCCGTGGGAAGGATGCGCGCGAGACCGGGCCCGGGGGACACACCGGTGAGCGCAGGGTGGAGCAAACCGGCTCCAGAGGCCGCCTCACGGAAGAGCATCTGGGTGCGCGCGACGACCGCCTTCGGGCGGCTCCCGCGCAGAAGCAATCGACTGGGGACGAGGGGCTCTCTGGAGGCGTCAACGCGCCCGGTCACGATCGCCACGCGACCGCCGTTGGCTCGCTCCTCCATCATCGAGGTCAGCGCGTGGACCTCACGCGCCATACGCTGATCATTATGGGCGACGCCAAGGGCGGCGCGAAGCCCATCGGGGAGCAGCGGATCGCCCACGATGGACTGGGGCACCAAGCCCTCGTTCAAGCCTGCGATGACCAGGACGGGGGCGTCATCGAGCACGACCTCCAGCCAATCGGTCATCTCAATAGCGAGAGGGTTCTCCGGGTCGGGTACGGCGCGCTCGGAGGCGTGCCTGAGCAGGAGCCTCAGGAGCTCGGCTGGCGGACGGTCACCGACGCGACGCGCCAGAGGTTCAGGCAGGTCCTCGAAGCCCTCTGCTGCGCCCGCGATCTCCTCCAGGGCCATCAAGCGCGCGCGCTCCTCCCGACGGGCCTGATCAAACTCTCGGCTCTCATACACCCTCTGAAGCGCTCGGCGGACCGCCTGCGCCATGGCCGACAGGCTCAGCGGACGACCATACGCCAGCTCACCCGCATGCGCCTCCACGCGACCGACCAGGCCGTCGATGGCCTTTCGTCGTCGCTGCCCTGAGCTGAGGTCTTCCTCCGGGGTGTCGGGCGGCGCCGCCCCGGGGCCCTGCCCTTTTCGGGGCGCTCTGGCCGGCAGATGCTCCCGAGCGTAGATGTCGAGGGACTGCAGCACATAGGTGTCAGCGCGGAGTTCGGGGTGACGCGCCAAGCTCGCGAGTGCGCCATAGCTTCGACCATCCGCGTACCGCGCGAGCTCGCTTAAAAGGAGATACGGCGACGTGCGCCCAGCCGGCCGACCACCAGCGTAGCGTGTCGCGACCCCTCGGCTCGCGAGCTCATCTTCGATGTGCGGCGCCAGCGCGGGATTGGCGAGGGCGAGGCTGATCTCGGAGACGTCGAAGGCTCCACCAAGGGCGCCGATGGCGTGAGCTACGGCGCGGGCCTGGTCGACAGGAGCCTCCACCACAGAGATGGCCTCGTCGGGGATGTCCAAGCGTCTCTGAAGCCAATACGAGACGTTCAGGTTACCCAGATCATCGAAGCCGTCCTCGAGCCCCTGCGGAGCTCGGACCAACACGTGCACAGGCCTCTCGGCTCGCGATGCGTCCCGAATCAAGTTGGCGATGGCGGGAAAGAGGTCAGAGACACCAGCGAGCACGATGCGGCCGAGGTCGGGCCAACTCTGGGCCTCTCGGAGAGCCATAACCCAGTCCCGGCGTTCCATCGATGCGAGGATCTCTTCGTAGCCATCAAAGACGACCTTGAGCGTGGCCCAGCGCTGCCGCTCGGTCCCGACAGAGAGACAGCGTTGGGCTTCGTCCGGCCAACGCGAGGCGTCGACGCCGAGTCCGGCGCCAGCGACCTCATCTCGGATGCGTACCAGCCGGGCGCCGAGCGCGGACCAGGCCTCAGCGCCATCCTCTTCGGGAGGGTGACGCACCAGGTTTCGCAGCTCGGCCGGATCGCGCTCATAGAGGTCGCGCAGGGCGCAGGTCATCACCAGCTCGGCCTCGAGGCGGCTGATGCGGGCGCCGTCGATCCCGAGGAGCAGATCGAGGAGAGCCCGGGGCGTGAGCACGCGCGGTGGAATGAGGAGGCCCCCGCGATCCTCGGCGCGCTCCAGGAGGACCTCTCGGAGTCGTCGGCCCGCCGCACGTGATGGCGTCACCACGGTGAAGCCGCTCACGTCGAGCGCAGCTCCCAGAGCGCTGTCTCCCGCTCGCTCAACAAGCCAGCCTGCGACGCTCTGTAGAAAGGGCCGTTCCCACCCGAGGAACGATTGCTCCACTCCCACGCTCTTCTCCCCATGTGACCGACGTGCGCTGATGATGACTCCTTACGAGACCCCGTACAAGGCATGGAGCATCTAAGGAGTCAGCGACAACTGCCGTCGCATCCGAACCTCTGGCTTGGGTTGCCAGCCAGAACTCGCCTCCCAGGGTACTTGATGCTCATCAACTTTGCTTTTCTGTATAGTGCTGCCACACCTAACTCGCTGTGCTCAATGAGGAACAATGGGAAGTCGCTCTCATGGTCAACGGACCCCCCTGCCCCAAACTCGGGTGCCAGGGGTGCAACAGCTACGCGCCGCACCCAAAGGAGCGAAGTCGACCGGCCAAACGGACCTCCTCAAGGCGGGAGGCGCGGAGCGTCGGTATCGGCAGGGCGAGCAGCTCTTCTCCCAGGGCGAGGAGTGCACTGGGCTCTATTTCATAGAGAGCGGAACGGTAGCCGTACAGATCCGGACCACGCGGGGAAACGACGTATTGATTCGGCTGGCTGAAGCGGGTGAAGTGGTCGGAACCAGGGCCCTGATCCAAGGGCATCAGTCAGCGCACCTCAAGACCGCCGTGGCGCTGAACGACGTTCGCGCGACCTTCGTCTCCAAGGAGAGCGCCCTCGATGTCCTTGAGATTCGCCCGGGCGTGATCCTCTCCCTGCTTCGCCGCATCGCGCGCGAGGCCAGCGAGGCCGAGGTGATGCGCGCCGTGTCCATGGACCTGAGCGCTCGGGCCCGCCTGGCGCGTATGCTCATCTCTCTTCGGCATCACCACGGCTGGGTCAACGAGGACGGCGATCTGATGATCAAGCTTCCCGTCTCACGAAAGGATCTCGCGTCGGCGATCGGGACACGTCCGGAGACCATCTCCCGGCTGATCGAGACCTTCGAGGCGGACAATATCGCCTACTTCACCGGGCGCGAGGTTCGGATACCGGACCTCGATGACCTCCTCGATGAGGTCGAGGTGCTCTAGGAGCCGGGCTCCTTGGCCTCCCCCGGCAGACACCAGGGGTTTGTCTCCGGGTAGCCCTCGTCGCTCCACGTGGCGTCGACCCGGGTGATGTGGCTCTCCAGGATCTCACGCCCGATGCGCCGCACCCACTCGTCCTCCCGCTGCGCTGCCTGAAGGAGCTCCCGGTCGCTTGCGGTGACGGCGAGGCTTCCACCTTCGAGCTCCGCCAAGCGCTCCATGTCGGTGAGCGGCTGCATCTGGAAACAGAGCACGAAGAAGAGCATCGCGGTCACCACAGCGGTCACCCCGCGAACGAGAGTCGCCTGCAGACTGCCGGCGGCGCCGACGGCGCGGGCGCAGGTGGCCGCTCCCGCGATGCAGAACATCGATATCCCCACCGGGATCCAGTGCCCTCGTGAGGCGCCCGGAGGACCGCCATCCATCGGTGAACCGATGGGCGGGATATGGACGTCCAACAGGAAGAACTTCACGTTCAACTGCCAGAGTGGAGCGTCAAGGTCGAGCGGGTGGTAAGGGAAAGTCCACGCGGTCGCCAGCGCGAAGAAGGCCGCGATTAAGATACCGCCATCGATGGCGCCCCGTGTGAGCACAGCCAGGAGCTTCTCGTTCTGGGCGAGGCGCTCGAGCGAGAACGCCAGGCCGAGGGCGAGCCAGGGATACGCAGGCAGCATGTGACGCGCGAAGGCCGCGTCATCCTTGAACTCGGCCTGCCAGAAGGACGTAAAGACCAGGCAGCCCACCAACACCACCAGGCCGGTCGTCGCGATCCATCGGCGGGAACGATCCCGAACGCCGAGACCGAGCCCCACCATCCCCGCGATCGTCCACGGAGCGTGCACCCACATTCCGTGTTTGGTGTCCGCGAAGAGTGCTCGCAGGAGCATCTCGAGAGGTGTGTCTGGGCTCGTTCTGGAGCGATGCTGCTCGTGGTCCATGAAATCGTAACCCGTCGCGAACGGCGAGCCCCACATCAGCTCGCTGTAGACGAGCAACCCGACCAGGGGAACCGCGACCCCGCCGAGGACGCCTTTCAGGTACGTCGAGACCCCCTGCCCTTCCCGCGCGCGCCGCGCCAACTCCACCGCACCGATGGCCGCGCCGTGCACCCAACACATGTAGTTCACGTCGCCTGCCAACCCCAGGGCGAATCCACCGGCCGCGATCCATGCGATTGAGCTTGAGCGAATGGCGAGCGCGCCGCCCAGCAGCAGCATGGTGGAGAGGCCATAGTCCATGAAGAGCCCGCTGTAGACGAAGAGCGGGCCTCCCGCGACGAGAGCGATGAGCGCGGTGAGCGCCGCGCTCGCCTCCACCCGCTCTAGCAACCAGCCACCGAAGCGCCAGGCGATCAGCATAAGCGGCAGCCAGACGCAGACGACGGCCAGGGCCGTCGCGGCGCGGTGCGTGGGGATGCGCTCTCCGCCACGGCCAGCCGAGAAGGCCGAGTAGACCGGGACGGCGAGCCAGCTCAGGCCGGGGGCCTTCTGCAGCTCGGGACGCCCATCCTTCACGCTCAGGTCCAAGGGCGTGTAGTCAGGATGAAGCCTGCATAGGACCTCATCGAGCGACCAGGTGTCATAGTGCACCCAGGACTGCACGGCCCAAACCCGCACCCCGGTGTTCGTCTCCGCGAGCGTGCTGACCCCATGGCGATCCGGGAGCAAGGTCGCGAGGCCGAGGAGGAGCACCACGAAGAGCAGCGCTCTTGAGGCCTCCAACCTCCCCTTTGGCTTCACCTC
>MDTA01038892.1_pt1 | contig 12095 bp, 7 predicted proteins | sample 811151 | NCBI WGS metagenome assembly MDTA01 (sample SAMN05326648, study PRJNA326480) | marine metagenome | isolation source: seawater | place: Indian Ocean: South | collected 2010
GTCTTTAATCTGTTGTCCTGCACCTAACTTAATACGAATAGAAGAATGAAAAGGGATTGCTTTTCCGCCTGGTGTCGTGTCTGGATCTCCATACATTACACCAACTTTAGTTCTAATTTGGTTTAGACAAACCATTAAAACTTTTTCGTTAGCAATGACGCCAGTAATCTTTCTCATTCCTTTTGATATAGCACGTGCCTGTAGCCCGATACTGTCTTTATCGTAATCGCCCAGTAACTCAGCTTTTGGAGAAGAGGCAGCAACTGAGTCCCAAATGATCGTAACAGGCACGTCTTTATCAAGAGCCTTTGCTTTAAGAATTGTCTTTTCAGCGATGCTCAGCACTTCTTCAGTGCAGTGTGTGTCTACATAAACAAATCTCGTAGATACGTCGACACCTAACATACCTAGGTTTTCTACAGAGGTCGCATTTTCTGTATCTATATAGACAACAATACCACCAGACTTTTGAGTACTTCTAGCAATTTGTGTTGCTATATGAGACTTACCGATCGAAGGTGGGCCAAATATCTCTACAATTCGACCTTCAGGTAAACCTCCTCCCCTCCTGTTAGAACAGATATAATCAAGCAATCTCGATCCTGTGCTCACCCAACGTTTAACTGTTGTTGGTGCTTCATCCTCTGCTAAGTTGTATGCGACACGTGAGCCGCTTTCTTTGTTCAGCGACTTAATTAAATCAGCTGTGAAATTATCTTTACTCATGCTACCTCTCTTTAAATTATTAACATTAATATTGTAATGCTTTAAGCTCAATTTTACATGCTAAAAATAAAAAAAGCACACCGGTTGGTGTGCTTCTAAAAAAGACATAAATTGTCTATCTAGTCAATTAAATCTGCGAACGCATCATCAATATTGCTATATGACTTTTTCTCTGACTTTCCAAATTGAGATGTTGGGTTAACAGTTTCTGTTTTATTTCCAGATGTTCCCCACTCCTCTTCTTCTTTTTCGTCATCACCTGCTAACCAATCATTAACGATTTTGCTTAGCTCATCATATGACTTGCAACTAAAAATATCTAGAACGTTTGGAATACTTCCGCTCCACTCTTTAATATCCGATTTATCCTTAGAAAGAGGCGTTGCTTTACCTCGAGGCATTACTTCAGTAGTCGCCCACTGTTGTCCAGGACTTTTTGTACAAATTACTTTGACATCTCGTCCCTCCTTTGGATCTGTAATATCACCATAATCTTCATCAAGCATAATGCCTAATAGTTTTTGATATACGGTCTTTCCAAATCCCCAGAGTTGTACACCCTTATCTTCTTCTCCTCTAACGATAACTGCTGCATAGCATCTCATCTTTGGATAAAGTTTCTTAGCCAACTCATAGCTCTCTTTTGTTCCGTCATCTCGAAGCTTTGTGATAAGCTCTTGAATTGGATCTTTCTTTCCAAATTGATATGGTGCCAATAGTCCTCTTTGACCTGGAATATTGTAATAGAACATTAGTTCTTTGAACGGTTGTCCATCATTGTCTGGAAAAGAAAGTAAGCGAACTGTTGCTTCCTCACCTTCAGTAGGTTTCCACATTGTGGATTGACTTCTTGAATTACCTTGAAGTTTTTCTAATTTACGCTTAATTGCGTCAAAATCGATAGGCATTTATTATCTCCTTTTAAAATTTAATTTGCAACGCTTATTTGTTAAGGTGCAAGATAATAATACAAAGAAGATTATCATTATACAATATTTTTTAAAAATATTTTAAAATTACCCTCCGAACCCTAAATTTCGCATTTTTTCTAAATCATGCTCACTTCCTGCGAGTGGACCTGTGTATGTACCACCTCCACCTAATGAGCCGGCTACAGTCGACATTTCTTCAATGTCGTTCTCTTCATTGTTTTCATCTTCATCTTCGTCAATTGAATTATAAACATTATAAGCAGTTATAGCAGCAGGAACTAATCTAATTAACTGTGCTGCTTCTTGAATTTCTTTCTCGTGAATTCTAAGTTGATTTTTAAAAATCTTCCTAATCTTAGATTCTACAAAAAGAGTCTTGTCAACTTCTTTCATCTCTTCATCCTCTTCGTCTATTTCTTCTAACGCTTTTTTAGCGCCGGTATAAATTGAAAACATACTATCAGCAGAATATCGAGGAGATCCTGAATATCCTGATGTGGAAATATTTCTTGGATTAAGTATTGGGCTTGGACCACCCCCTACAAAACCTGCTCCCATCTTAAGTCTATTCTTATTTGAAGTTCCCGATGTCACACTCATTAGCTATGTCTTTCCGTTTTAAAATATGCTGTGTTATTAATTATCGGCTCGACACAAGAAGTTATAGACAAAACATCATTTATTAAATCTTTACGAACATCGAGAAGAACTGCATCATGAATTACTCCTATTAAATTAATGCCTGTTTCAGGAAGTTGACTTAAAAGCCGTTCATAAACTAAGCAGGAAAAATCAGCTGCTGTAGATTGAATATAATAATTTACCGGTGCGTTTTTTGAATATATTTTTCTACCATAAGCATTTTCAAAATAACCTTTTTCATCGAATTCTGTTATTACTCTTTTTTGCAATGCATCAACATCTAGATATTCTCTTATTTTTCTAATATCACTTGTTTTAAGTGTAGTTATTTTTCTGATCTTATGCTCACTAGCACCGTATAAAATAGATATCATTGCTAGCTTAATGTCTTTTCTATCTATGTCACCTTGATTGTAACCTAAAACATCTGTTAGCAGGTGTGAGTATGCATCCTCAACGTCAATACCTTTAATTAGAAACAAATATAATCGAGGTTCTAGAGATTTGATATCAATCTCTATTATTGCACCACCTGGTTGTATTGATTGTAGATTTTTACGTTCATCCTTTTTTAACGTCATTAAATTAAAGCCACATTCTACACTAGCGCGACCGGTTAATATCTTGCTGTGATTATACTCTAAAGCACGCTTCTTCTCACCTTTGTATGCAAAATTACAAAGTCTTTCAAACAGCTTAAGCCTGTCACTAAAATGATTTTCTACATACTCATCAAAATCTGCTTTGCCAATAGTATCAATAAGTTTCATAAAGTTAGACTGGATATTTTTCTTTCCTAGAAAGTGTCCCCAGTTTATTTTCTCATCTTCTATTTTTAGAGTCTTTAGTAATCTACCATATTGTAAATTTAATTCTTTGTAGTCATTAATTTTTACATAATGCATTAGATGTTCTACTCTTTTGCCATTCCAGAATGTACTCACACCTGTTTTAATACTTTGATCTTTAGTATTGTAAATAATGTCATGTTTGAGCCCAGTAACATTCTTAGATAAATTGATTTTCATATAAACTCCTTTTGATTATTATACAAAAGAAATTGTAAATTTTCAATTCTTTAAGCCTTCTGCTACTCTAATTTTGTCTCTAAGTGAATCTGTATCACCTTGATTTGTACAAGTAAGCGTAAGACTAGTACTAAAATCTCCAGGGCCAATTGTATGCGTAACATTTGTCACTGTATAAATGTTATCTAATGTAGTACCGGTGCCTGTATCAATATACAGCTGATTACCTCTTTGTATTACAGGCAAACCCATGCAGTTTAAAGTAACTGTTGACGGAATCACCCTTACATCTTCTTGATCTACTAAGTCAGTTCTTGATGGTGTACCTGATTTTTTATTATTTAATGAATTTAAAAGCAATACATTATTAACGTCTCCACTAGTACTACTTTGGAACGATAGAGACTTGACAGTTGAGTTATTGCTTCCAAATGTAACGTTTGGAAAATAGTCTTTTATTTTATCTTTAAGATCCTCTGTTGTAATACTCTCTGAATTTACCACAACAACTTCTTCCTCCCTCTTTTCTCCATTTATGTTTTGATCTTCAAGTTTTTCTTTTACAAACATTGGTTCAGTGCCTACACCTGACTCACTAATTTTTTCATTATCAGCAGGTACACTTCCTCCTGATATTTTCATTACTCCTAAACCTTCTATAAGCTGCTGATAAAACTTTGCATCACTATTCGCAGCAGCACGTTCGTCATAAACATGAACACGCGTGATATGTTTAGAACCCTGTTCTTTTTCCATTAGGTCAAACATGGTAGAATCGTCTGATCCTGAATCAACAGGTGCTAGCGCAGGAACTGTTTCTATCAACATAGATATGTTGGGTATGACAAATTTAGTTTCGACTGCTTGATCAAGACCATCCGACTTATATATTTCATCAAGCCTTAAACTCATTCTTTTTTTATTTTCTTCTTTGATTTTCTTTTTTCTGTCATTAATCTTAGCACAAAATTGTTTTTCAAGTTTTTCTTTTTCACCTGGTTTTTTTGATTCTAAATACTCTGGTGATTTTTTATATGCTTCTAAGTCTTTATTGTGTTTTTCCAATTCAGCTTTAAATTTTTTGACTTCTGCTTCTGTTTCTGAGTATGTGTCTGTCAAACCATAAGCAAAGTATTTTGGATCACTAACGAAGTTTTTTTCGATAAGGTTAAATAGTGACTTAACAGTTATATTTGCTTTTCTAGCATCTCTTGTATGTTGCTTAAATACTTTTATTAGTCTACTTGCCTCTATTGGAAAGCTAGCAGTTGTCTTTACCCTGGCTTTGCCTGACTGATTATTAAGCGGATAAAAGAACATTTGTACTTCATCACACCTTCCTGATGCTGCTAATGAGTGTCCTACAAAACTCATTAAAAGCTTACCTAAAGAGACAGTTGCCGCTGTACCATCTTCAATATAAACCTTATTAATTGAATCATCCCGCTTACTAAGAAAAGGATCGGGGGTTTTAAGCAATCCTGACCATGTTTTCTTGAGTTCTTCAAGTTGTTCTTTTTTTTCTTTGACTTCGTCAGCATTAGGATTTTGCAAAGAGCCGTTAGGATCTCTAGGCCTAGCAAGAAGATCTACTGCGTTTCCAGTAGTTGGTGCTGGAATATTATTAGAAGTCTCTATCAGACCATATAGTTTTCCGTAAAGAAGTTCAACTATCGATTCTTTTGACAGCACATCCTCAGCTAGTGCTCCGTCTTCAGGAACTTCTAAGTACTTTTTAAAAAGTTGAAGGAGTTCTTTGTTAGATGCTTTTGCTGATGCGTCAGAAAATCCGGATGCTGCTGCTAATTCTAAAAACTTATCGTGATACACCATAGAAGTCCCACTGTTTAGTTTTCGCTGATTAACTTTCATTACTTTCCTAATTTCTTTAAGTGCAACCTGCTCTGCACTTTGACCTGTTTTCTCTAAAATGTACTGATTCGCTGCCCTTTCAATGACAGGCCTGAGTACTGACATTTGTGTAGCCAATCCATTAGCTGCTGAAACATTTTTTGCATCGTTTGCACCGCCCATACATGCTAGTTTTACATCTATACTAACTGTATTTGAGTCACCCAGACTAAAGCTTGTTGAAGAGACTGTATATAGTCCTACGTCACGTAGAGAATTTAAAAGTCTTCCAAAGTCATTTTTACTATTTATGTCACCTTGTGGGTGTGACCATCCGTACTCCATGAATACTTTTGTCATACCGAACTGCTCTGGTGATACAAAAGCAGCTACATCCTTAAGCCTAGATCGATCATGAAGTTTAATTGTAAACGATGCAGTTTTAGACTGCAGCAAAGCTTGTCCGGCACTAGATATACTAGTTGACACCTTTTCAAGAGTCAAATAAGGAGATATTGGCTCTAAAATTGTGTTTCCGGTCATTGTTGATTTATCATTTTTTAGAGCTGTACTTCTCACGTTAGCATTGCTCATAACTTGTGGAGATAAAAATATATCCATACCGGTTACTTGTTTGTCATCAACAACGCTAGAGCTAAATGTTTCCAATCCAACTGGAACACTTCTGCTTACGCCTATATTATCATCAAGCTCGAACCTGTCACCATTTGTACTTTTGACAAATCTCATAAATGTGACATTGTTAAATTCGTCAATAGTTGCATTACTTGGTGTAATTATATACATGTTAATAAATGGAACGCATCTAGACATTTCAAGAGGTGGAATTGCATTAAAAAACAAGTTAATCATATCTGAGTTTCTATTTGCAATACTTAAACCTGATGATCTTCCTGACTTTTGCACCAATCTTTTAAATTCTATAGCACCGAGTGTCGGATTTGACAGTCTATCTGGCATATCTTTTGGTCGTTGATTAATGAAAGATCTTTTCAATTCCATCGTTGAATTTGCTGAATGTCCATAGATTTGATTTCCGTCTTTGTCTTTTGCAAAAACTATCTCATCATTAGTATCATCACCATCATTTTCCAATTCTCTCGTTTTCTTTATGTCAACAGAAGCCTCAGGTGCATATTGTGCCAATATCATAGCAACAACGTCTTTTGTACTCATTGGCTTTGTTTCATCAGGATTGTTGTATGCAGCTGCGTCATCTGCTTGTGTCACTATAAATCTTTGATTTGATAATTTGCTTTTCCCTACACTGCCAACTGGATCTGACTCAAATACAAGAGAAAAATAACTTTCTGCTTGTTCCGGCAAATTCAAAGAAAAGGCCCGTTCAGTCATAATGTCTTTTAAAAAATACCCACCTGTTGTAGTGTCAAGTAAAGTTTTTTTCATATCTGTTAATTGTTCTTGATCTTTAGCAGTAAATCCATCACTTTCAGAAGAAAAAATATCGCTACTTGTCCCTTTCATACCCTTGTAATACCTGCTTAGATTAGTTACAAGTTTTCTAGTTGTATGAAGCCTTAGATAATAATCTTTAACAGACTGGCTCATAAAATTACTCCGTATGCGTCTGAAACATTTGTAGGTATTCTGATGACTGTACCTGGCGGACATTGAAGTCCCCAACCAATCCCTGATGCTGCAGCTATTATCCACCATAAATTGGAATCACCATAGGCAATACCTGCAATGTGATCTAGTCGTTGACCTTGTTCTAACAATATCGTTGTATATGAAATTGTACCATTTTCAATAGCCTGATATATCTTATAAGTTCTAGCATGGCTAATTGCACGGTTTTCAAATATTCTTTTTGAAAATGTGTATCTACTTTCTGACATTATTCACCTTTTATTTTAGTAGCTCTAAAGCCGCTTCTAGCTGAATTCTTATATGCAAACTCTGATCCTAAACCATCATCGTCATGAGGATCTCCTGCAACATGCCTCATAACTTCGCCAACATTATAAAGTGGTGCCCTATTAAATCCTGCATGATCCATTCCTGGTGGGATATCATGAATAACATTGAGATTTAGGCTTATTTCTACACCTTTTGGTGCACGTGCATTCCAGTCTGTTTCCCAAGCAAAAGAATCATTTAACCAGTCAAAAGTTACGCCATCAAGAACACCTGCTAATCCTCTTCCTTTGGTCGAATCATACGCTCTAACAATCGGGTTATTCTCGCTAAGCATAAATTGCTTTGACCTGGATGCCATAAGTTTATCAGCACCTGCGTCAACTGCTTCTGTTCCTACACCTGCTGCAATAGCAGCCTCTCTTGCAACGTTTTGTATTAATCCTGCTGCAGCTGTTACGCTTAAAAATGTTGGTAAAACAAACCTATTAAACATTGACGATGGATTAGCAAGTAAATCTTCATGATATACCAAAAACTTTTTCATAAAAAGATTGGCAGGTGCTGCAAAATCTATAACTTGAACTTCGTAAGCAGTTCTTGCAGCATTAAAGTCAGAGCGCTTCATTTCCTTATAGTTAAAATCTTTAACATAAGGGTTTTTACTTGGAATTGCTGTTGGATCACCTATATTTTTCTTTTCACCGATTAAAACACGTATTGACCTCATTAGGTTATATGTTTTGCCATCATCAATACATTTATAGCCTTTTGATGTCGGCTTTAAAAAGTGGATACTAAGTTTACCAAAACCTTTAGGGTCAGGTACTAAAAAATCCCCAAGTGAAGCAATGTTCATTCCCGGCGCTGCTTTAATTAAGCTTTGATCTGGACTAGTCAAAGTTCTACCAATAAGAGACGCCATAAGCGGATTAACAAAACCGTTAAAAAGAAAATTACTTAAAAGATTCTCTGTCGTCTTGCGTCCGATTTCATTTTTCATATTAGCTGTAAATTGCATAGGGGAGCCGTATGCTAGATAGAAGATAGTCATTCCTAGATCTTCCAGGTTTGTATTTAGTTTTTGTGATAACTTAAGCCTTCTATTTTGACCTTTTGTGAATATTCCTCGGCCTTCAGTTAAGCCGCCGGCAAAGCTACCGCCTACGCTTTCTACACTTTCAATTACTGTATCTTCGTCACCTATACCGAATATTCTTGATAAATTAAATTTTGAATAATTTGACTTAATGACATCCCCAACTCGCATTCTTACGATTGGGCTAGCGCCTAATACTTGACTAAAAGGTTGTGTAAACTTATTCTTACCTGATATAACCTTTGTACCCTGTGTCCACTGTGGATAAAAAAGTGTTGTCAATTTATTAATCTTATACCACATCATGTCATAATCTTCACGAGATGTTGATACTAAAGTAAAACTAACACCTACAGTTCGTGTTGTCCCTTTGTATATCTGAACTGGGTCCATGCGACCATACCCGGAAACTGCATCATATGAAGGTTTAATCGAGTCAGAAAGTTTTGTTAAAAATGCATGAAATGCTATTATTTCATTAGTTCTTAAATCTTGTATATAGAAAGGAACATATTCTGCATCTAGTCTGTCCTCAAGACGCTTGACAACGTCCTCGGGTATTCTGTTAAAAGAACCATCCTGTGTTTTATCTAAATATGTATTGTTTATAAGTTCAGTACCAAGCAACCCTTTGAGAGGATTAGTACCTACAGTCAGTGTCGACATGCGCGTGACTGTCCTTACAATATTTTTCGGCAACATGTACATTGACGGAACTGAATTGGATTCCCACGCTAGTGTTAGCGGTGATCTTCCGTTTGCTGCTCTGCTTTTAGAAACTCTAGTACCTGGACCGTCAGGTAAAGAATCGACATCAAAAACGCCTACAGCATCTTGAAATTTGTTAAAGTTTTTACTACCGCCTGATCTTCTCAGGTACATATCACCAATAATAGCACAAACATTCATAAAACCTAAAACTTTACTTGACCTGATTGCTCTTAAAGTAGCTGCTATGTTTTCAGGGGTAAAATCAACTTGTGCAGCATTTATTAAACCAAATAGAGAACCTTGCGAAGCTGAGAGTGATTTTAATGTTGAACTAGCTACTGCCATCCAAAATCCATCATTTTGACCAATATTGTCAGTTAGACTGACCTTATCTACATTTTCATTTTCTTTGCCAAAGAGTACAACTAATCCTGATTCTACACAGTTGTCATAAGGATATAACGTATCAGATAAGAGTGTTTTTCTTACAAAATCAACCTTGTCAGATATTGAAGGTCTGTATCTACCGTAAGAGTGTGGGCCGGGTCCATCATACTTAGCTTCAATTGATGCTCTTTCTGCACCAGTGTTTGATTGAAATTTTAATCCTGATAAGCTTTGTACTGTATCAAGAAAGGTCTTTGTAACTTTAACTAGTGCAACAACAGTAGCAGCAGTCTGTATCTTTGCTATCTTAGAATTAGGTGAAGTAAAAGGCATAGCAGAATTATAAGTAGATCCAAAGCTTTTGGTGTTGTTGGCATCTGGATCGTCTGGTACTATGTAACCTTTTCCTTCTCTAGTTGACCTGCCAAGCCTTCCATGTGTTGGAAAGCCTTTTGCGTTCATCGCTCGAAGTGTGGATATATCTCTCTTTGCATATCCTTCTTCGCTAAAATTACTAGCCATTGCTATATTACTATCTATAATTTCAGATTCTAAATCACTAGTGCTAGCACTGTCACCTGGAGAGTCTGCGTTGTCAAAACCTGTTGACTTAAGAAGCAAACTAGCGCCTAATTCTTTTAAATTTGTTAATGTAACCCTGTTGATATTTCTTTCAAAGTGACCCATCTTTATCTGACTAGTAACAGTACCTGTTTTAGAAGGCGGAGCCGGATTTTCTAGATCTTTTACAGACGTATTTTTTGGTACAAATGCATCACCTTTTATCGTATTGCTAAATCGGTTATGATTCTTAAGAATATTTTGTGTTGATTTGATGATGATATTATCTTCACCCGCGGGATTAACCAGAGTTTCACCGTAACTATTACCTTGCTTACCTTCAACATCTTGTAAGTTTAATCTTGCAGTTCCAGGTGCTCCTGTCTTATCTACAATATCCTGTAATGTGTGCTCATCGCTATAGTGTTTAGCACTATCAGAATACATGTTTAACTGAGTGAAGCCTTCTGAGCCTTGGGGTGTAAACACATTTTCTGCACCTTGCTCATCAGGTGTAACTAACGCATTACCTCGCCCGGTAGGAGCAGCTCTCTCGTTCCCAGGTTTAATCTTAAATTCATTCGAAGACTGATCCACTATGAAACTAAGGTAGTCACCTAAAAGTCCTGCAGATTCATCATCTAGATCCAAGAAAGGCTTATTCAATCCGGGCTCGACGCCTAAATCGTCACCTTCTTGTATGGAGTCGCCTCCTGAGTCTATACTATAGCTTATAGAATCTTGAGTAACTCCTAACTGGTTTGTCAAAAAGTCTTTAAGTGTCTTTCTCGTTGTCATTAGTTTTCTCGTCAAAAGTTTGATCTATAATATCTATCACATTCTCTCTAAACTCTGTGCTCTCTATCATTTTTTTCATAATATCATAGAGGCCGTCAAAGTTTTTAGCAGTTTCATTGCAAACTTTCTTTACTTCTAGCTTCTCGTCTTCGTTTAGATCCCATTCTTGGAAATATTCTTCTAGATGTTTTATTAAATTTTCACTCATTATTGTGCTCCTATTTCTTCAGAAAGGACTGTTGGGATTTGTCTACCATTAACTTCTTTTGTGGTCACAGTGTTAAACAAAACACCTTCATCAACTGTTGCTGTTACATCTAAGTTGATTACTTGTCTCTCTTCAATTTTTGCAACAATCTTATCAGCTAGTCTGCCTATGCCCTCAGTAATTTTAGTAAGTACATTGTCTCTTTCTTTTTTAATGAATATCTGCTGTTGTTCAATTTGATCAAGCTTATTCATTGTTGCGTCGTTTACAACAGTATTTACTGTCGCTGTTAATTGTGGGTCACTTGTGATACCCGATAGTTGTGTTGATACTTCACTAATTAAGTCAGGAGAAATAAAGTCATTAACTGTCAGCTCCACTTGACTTTTAAGAGACTTCCCTACAGGAGAAGTTAGTGCATCAACGTCAAGCTTGATGAGGTTTTCTTTAAATTTTGCAGCACCTTCCACACCTGCATTTGCAAACATGGTGGCAAGCTTGCCGGAGTCTTTTTGCCCTGCTTTGACAATGCCCTCCATCACAGTCAATGATCCTGATTCTACTTCTTTTGCAATCTCCTCAAATCCTGCAGCATTTAATTTAGCAACACCTAGCGTTTTATCTGTCCCCATATTAATTATACCTTGCAAACCGCCAAGCGCGGTTCCAACAGCGCCCTGAACTTCACCAATTCCTGCTGCAACTGTATCAAATCCTTCTGTTTTTAATGTCTGCATTGCATTTGCAGTTTGATAAGCTTGTGTTCTAAACGGTGCAAATGTCATCGCTCTCAAGTCTTTATCTAGATCGTCCGCTGCTTGACGTGCCTGCTTAGCATTTGTAATCATAACATCAAAAGCTTGACCGACGTCAGCTTCTTCTGTAGCATCTGTCAAAGCATCTAAGTCAACTTCAAGCAAATCAGGATCAAAGAAGTTCTCGACTTCAGCAGCTTGCATTCCTAATGTACTAGCTAACATATTGCGTTGTGCTTTGGTAAGATCTTCAACAGCAATACCTTGATCAATAAAAGCGTCTCTAATTCTATGCAAAAACTCTTCTTCATCCTCGTTTGCTAACTGCATCATTTCCATGGCATCCATGTGCACACCAAATACTGATGTTAACTTCCCGATCTCTGATGCTGCTGTATCAAATGACATAAACTTATTGACCATTTGTCCAAACGATCTATAGCTTGTCCCTAATTGCTGTAGTGTCCCAACAATTCTGGCTGCTTCTTCTTCTTGAAC
>MDTA01043345.1_pt1 | contig 12094 bp, 9 predicted proteins | sample 811151 | NCBI WGS metagenome assembly MDTA01 (sample SAMN05326648, study PRJNA326480) | marine metagenome | isolation source: seawater | place: Indian Ocean: South | collected 2010
AACTCCATTAATTGGGTTTTGTGGCGGTCCTCTAACTACTTTTCTTTTTATGTTTAGAGGTAATGAAAATGATAAAAGTTTTAAAAGCGCACTAAAATTTTTTTACTCAAATCAAAAAGAGAGCTTAAAAATAATTGAACAAATTACTGAGATTTCTATTGAGTATGTTAAGAAACAAATTGATTCCGGCATAGATTGTTTTCAATTATTTGAAACGTATTGTGGAATAATACCTTCAGAAATGTATAAAAAACTTATTTTGCCATTTTCTAAAAAAATTTTAAATGCTTCTAAAGAAAAAAATACCCCCTCTATTTTCTTCCCGAAAAACTTTAATGATGGTTTAAAGTATATAGATAGTAGTGTTTGTGATTTTGTAAGTATTGATTGGAATTTATCGCTCGACTATGCTAGAAGTATTGTTGATGATGAGGTTGGTATTCAGGGGAATATGGACCCTAGAGTTTTTTATTCTTCTAGAAAAGAAATTGATAAATATTTGAAAACCTTGATTAATTTTGGAGAAAATAATCAAGATTGGATTTTTAACTTGGGACACGGTTTTATTCCTGACATTGATTATAAGAAAGTTATTCATGTTGTTGATTGGATTAAAGAAACTGATTGGAATAGATAAGATATGATTACAAAAGGTAAAGATTTAATTAAAAAATATAATGAAGCGGGTCCTAGATACACATCGTATCCGCCGGCAACTTTTTTTAATGAATATTTTAAAAATGAGGATTATCTTGAAAGTATTGAGAAGTCTAATTACGAGAAACCAGAAAATATTTCAATTTATGTTCATGTCCCCTTTTGTCCTCAGATTTGTCATTTTTGTGGCTGCACCACAGAAACTGGTTTTTCAAGACCTTTTATAGAAAGATATATCGATGCGGTCATCAAAGAAATTGAATTTGTTTCTAGTAAGATACATTCCTCAAGAAAGTTAACTCAAGTACACTGGGGTGGAGGAACGCCAAATGCAATATCATATAAATATATTGAGAGGATAACCAACAAGCTTAAGGAGAAATTTGATTTCGCTGAGAATTACGAGATGGCAATTGAATGTAATCCTGCCCACCTAGAATTTCGTCATATTGAGCTTCTTAAAAAATTTGGTTTTAATAGAATTTCAATTGGTATTCAGGATTTTAGGGACGACGTCTTAGATGCAATCAACAGACGCCCATCTAAAAGACCTATGGAAGATATTGTAAAAAAAATATTTGATGAAGGTTTTACTGGAACAAATATTGATCTTGTGTATGGTTTGCCACTACAGACTGTTGATAGTTTTAAAGAAACTGTGGAAAGAGCAATTAAATTAAATACTGAAAGAATTGTAACATTTTCATATGCTCATGTCCCTTCTGTGATTCCGCGCCAAAAAGTTTTAGAAGATGTTGGTTTTCCTTCAGCGGGTGACAAAGCAAAAATGTACGAAAATTCATATGATCAACTTATTAAAGCAGGTTACGTTTCGATAGGAATGGATCATTATTCTAAACCCAATGATGAGTTTGCAGTCGCTCTCAAGGAGAAACAATTGCATAGAAATTTTCAGGGATATTGTACCAGAGCGACAACAGGTCAGGTCTATGGTTTTGGTGCATCTTCTATCTCACAATTAGACTCAGCATACAGTCAAAATATTAAGACAACTTCACAATATATTGAAAATATTGAAAATAATAATCTTGCTGTATTGAGAGGGTATTCTCTAAATGATAATGAAAAGATTGTTAGATACATAATTAACTCTATCATGTGCAATTATTACGTTGATCTCCATCAAGTTGCAAACTACTTTGCTCGCTCTATATATGATATTAAAAAAGTTATTCAGTATTCTGAGTCTAATTTTAGTGATTTTATTTCTGATGGTCTGATTGATATTAATGACGATGTCATAACTGTTCATAAGAAGGGCAGGTTGTTTACTCGAAATATTTCTATGCGTTTTGATCCTCTTATAAACAAGAAGGTAGGAACATATTCCAATACTATTTAACTATTCTTTATGAAAGGTTTATTAATGATTAATCTCGGTTCGCCCGATAGCACATCTATCAAAGATGTAAAAAAATATCTAGATGAATTTTTGATGGATGGAAGAGTTATTGAATATAATTATTTTTTAAGATGGTTACTAGTTAAGGGAATAATTTTGAACACAAGACCCAAAAAATCTGCTGAAGCGTATAAAAAAATCTGGTGGAAAGAGGGATCTCCTTTAATAGTTCTTTCTGAACGTCTATACTCAAAGGTTGAAAATTTACTTGATATCCCTGTCTCTTTAGCCATGAGGTATGGATCAATATCAATAAAAAAAGGCCTACAAGAATTGGTTCAAAAAGGAGTCAATGAAGTTGTTGTTTTACCTCTTTACCCCCATTATGCAATGTCATCTTACGAAACAGTGGTTGCCAAAGTCGAAACAGAAATAAAATCTAATTTTCCAGATTTAAACAAGACAATTGTACCACCATTTTATAATGATAGTGATTATATAGATGTGATGTGTAATAACATTAAATCAAACCTGAAAGGTGTTGAATATGATCATATTCTTTTTTCATATCATGGAATACCAGAAAGTCATGTTAAAATTTCAGATACAACGAAGAGTCATTGTTTAAAAGAACAGGATTGTTGTAGTATTTCCTCGGAAGCTCATAAAACCTGTTATAGGCATCAAGTATTTGAAACAACTGAGCTAATAGTCAAAAAATTAGGAATAAAAGAAGGTTCATATAGCAACTCATTTCAATCAAGATTACCCCTCCAGCCATGGCTCAAACCCTACACTGATTTTGAACTTCAGAGGCTTCCTAAAGACGGTAAGAAAAAATTGGTGATAATTACACCTGCTTTTGTTACAGATTGTTTAGAAACACTTGAAGAAATTGCCATGGAGGGTAAAGAAGAATTTATTGAATCCGGCGGTGAGTCGTACAATTATATTCCATGTTTAAATGATAGTGATGAATGGGCTCAAGTTATTGCTAAATGGGTAAAATCAAAGACTTATACATAGATATGAAAAGAAAAAAAACGGATACCATTATAATTGGTGCTGGAATTTCGGGGTTGAGTACAGCTCATTTTTTATCAAAAAAAAACTCTCAATTTTTAGTATTAGAATCTAGCGATAGGGTTGGAGGAATAATTCAATCAAAAAAGATCAAAGAATTTATTTGCGAGATGGGTCCAAATACAGTTCTGCTAAATAATGAATCAATTATTCAAATAGTGAAGGATTTAAATTTATCGGAGATGCTTATTTTCCCTCATAAAGAAAATAACAAGGGAAGATATGTATACAATGATGGTAAAATAGAAAAGATACCATTAAAAGTTTTAGATTTTCTAAAATCAAATTTGATATCATTTAAATCTAAAATTCTACTATTCAAAGAGCTTTTTATTAAAAAACATAAAGAAGATACTTCTGTATATAAATTCATAAAAAAAAGGTTTGGAAAGGAAATTCATGACAAACTAATAGAGCCTTTTTTGTCAGGTGTTTATGCTGGAGATACAAGAAAAATGAGCACAAAATATGCCCTGAAAATATTATGGAAACTAGAACAAACCTATGGAAGTATTATAAAAGGTAGTTTTTTATCATCTAAAAGTAGTCCAAAATCATTTACATTTCCTGGAGGTCAGGAATATATGATTAATAAAATTTATATGATTTTAAAGAAAAGAATAATACTGAATTCTAGCGTTACTTTAATAAGAAAAATCCGCAATTCTTATGAGGTTTTTACTAAAGATGGAAATAAATATCTTTGTAAAAATATTGTCTCAACTGTCCCATCTTATGTTTTAGAGAAAATTATTGGCGACGATCATTTAAAGTCTGAGTTGAAAAATGTTAATTATAATCCTATTGATGTATTTCATTTTGGGTTAAAGAAAAAAAATATGATGAAAAAACTAGATGGCTTTGGAATTTTAACTAAGCCAAGTGATAATAAAAATTTTTTAGGAATTCTTTTTAATTCCAGTATTTTTAAACACCTGTCTTCTGAGGAATGTGAATTATTTACTGTTTTGGTTGGAGGTGAAAAACAAAAACACCTTTGCTCTATGGATATAAATGAATTAAAAGCAAAAGTTTTAAAGGAAGTTGAGTTAATTTTTAATCATCAAGGGGAGACTTCTTTACAGCATCATTTTAGATGGGAAAAAGGTATTCCACAATATAATTTAAATCATGAGAAATTGAATTCCTGTATCCAAAAGTTTATGATTGAAAATAAAAATTTTTTTATAACAGGTAATTATGTTAATGGAGTTTCTGTTAGCGACTGTATCCATAAAGGGAAAGAAATAGCTGATGAAATATTAACTAATTAAAATTAGTTACACCCTCGTTCGGTTGGTAGGTGTAATTAAATGAATAGTATTGAGACTCGTGTAATAATGCATTTGGAACATCAGGTGAGTCTTTATAATAACTTGAAATCATCACTTTTGCATACCTTCCATTGTGTGTTTTAAATATTAGAGTTCTTCCAGCTCTAGGAGTAATCACGTGACTTTGAAAATTATAATCATACCAACCTTTACCGCTTCCGGTCGGTATAGCCTTTTCAGATTCTGAGTCTTGTTTCACTTTACTCTCATCAACAGATTTTATACTTCCATAATTTCCTGTTTCAACATACCCTCCGCCTAGACCTGATCGGCTTGGTTCATCGGATGAGCCTGAGAACCCTCCATTTACTAAGATTGTCGTCCCTCTAAATGCAATATCCCAATTATCATCTTCAACTATTTTTTGTTCTGAAAAGCTAAATTTTACAAATTTTCCAGCTGCTGGCTGTCCGGGACTCGAAGTTGTTGGGGCATGTAAGTTTTTTATTATCATAGCCTCCATAGGTATAACAACGGGTGCGTCTTCAGTACATGAAATAAGAAAAATAGATATTATATATATGTATAAAATTCTCATAGATTATTATTAAATTTTAAATTATACCGTGATTCTTTATTTTCCAAATATTATCTGTTATATATTAATTTAAGTCCAATTCTTCTACCAGGATTATTAGTTAAATTTTCTCCGTCTTTGTATCCTGTCAAATTTCTGATAATTAATTGTCCATCTATATTTTTTGTTAATTTTTTACTGGCAGTTAAATTTATTAAAATATGTCCTGCTATAAAATCATCATAGGTGTCAAGATAAGTATTATTATTAGTATCAATCAAACCAAACTTACTCATATAAATAGCTCTCAAGTTTAGTTTGCTATTTATTTTTCTAATATTAACTGTTCCTTTAATGTTAAATTGGTGTCTTGATCTATTAAATAGGCCAAAATAATTTGAGGTTTTTAGTAAAAATGATTGTTTAGTTTTTTTGTCTCTTGCATATACTAAATCATTTTGAAATTCATTTACAACATCATTGTCTTTAGCATATAATAACTGATATCCTAAATCGATATGTAAGTTTTTATTTAGCATCAAACCAGATGAAAATTCAAGTCCAGCCGTAAAAGAACGTTTTACATTTCTATATGAAAAAATACTTTGACCGTTGGTCTTTCTCCCTACAATATTTGCCTCGATCAGATTGTCAATATTATTCCTAAATAAATTAATTTTTAAAGGAAGATAAGGAGATAAATAATATTGTACCCCTAAATTATAGCTTTGAGAATTTTCAGGTTTAAGGATTGTTGACTCAGGCTTATCGTAATATATTATTTCATCACTATTATTTAGTTTATTTATTGTTTCTTCTAAGATGTTTGACCCTAACACAATGTATCCAGATTGACTGTTTGTAAAATTTAAATACATTTGTCTAAAGTCAGGAGCTTTAAACCCGTAGCCTAAAGATCCATTAATATGTAACTTTTCGTTAAGGTAATATTTAAAAGATAATTTTGGACTTAGTTTTGATTTATATTCTTTCTGATCATCATACCTAATACCTGATACGATATTTAGTTTTTCATTTACTTTCCAATCACTTTGAAAAAAATAAAAAGAAGATTTTATGTTAGGCTTATTTTCAATATTAGTTCTATCTAGCACTTCATGGTTAATTCCAGTACCTAAATCAAAAGAAATATTATCTTGTGTTTTTGATACTCTGAACTCGAGTCTATCTAATGTTTGGTCATAATGACTTTTTAAAATTATTGTTTGTAAATTATCAATTGATGTTAATGACTCTTTGTTTAAATAGTTTGTTCTATATATATCAAAAAATATTTTGATATTATTTTTAAAAGACTTCTCATATTTAACATATAAATTTTTTTCACTAATTTCTGAAAGAGGATTTTCCCCGTATCCTGTGATAAACGTATTTGCATTCCTCTTCTCCAGAAAAGTTCTGAGTTTTATTCTTAATTTTCCTGACTTATTAAAATGCCTAGTCAAATCTATATCTCCGCTAAAGTTTTGGAAAGGCTTAACTGTAATGTCATTGTCATCATCAATCAGATCATATCCCTTTGTTGAATAATAATTTAAAAATGATTTTACTTTTAAGTTCTTAAAATTATAAGTCAGATCTGAATTTAAATCATGGGTATTTGACGACCCATAATAATACGATAAATTAGGAGTGAATCCCTTTTTATTTTTTGCGCTAGAAATAATATTAATTATTCCACCAATTGCCTCAGAGCCATGTAAACTAGAGGATGCGCCCTTGATAACTTCAATTCTTTCAATAGACCCAACAGAAACTCTAGACAAATCAAAATCTCCAGCTACTCTTCCAATTAATGGTAATCCGTCAAGTAAAATTAAAATGTAATCAGACTCAATCCCTTGTAATTGTATTCCTTCTCCTCCACTAAAAGTTGGTTTTGTTGTAATTCCAATTTGTTCACTTAAGATTTGATTTAATTTTATTTGACCACTGTTAATAATTTCTTCTTTATTAATTATAATAGCCGGTACAGTTAAGCTGTTTAGGGGCTTTTCATTTTTTGTAGCGCTAATTACCAATTCCTTCATTTGGATAGTTAGAATTGTATCGTTTTCTTGACATTTTAAGGGGTATATTATGTTTAGAAAAAATAATATAGTAAAAGAGGTTTTTATAAAGAATTTAAAATTTTTCATTCTAAAAACAATTATCTTGTGAAGATAATCCCAAAAAATGAAAATAATTAATTTAATTTCTGGGCCTAGAAATTTATCAACAGCATTGATGTACTCTTTCTCGCAAAGGCCTGATACTAAAGTAATTGATGAACCCTTTTATGCACACTATCTTTTTACAACAGGTATTGATCATCCAGGTAGATCCGCTACGCTTCAAAGTATGTCGACAGATATAAATAAGGTTCTAAAAAAAATATATGAGGTGGATAATTGTAAAATTTTATTTTTAAAAAACATGGCTCATCACCATCAAAATATGGACTTAAATTTTTTAGAGAATATGACTAACTTATTTCTAGTCAGAAATCCTAAACAGCTAATTGCTTCTTTTGCCCAAGTTATCAAATTTCCTACTATGCAAGATATAGGCTTAAAAAAGTCTTGGGAACTATTTAAAATGATAAAACACCAAAACCCTGTTGTTCTTGATTCATCGGAAATTTTAAAAAACCCTAGAGAATTACTTATTCAATTGTGTCAAAAACTTGATATTGAATATTTTGATGAAATGTTAAAATGGCCAAAAGGTGGAATAAAAGAAGATGGTGCTTGGGCAAAATATTGGTATAAAAATGTACATAATTCATCTGGTTTCTCTAAACAAAAAACGAGTAGTAGAGAGCTTCCAATTGAATGTGAAAGTCTTTATATTGAGTCTTTAAAATATTATGATAAATTAAAAACAAATTCAATAACTATATAATGCTACAGGAGTATAATCCAAAAAACGAAAATATTTTTATCCATGTCGGAGGTGAACTTCTTCCAAGAAAAAAAGCGAAAGTTTCAGTTTTTGACAGTATAGTTCAAAATGGAGATGGTGTTTGGGAAGGTTTAAGGGTTTACCCTGAGGGAATAGTTTGTTATGATAAACACCTTACTAGATTACAGGAGGGTGCTCATGCACTAGCTTATGAAGGGATACCTTCAAAAAAAGAAATTAAAAAAGCAATTAAGGAAACACTTGATGCTAATGGAATGAACACAGACACACACATTAGATTAACATTGACAAGGGGCGAAAAGGTAACATCTGGTATGGATTCAAGATTAAATCAAAATGGGTGTTGTTTAATTGTCCCTGCAGAGTGGAAAAAGAAAGTTTATGATTTCTCAAAGGGTATAAGGGCAATAAGTTCTTCGATTAGAAGAAGTATTCCAGCATTTTTAGATTCTAAGATTCATCATAATAACATGATGAGTTTGGTTATTGCAAAAATTCAAGCTAATATATCCGGATATGATGCTGCAGTAATGTTAGATGATAGAGGGTTTGTCGCTGAGTTAAATGACACTAATCTATTTATGGTCAAGGATGGGATGGTACAAACACCATTTGCGCATGCCTGTTTGCCTGGTATTACTAGGCAAACATTTATTGATTTATTCAAAGAGAATAAAATTTCAGTGGAAGAAAGAGACCTTACACTAGTTGAATTTATTAATGCAGATTTAGTTTTTGCAACTGGAACAAATGGAGAGATTACACCAGTATCAGAAATTGATGGAAGAAATATAAAATGTGATAAAGCATTTCTAAATAATATAAAAAATTTGTTTGAATCAAAACTTCCGTCGTTATGCGAGGAGTTATGATTTAATGTGATGGTGCCATAAAATAATTCCAAGCGATATGGCTACATTAAAAGAATGTTTCGTTCCAAATTGAGGGATTTCAATTGCAGAATCAGCGCAATTGATAGCTTTATCAGAAACACCAAAAACTTCATTTCCAAATACAAATGCATACTTTTCATTTTTTGAAGATTTAAACTCTTCCAGGCTTAAGCTTTTATTTGTTTGTTCTACTAATACAATTTTCCATTTCTGTTTTTTCAATTTTTTTTCAATTTTTGAAATGCAGCTAATATATTCCCACTCAACAGATTCTGTGGCTCCAAGAGCAGTTCTCTCTATATCTTTATTAGGGGGAGCTCCAGTAATACCAGTTAGATATATTTTTTTTACAAGAAAAGCATCAGCTGTCCTGAAGCATGATCCAACATTATTTAAGCTTCTTAATCCGTCAAGAATTATTATAATATCTCTTTTTTTCTTACTTCTAAATTCATTGATTTCAATTCTTTTTAGGTCTTCAACGCTAGTTCTTTTCACAAGTATTAATTTCTTTTAATAATTGAAGATTTAAATTTAATACTTTATCTCTTCTGGTAGTATTCTTTTTTTTTTCAGATACTTTTCCCATATTTAGTTAGTTCAAAACTTAGGTAAATTAACTAAAAAATAATAATATAATAACAACATGAAATCTAGAGATGTCAAGGAAACTCCTTTAATGCGACAGTATAATGATATAAAATCCAAACATCCCGATGCAATATTATTATTCAGAGTTGGAGATTTTTATGAGACATTTGGTTCGGATGCTGTTTTAGCAAGTAAAATTCTTGGTATCGTACTTACAAAAAGATCAAATGGAGCAGCTTCTCATGTAGAACTTGCAGGCTTCCCACATCATTCACTTGAAACATATCTTCCTAAACTTGTTAAAGCTGGTTGTAGGGTGGCTGTCTGTGATCAACTTGAAGACCCAAAGAAATCAAAAGGAATAGTAAAAAGAGGGATAACAGAATTAGTCACACCTGGTGTTTCTCTTAATGATGCGGTTTTAAATTCATCTCAAAACAATTTTCTTGCGTCTATTCAAAAAAATGGAGATGTTTTTGGTATCTCATTTTTAGATATATCTACTGGTGAATTTCTTCTCACGGATTGCGACTTCAATGAATTGGAAAAACTTCTAAACACTTATTCTCCATCAGAAATTTTATGTTCAAAAAAGGACAAGAATTTTATAGAAGATAAATTATTTAATCTTAACTTTTTTTATATCGATGATTGGGTTTACAAAGTTGGATACGCTTACGATAAATTGTTATCTTTTTTCAAGGTGAAAAATTTAAGGGGTTTTGGGATCGATTCTGAACAAAATGGTATCGTTTCTGCTGGAGCAATACTCTTTTATCTAGAATTAACAGAACATAATAATTTATCTAACATAACCTCAATTTCTAGAATTGATAGTAGTATGTATATGTGGTTAGATAAGTTTACTATTAAAAATTTAGAACTTGTAAGTCCTTTACATGAAAACTCTAAAACTCTAAAAGATTCAATTGATTTTACAGAGACACCTATGGGTTCAAGACTTATATCTAGGTGGATTTTATCACCATTATTAGATAAAAGTATAATAAGGAAAAGGCAAAATTTTGTGGGGTCATTTTTAGAAAATAATAAACTCAGAAAATCTGTTTCTTTAACATTGAGAGAAATCTCTGATATAGAAAGGATATCATCAAAGGTAGCACATAAAAGAGTTATGCCTAAAGAGCTCAATTCTTTAAAAAATTCCTTAGTAAATGTTGGTGAAATTAAACTTCAAATAAAACACATGGGCTCTAAAGATCTAAAGGATTGGGCATTAGAAATAAAACCGTTTGGAAATATTATACAGTTTATAGATGATTCAATAAATATAGAAGCTCCTCCATCTTTATCATCTGGCAATGTGATTAAAGAAAAATTTAATGAGGAATTAGATGAATTAAGGAATATTGCCTCTTCAGGAAAGCAAATCTTATTAGAAATACAAAGGAATGAAATAAAAAAAACAAAAATTAGTTCTCTTAAAGTAGCATATAATAAGGTTTTTGGATACTACTTAGAGGTAACAAATGCACATAAAGATAAAGTCCCAAAGTCGTGGATAAGAAAGCAAACACTTGTAAGTTCTGAGAGATATATAACGGAGGAGCTAAAACAACACGAAGAAAAAATTTTAAATGCAGAGGAAAAAATACTCTATTTAGAGAATAAATTATATGAGGAGGTTATTGAAACATTATCCAAAGAAATAAATGTACTTCAGGAAGTTTCAGTCTCAATAGCATTTATTGATTGCATTATTTCATTTGCTAATTTAGCCTCATCGTCTAACTTTTCTAAACCAGAAATTAATGATAGTAATGTAATTGATATAAAAAAAGGAAGACATCTAATAATTGAGAGTTCATTAGATCATGATGAGGTATATATCCCAAACGATATTTTTCTTGATAATAAGTCTCAACAGATTATTATTATTACTGGGCCAAATATGTCAGGAAAGTCAGCAATAATTAGACAAGTTGCATTAATAGTTTTATTGGCTCAAATTGGTTCTTATGTTCCATCCGCATCTTCAAAAATTGGAATAGTGGATAAAATTTTTACTAGAGTTGGTGCTTCAGATAATATATCTAGAGGAGAGTCAACATTTATGGTGGAAATGATTGAGACATCTAGCATTATGAATAACCTTACAGATAGAAGTTTGGTTTTAATGGATGAGATTGGAAGAGGAACAAGTACATACGATGGAATTTCAATTGCCTGGTCTATAGTTGAGTATCTACATAATCAAAAAAGCAATAGGCCTAAAACATTATTTGCAACCCATTACCATGAACTCAATCAGATATCAAAAAAGTTAGATAGAGTTAAAAACTTTAATGTATCTGTTAAAGAAATTAATAATGAGATAATATTTCTTAGAAAATTAATGCCTGGTGGGTCTGAGCATAGTTTTGGTATCAACGTTGCCCAATTAGCTGGTATGCCCAATGAAATACTTATTAGAGCACATGAAATTTTATCTCATCTAGAATCTAACAATCTTCAAAAAAATGCTAAGAAACAACTTCGAATTCCTCTTGGTTTAAAAAACGAAAAAATAAATAGAAAAGAGTTAGATGAAATAAAAAAAATAATAAAGAAAATTGACATAAATAATATCAATCCAGTACAAGCACTTGTAAAACTTAATGAAATTATTCAAATTATAAATTCAAAATAAAAATATTAATTTCTTAATTTTTAGGTTGATTTTATATGATAGGATTATAAATTTGCGATCTTTGAATATCATAAGCGAGAA
>MDTA01060033.1_pt1 | contig 12094 bp, 11 predicted proteins | sample 811151 | NCBI WGS metagenome assembly MDTA01 (sample SAMN05326648, study PRJNA326480) | marine metagenome | isolation source: seawater | place: Indian Ocean: South | collected 2010
AGATGCAGCAGGCTTTTGTTCCTTTCGAGCAGGTGGTAGGTCTTTTTCTCGATGCATTTGCACATAACGAAGCCGCTTAGCGTGAAAAACAAATTAACGTCCACCATGCCATGTGATGAGAAAAAGCCTCCTAGCCAAGAATCCGCCTGAAATCGGTGGACGATCTGCATGTAGTGATAGAAGACGACCAGCCAGCGGCGATTCCTCTTGGTATTTGCAGCGAGTGGTAATGCTCAGTCAATCAAGCTCCTTTCACGATTGATTCATGCTCTCTGATCTTGGCAAAGACTTGGTTCGGGGAAGGCGTTCCGAAGACACCTTCCTCGACTTCCCTGCCAAGAACCGAGGACTCGGGGTAACCCCATTGCTTGGAATGGAGCTTTGCGCTATCGTACCAATCTCCCAGCAGAGTGAGAGAGGGTATCTTGAAAGCCCCCGCCAAATGCATGGCCAGAGAGCTATTCGTAACTACGAAGTCAGCCCTCGCAACGAGGGCTGCAGATTGACGAACCGAGCACTGTCCGCAGAGGTTGTCGACTCGTCCGGAAGAGGAGAGGGAGGGATCAACTCGTATCCTCTGGAAATCTTCGGGACCGCCGATTACGGTTAGTTGGTTCGTGGATTCTTGGACCAGAAGCCGGGTCAGTTCGCCAAAAGATTGATCCCCCCATCCTTTTTCAGGGAAACCTGCGCCCGGAGCGATGACGATTCTAAGGGAATCGGGTTTCCTTGTACCCCATTTTTTTTCCGCCTCGGAGGTTTCGTCTTCGGTCAGGAAAATTCTTGGCCGAGGCTCGATCTCGACGCTCTTCCCCATGATCGTGAGGAAATCAAGCGCCGCAAGAGCGACGTTCCTGTCCTCCCGGAAAACCACGCATGATTCACACCAGCCGTCTCCACCCGCATAGCCTTTGACTCCAAATCGGCGAGGTATCTTGGCCCTCCTCATGAGCCAGGATCCCTGTCGACTGCCGAGTACGTCTATCCCGCGGGAGAAGCCCTCGGATTTCAAGCGTCTCGCTTCCCTCGAAAACATTACGTAAAACAGCCCCTCCAGGAAGGTTTTCGGGGAGTTGGCCGGGTATCTGCAGTTGCTTTTGTTGTGCCAAGGCGCGTTGCATGGAATCACTTGGTCGATTTCGGGGTTGTTTTCCAGAAGGGAGAACGCCCACTTGCCCACGCCCATGGACAAGCTGGCCCCGGGGAATGCCTGCCTGAGCCCTTGAATCAGCGGGGTGGCAACCAAAACGTCTCCCAAATCGTTATTTCGGAGGATGAAGATTTTCTCTTTGGGTCGATTATCCATTTTCCGCGACCGCAAGAACGTCGGTCGCAAAATGGGGAGGGTACTCGTGCGCCCTGAAGGAGGACACCGCCAGTGGGCCGTTGGCGAAGCGCCTTTTGGATGGCTCTCGACCGAAGGCTCCAAAGTCCTCTGCCTTGCAAAGAAAAAGGGTATAGCCCATGGATTCGAGGAAGTCGAGTGGGGCTTGGCTGTCGAAGTCGTATCTTGACTGGTTTTCCGGAATAATCTCAAGGTAGATTGCCTTCGCCCTTTTCTGCTCCAGAAATTCTTTCCAACCCCGCAACGTGGGCAGTTCGTGTCCTTCCAAGTCCATTTTTACAAAAGCCACTTCCTCAATTGAATTTTTGGCGCAGTATTGGTCCAGCCTAAGGTTTCCGACTGGAACACCGGCTTCGCTTTCAAGGGCGACGCGCGATTGCCCTGATTGTTTCTCCTCCAAGTGAAAAATAGTTGTTCCGTCGACTTCGGAAAGACAGGCATGCGTGAGATCCATCGATTGCTCCGGATGCAAACGGATTGATCTCTCAAGAAGATCGATCATCATCGGGCTTGCCTCAAAGAGGTGATAGGAGACTCGAGGTCGATAGGGGACCAGGCCGAACGAGCAAAAGCCCACGTTTGCGCCAAGATCAAAGAAATAACCTTTTTCGGGAAGTTGCGACAGGGCAATTTCAAAGAAATGAGGCTCGAAGAAGCCCTTAAGGAATACGTTTCGGGGTTCGGGGTCACTTATGTCGATAACGGCAGTGGCGTCTTCATTAAATGAAATGGTCTGACGCGCAGAGAGAAGCTTGGCTGAAAGCAGCATTCGCATAAGTAGGTGTCGTCGAAAGGGCCGGGGAATGACTAATCTCATCAGAAAAATTGTGGCCCGGCATTCACTGCCGTTCAGAAGTTTTTGAGCCGGAACCCAGTTTTCGAGACCAGTTCAGGGAGGGTTTTTCCACAAGGAGGTAGAAAGGCAGGGAGGCAAGGATGGCTGCGAGGAGCAGAATAATGGCGAAGAGATCGGGTGGCGCCGTGAACCATTCGAGGCTTTTCAACCAAGTGGCAAGGAGAACCATGACCGGCAGGTGAACCAGATAGAGCGAATAGGAAATCTTGCCGAGGGAATGACCCGGCAATTTTGCTTTGCCGGGTACCAAGGCAATGAGCACTGCTGTCCCCGCTGCGGTCAAAGTAAAAAGCTTGGTGTATTCGATCAGAAGAAAAAGGAGAATGCCGGCCATAAACATAGAAAATTCCGCCTTGGAGACCTTGCCGGATTGATAAAGAAACAGAAGCAATCCAAGAGCAAAGAAGGGTATCCACATGGGAAGCAAGTACCATCCGTTGATCCCTTCGGGCAAAACTTCGCCGAGGAGACACGTTGAAAGGAACAGGGTAAATGCGGTTCGCCTTTTGCGGGGGGAGTCCGAGGCGAGGAAGGGATGGAAAACAGAAACAAGTAGGTAAAACTGAGCTTCAACTCCCAACGTCCAGGAGACGTTAAGCAGCCAAGGGGTTTCGAGGAGAGAAGGGAGGTACAGGAAGTTGGAGGCAACGACTTTCGGGTCGAAGAATCCGGGCCTTCCGAGGACCAAGCCATAGGTTGCCATCGCAAGAACTACGGCCAGAAGATAGGGGGGGTGAATGCGGGTCATCCGTCTAAGGAGAAAGCGAGGGGGGGAAAAGTCCGACAAGGATCTCCTGCAAAGGGAGTAGGGGATGACGAAACCAGAGAGGATGAAGAAGACCTGAACGCCCTTGTCTCCGAATTGCGCAAGGTTGGAAAGATAGGAGTCGTGAGGCATAATGCCTTCCGCAAAGCAACAGTGGTAAAGGCATACGCCCAAGGCTGCTAGGCCGCGAAGGGCGTCCAGGTGGTTGATCCTGGCATCATTGGAGACTGTGCTAGGGGTGCGGATTTCTAGAGTGGACTGGTTTCCATGCTCGGGGGTTCAAAGAAGTGAAGGCAGTGGTGTGACGAAACTTTTTGGAAGCCCACTCCTTCGTACAGCTTGATTGCGGCCTGGTTGTGCGATTCGGTCGTGACGCGGACTTTGCCGATTTTCCTGACCCTGGCCTCCTCCAAGACGTGAAGCATCAACCGCCTGCCGAGGCCCTTTCGCTTTTCGAGAACGGAAACCAAGTCAATCTTGAGGTGATCTTCCTTTAGAAGAGTTATGCAAAGACCAGATTCCAGCACAAAGACCTTCTTCCCGGACAAGGAGAAGGAGTTGGTGATCCAGTTTGCGTAGAATTTTCGGATCGTCTCTTGGGGAATTCTCGAATCCAGTGACAACCGATCGTCCGTGAAGTTCTCGGAATGGCCATGAATCTCGGCATCTTCCATAAGGGCAGGGCAGCGAGCTGATTCGTCGAAATCGAACCTACGTTCACTTGGGCAAAGCTGAAGGGTTACCTGTTCGCAAACTTCCCGGAAGCCCAGTCGGACAAGGCTTTCAACGGTTTTGTTTTCCCCGTCCATTACCTTCGCGTCACAGCCGAACCTTCCTTTCGTCAGACCCCGGATAGTTGCGAGATCTTTGTCTATTTCAAGCCCATTTTCAGGGTCTAGACGAAAAAAGGGAAACCCAAATACCTCGGTGTCGAAAGGAAGATGCTCCAAGTGCGTAAGACTCCGGGCAAAACCGGATGGGTAGTCCTTCGATTTACTCAAGAAATTGTCTGAGTTTTTCTGCGACGTACTCCTGCTCCCCACTTTTCAGAGACGGATAAAGGGGAAGACTGATCGTTGAGTCACCAATCCGTTCCGCAATGGGAAAGGAGCCTTTCCGGTAACCGAATTTCTCTCGGTAGAACTGGAGCAGGTGAACGGCCCGGAAATTGACCCCGACCCCAATCCCGCTCTGGGTCAATTTGCCTAGCAGCTGGTCTCTCTTTTGGGGAGGGACGCGAATGGTATAGAGGTGGTGGGCGTGAGTGCTTCCCGCCAAGACGGAAGGCTTTTCGATTTCAACGAATTCCGACAGGAGTTCGTCGTAGCCTTTAAAGAGCCGTTTCCTGATTTGCCTTTGCTCCTCCAGTTTTGGGAGTTGAGGAATGAGCAGGGATGCCGAGACGTCGCTCATGTTGCACTTGTAGCCCAGAACGTTCATATCCCAGTGCTTGTAGGTCTTGTCCTGATGTTTTTCACTGGGGGAGGTGTTCACGCCATGAAGGCGGAGAGGCTTGATTTTACCAGCCAATGCCTCGTCATTGGTGACGATGGCACCTCCCTCGCCGCAAGTAAGGTTCTTGGTGGCGTAAAAACTGAATACCGCGGCATCGCTCAAATTACCGGGGCGGATCCCATCCCGCACTCCTTCCACGCAATGGGCGCAGTCCTCGAGCAACAAAACGCCGTGACTTTCGGTGATTTGACGCAAAGCCTTCATGTCCGCCATTTGTCCGTAAAGATGAACGACGATGAGGGCCTTTATCCGATCGTCCTTGCCGAGGACTTCATCGGCCTTTTCCGGGTCGATGATTCCGCTACCTGGATCGACGTCGGCGAATACGGGCTCCGCACCGCAATGCAGAACGGTATTTGCCGTAGCCACGTAGGTCATGGGTGTCGTCAAAACTTTGTCCCCCGGACCAATCCCCATCGCCTTCAAGGTAATGAAGTTCCCCATCGTCCAGCTTGTTACCCCAAGGCAGTGGGCATTCCCCAAGTAATCGGCGAAGGAGGATTCGAACTGCTTGGTTTTGGGCCCGGTAGTGAGAAAAAGCGAGTCCAAGGTATCCGTCAGCTCGAGTTTTTCGGCTTCGCCCAAACTATGTCTGTAGAATTCGACTTTCATAGGCGATTAGCTCTCGCCTTCCTCAAGGAAGGAGACCAAGGTTCTCCGCACCGCTTCAACTACGTCGACCTTCGGTTCCCAACCCAGTAGATTGCGGGCCTCGGTGACGTCCGGCACGCGAACGGGAATGTCTTGATAGCCTTGCCCGTAAAATTCGTTTTCCGATTGGGTTACGACCTTTCCCGTGTACGGCGTTGAGCAAACCTTCCCATATTCGTCGATCAGGATCGAAGAGAGGTCTCGGATACTGAGGTCGTTGCTTGGGTTTCCGATATTGAAGATCTTTCCGTTCAGTGCATCTTCCGGGTCCTCGATGATCCTCATCAAGGCATCGATCCCATCATCGAGGTAGGTGAAGCTGCGTTTTTGGTTACCGTCGCCAACCAGTACGATGTCTTCGTTCTTCAGAAGGTTCTTGATGAAGATGGACAGTACCCGGCCATTGCCCAATTGAGCTTGCTTGAGGGAGTCCAGTTTGGGCCCTATCCAATTGAAGGGCCTGAACAAGGTGTAGGAGAAATCACCGTTGGCCCCGTAGGCTGCAATGACCCGGTCGAGCAACTGTTTGGAGCATGAATATATCCATCTGGTCTTATGCACCGGGCCCAAAACCAAGTTGGTGGAATATTCGTTGAAAGTTGCATCTTCGGACATGCCGTAGACTTCGCTTGTGGAAGGGAAGATAATCCGCTTGTTGTACTTTGCGGCCCATTTGACGACCTTCAGGTTGGACTCGAAATCCAATTGAAAGATCTCAAGAGGGTTTTTCACGTAGACGTTGGGTGTGGCAATGGCCACGAGGGGAATGATTACGTCGCATTTTCTTACGTGGTACTCTATCCACTCGTTGTTGATGTCTATATCGCCCTCCACGAAGGTAAAGCGATCATTTCCCAAGGAATGATCCAACTTGTTGTTGAACAAATCCATTCCGTAAACCTTGAAGTTTTCCTTCCGGCATAGGGCTTGGACGAGAGCGTTGCCGATGAAGCCATTTGCCCCGAGTATCAGTACGGATTTCATGTTTTTGATTTGGTGGTTTTTCTTGCAAATTCCTCAATGAAGTTGCGTGGCGAGGAATTGATCGCGAGCTTTTGCTGATTCGTGACGACCTCCTCATCGAAATAAGAATTTCCGGTGCGGAGGTGTCGAGTAAATTCATCCTTCTCATCGGACAGAAGCAATAGGTCTCCAAACTTCTCAAGACCTGGTAACCTAGTCCCTATGATCGGCTTTCCGATAGCGCAATATTCAATGAATTTAGTCGGGCAGGTTCCGAGGTTTGCTTCGTCCGTCCTGTAGGGTATCAGGCAGAAGTCAAACAGCTCGATTACCTCGGGAAGTTGATCATATTCGAAGCCGTCCATGGTTACGAAATTTTCGTTCCTGCGTAACTTTTTCAGCTTCAGGTCGGTGTTCTGGGTTCCGTCGCCCTTGCCGATGAATAGGAACAGGAAATTGGGTAGATTCTTGGCCAAATGCTCTAGGAGTTCGTCATCCAGTCTCCTCATGGAAAGCGTGCCGACGTAACCAGCGACGGTATCGTATTTCTCCATTTTCCTGATAATCTGCCGAATGGCAGGGTTGTTTTTCAGTTTTTCCCTGTCTTCGAAAAAGGTACCACTGCACGACATGTTGAAGTGCATTTTCTCGCCAGAGTATGCCTGTGGTATCTGCTTAAATTTGTCTGGAGTGAGGCATAGGGTGAGATCGAATTGCGCATAGTTCTCGAACTCCTTCTTCGGGTTGAAGAAATCTCCACTCCAGAAAATGGAAATCCTTGGCCTAAACATGCGGAGCAGGTAGTCGTAGGCCGTGGATATGGACCAAATCGAGCTTGGTTTTCCAAGAAAAATCCTCGTAATCAAATATATCTGCAGCTTGACCTCCCACCGCCAAAAGCCCAACCCGTCCACGGATCTCTTGAACATGAGCGGTTTGAACAGCAGCAAGTTTCTATTCTTGATCGACAACCGCATGGAGAACGGATTTCTGGTAGGTGGATTTATCCATAGCGTCCTTCCATCCCCGGCAAGTTCCTCGGCGTACAGCTTACAGCATGGGTGCAGGTAATAACTCCACGGAATCTCGCTCACGAACAAGTTTTTTTTCCATAGTCCCATGGGTTATTTTCCGTTCCGCCAAATGACGGGAAAGCACTTCAAGGTCACATAGGCCTGGAAAAACAAAATATCCAGCCCTCGGCCCTTGTAGTCGCAGATGCAACTAAGCAAGTCCTTGGTCATCATTCTAACTAAATTTCTGGCATAGCCAGCCAAGGTGAATTGCCTTTCCTTGGGTCGATGCTTCCTCAGAAATCTCCTGAAGTCGGCTATCTCGTAATTCATGCCTTTCCAGTTGTTCTTTCCACTCCTGCGTGTGGAGCGCCAAGGATGGCAAGCGGCGGCCTTTGGTACGAAAGAGGTCTTAATGCCCTCTTTCATCATCCGATAGGAGAAGTCGACGTCCTCGTAAGCGACCTCGAACTGTTCGTCGAGACCATCCAACTCAAGGAATAGGGATTTCCTGACGCAAAGGTTGCTTGTCCAGAACATGCCGCCCGTTTCGTTGGCGGGACATCCTTCCGCCCAGGTGTGACGCGGGCGGTCGGGAAAAATCCGTCCCTCGATTACACCGAGCGAGGAGTTCGATTCTATGGCATTTGCGTATGCCGCGATATAACCTGGCTGGGCGATGCAGTCGTCGTCGATGAAGATGATCCATTCTCCCTTGGCTCTGGCAACCCCGGCATTACGGTTGCCGGCAGGGCCTTTCATTTTGCCCTCCTTCCAGGAAGCGCTTGGGAATTCGAGTTCGACCACTTTCCTGCACCTGTCGGTCCGGGAGTCATCCGTAACGATGATTTCATATGGAGGGGCTCCGTCCTGGTTTTCAGGCGAGAGGGACTGCAGGCATTTACGCAGATCATCGGGACGTTCGTAGCAGGGAACGACCACGCTGAAGAAGGGCTTGGCAGAAGGGGTCATTGTTCGAGCGTTTCCATGAGAAACTCAACTAGATCGCGGCCAAAACGCTTGGCATTGAATTCACTTTCTGCGAGGGCTCGTCCAGTTGATCCCATTGTTTGAGCCAACTCGGGGGAGCGAGAGAGAAGGTTGATCTTGGAAGCCCAGTCAGCCACATCCGAGGGCTCGACCAGAAAGCCGAATCGCTTTTCCTCGGGGTTGAGCTGCAGGCAGCCCGAACGCGTCATGATGACCGCTTTGGACATGGCCATTGCCTCCAGCAGGTTGGTATAGCCGCTGGTATCCTCGGGGTCGCCGTTCAACGGGATGCACACTCCCGTACATTGAGCGTACCATTCGCGAAGCGTGGGATAGTCGATGGCCTTGTCCGGAGGATCGTCCGAGGTGTTGATCCAGCGCACGTTTGAAGGAAGCGCCTTCGGGTACTGGTTTTCCGGGCCAATTATCCTTATCTCCATATCCGTCGTCTGGGCTGCCTCCACAAGCGTATCGTAGTCTCTGCAGGTTTTTCCCGTGGCGAGAAAAAAAGGACGTTTCGGTTTTTGCCGCGCAGGCATACCGTCGAAAAGGTCCTGATCCACGCACCAAGGAAGGAATCTGGATTTGCCGTGCTCGGCGAATGCTCTTTCCGCCCTTGGAGTCAGACAAAGGAAACCGCTGTGGGCATCGAGGTTTTTTCTTCCATAGGGCGAATGGCTTGCCGTGGGCAAGTGATTCGGTTTTCTGAAAACCCACGAAACGAGCCTTGACCGCTTGAAGTGACGAGCCAAGGCCAAAGGGCCGCAGACCGAGTAGATCAGGTCGCAGGAAGCGGATCTTCGCCAGGCGGCTAGTTCCGTCCTTGCCCCGGGTGATCCGCGAAAGAAAGTTCGGTTCAATACCTTTTCGAGGATTCCGGGAATGGCGAGGTCTCGAGTGGTAATCTCCTCGACCGTCCATGCTCTGGCTTCGGCAATTGAATCAATTCCCCACAAGTGGTGCCTGGGATAAAGGCCTTCACTTATTTCCTTGCGCCTTCCTTCCAGGTAGGGATGAAGAGTTGCCAATCTCGGCTTGTCGGTGAGGGTTGGCATTACGAGGGTTCAGGAGAATTTCCCGAGTTCTCCAAATCGCTCGTCATGAATGTTCCGATGACTTGCCGTTTGACGGACTTTTATTGCGGAATGCCGCCAGGAAAGGCAGACCCAGTAGTCCAAGAAACCAATAGACGACGACGGTGTACGTAAAGCCTGCGGAAAGAGCGTTTTCAAGGGAGGTCAGATCCTGAAGCAAGTAGGCAAGGGCTCCATCCCTTGTTCCTACCCCCCAGAGCGAAACCGGAATAATACCGGCAATAATGGAGGGTGGGGTTGTTGCAAAGGCGTACGAAAGCGAGACGTCTTGGTCGAAGGACTTGATCAAAAGCCCCATGATGAACGAGTTGACCGACCAGCAAAAGCAACACGCGAGAAAACAGGCAAACAACCGTCTTTTGCGTTTTGCGGCGTGCTTTAGGACCTCTGAGAAATTTTCGGCTTTGCGACCAATTACCGGCAGGTGCCGTACGCTCGGAAGCAGGATAAGGCCGCCGCAAGTCAAAATGGCAAGAATACCTGTGACCGTTGCGGCGTCGGGGAGTCCCAGGGCCAAGGATGCGAACAATCCGATGAGACTGAGGGCAAGCACGTCGAAGCCTCTTTCAAGCAAGGCGGCTCCAGCCAAAACGTCCCAAGGTGGGTTGCCATCCTTGCGCAGGAAGGCGAGCTTGGCCAAGTCCCCTCCGCGGGCGGGGATAAGAAGGTTTAGCGAAAGCCCGCACCACGAGGCCGTCAGGCAACGGCTGAACGCAATGTGGGTGCCGGTTGCGAAAAGAAAGAGCTTGAGCCGGACGGAAGTCAACAGGGGTGAGAGAGCGGCAATGACGAAGGCGGGCAGAAGAAAGGCGATTTCGGCATTTAGGATTTTCTTGGACAACGTTTCGAAGTCGATGAAAGAAAAAATACAAAAGAAAGCGATCGCCAGTCCTCCAAAGCGGAGCAAAAGACCCCCGCGGAATCTTTTTATCGACTTTGTGGGTGAAGCCTTCAGGAAGAGTCGTTCATTTTGCGGGAGACGTTAAGAAGATCCCCTACCAAACATAGTCCGAGGAAAATCAGGCCCGTTGAAAAGAGCGAAGATGAGGCGACGTCGGGAACTTCGCCGAAGTAGATCTTACCCGCAACTCCCACCAAGATCGCCGAGGCGATGAGAAGGCCGGATAGTGAGCCGAAAACCTGCAAGGGACGGAAATACATGGTGGTCCTCAGAACCAACGTGAAGAAGGCGAGGGTATCCCTGATGGGCCGAATGGAACTTTTGCCCAATCGTTTGCGGTAATTGATCGGCAGATAGCTGACCCGCATCCCGTTGACGTGCATGGAAAGTGTGATGGTACTCGTGAAACTAAAGCCGTCCGGGAGAAGGGGAAAAAAGCGGATCGCATCCTTTCTACGGAAGCAGCGCAGACCGGAGTTGAGGTCCTTGATGTCGGCCCGGGCCATCCATCTTGCATAGAGGAGCAACAACCATTTGGCGGGACGGCGAATCAAGGGCACCTCGACTTTAGAGCCAATGCGGGCGCCTACGGCCATATCGCAGTTCTTCAATTCATTGAGCAGTTCCGGGATGGAAGATGCCGGGTAAGTCCCATCCGCATCGGTGATTACGATGATTTCGCCCTGCGCCTCCCGAATCCCTCGCTTCAAGGAGGCTCCATAGCCTAGGTTGGAGCCGTTGTGAAGGACGCGAATTTGGGGGAATTCCTTTGCGCAGTCCTTTAGAATGGCGGGGGTTTCGTCCGAACTCCCGTCGTTTACAACGATTACTTGGACTCCATCCGTATCTCGAAGAGCTTTCCGAATTTCTTCCAAGCTCTTGCGCACGCCATCAGCCTCGTTGTAGCAAGGGATGACGATTGAAACGTCGATGTTGCTTTGCTTTCTTGCTTTGCTTTTTTTCATGAATCGTAAGGTGAGTGGCCGGAGCCCCTGAAATACTCACGGGTCCAGGTCTTTTTGCCATTTTCGACGGGAAGGTTTTTCCAGTCCGCATGCTGCCACGGGCAGAGTCGTGATTCCTGATAGGTAAGTGAATTCGCGACGTAGATGCTGGTGGCGTCGCTGCCTATGCTCAGGCGCTTGAATGGGATGCCGGGATCCAGTCGGTCCGTGACCCGAATGCGGTCCGGGAGAATCTCTATCTCGCGCTGAAAACGATAGCGGGTCTTGGGTTTGCCGGTAATGGCGATCTTTTGCACGAGGGAACGGGTAAGGTTGGCATTGAACCGGCCGATCAGGAAGCACCATACGCGAAGAAGAAGATTTTTCAAAACGCTCATCTGGTTACTGCGGCGCTTGCACATGACCCCATCGACAACCCAACGAAGCTCATCTTCTCCTTCCATCTCTCGAGTGATTAGGTTGTCTTCCTGCACGAGGTGGGAAACGATCACCGTGCCATCTTTAAGTTCACCGATCAAGCCGGTATCGCTGGCAATCGGCCCTCGGGCATCGAAAGCCTTCAGGACTCCCCCTTTGTGGAGGTTGCATACAAGGTGGATTCCTCCCTTCTCTTCCCATTCTCGCCCATTTCGAGAAACGATCAAACCGGAATCTCTTAGCCAGATGGTTTCGCCCTTTCGACGAGATTCGGAGAGTGGTGGTGGTCTTTGTGGGATCCTGTCCTCCCATGCCTGCAGAAAATTGTATGCATAATGGGCAGTCATTCTATCGTCGTCGTTATGATATCGTTTTCCTTTCCCGGACCCTTCGAGAAAGGCGTCTGCAATTTGACCGGCTTTTTCGGAGAGAGGGGCAAGCAGCTCAAACCCGTGGGGGTAGAAGTGAAAGGTATTCCTAGAACCGTATTCCCCGCCGTAGGACCCATCCGGGTGAATGAAGTTCCAAGAGAAGTCTACCGCTTTGAGCAGGCCCTCCAGTAAGGCGTCGTCAGATTCCCCGTGGTCGAGCATTTTCCGTCGAAGCTTGGCAAGGAAA
>MDTA01130690.1_pt1 | contig 12094 bp, 11 predicted proteins | sample 811151 | NCBI WGS metagenome assembly MDTA01 (sample SAMN05326648, study PRJNA326480) | marine metagenome | isolation source: seawater | place: Indian Ocean: South | collected 2010
TACAGATGAGCCTAGCCCGCCGTTCGTTCCTTCCTCTACAGATGAGCCTAGCCCACCGTTCGTTCCTTCCTCTACAGATGAGCCTAGCCCGCCGTTCGTTCCTTCCTCTACGGATGAGACTAGCCCGCCGTTTGTGCCCTCAGACGAAGGCTTAAATTTACTTATAACAAAGGAAAATGATGATAAGCCACAAGAAAAAGACGAATCGTCTAAAACTGACTCCTCTAATGTAGAAAAAAAGAGCATTAATATTTTATAATTGAAATAAATTAAATATATTTGACCTATTATATATAATGACTTCCAGTGAATCTATTCTTAATATATACAAGTCCAGAAATACACTCATAGAAATACTCCAACAAAGAGAATTCAATGTGGATGATTACAATGAATTCAGTATTAACGAAATAAACGTTATGTTCAATAACAATCAATTAGATTTACTTTTAGAGAACAGCAATAACAAAATATTTGTAAAATATTATTTAGGAAAATCTTTAAGACCTAATAATATTCTTGAAATAGCAGAGGATTTATTCAATTTAGAAGAAATATTAAATAAAACCGATGAATTATTAATTATTGTAAAAGACGACATCAATGATTCTATAAAGAATACGTTAATCCAATTATGGGAACAACAAAATATATTTATATCCATAATTAGTTTGAAACGACTTCAGTACAATATACTAAATCATGTTTTAGTCCCAGAACACATTATAATGTCTAACGAAGAAAAAAACGATATCAAAAAACGATATAATATTGTAGACGACAGTAAATTTCCCGAAATAAGTAGATTTGATCCTGTGGCTACTGTTATAGGATTAAGACCCGAACAATTATGTAAAATTATAAGATCCAGCAAAACTGCTATTACAAGTGAGTATTTTAGATTATGTTATAATAAATAAATATACGCTATTATATAATGAACTATTTATTGGAAGGATTTAGAGAAGGAAAAAAAAAGAAAAAAAAAAAGAAGTCAAAAAATCCATTTAAGTCATCTTCAAAAAAAAAAGGAAAGAAATCAAATAATTCATTTGGATTTTTTAATAAAAAAAAGAAAAAGAGTATAGATAAAAAGTACGGTAACTTATCTCAAGAATCCACCAAGAGAAATGACATCGCAAAAGGTTATTATGGTGACAACGTAATCGTCGTTTATAATAAAAATCTTGACAATGCGGCTACTGATATGATTGATGCTATAGAACAAAGTTATCAATATGGGGATCCACAAAAAAAAATAGAAATGGAAAATGAGGTTAAAAAGATACAAACGGCGTTTGCAGAAGAAAAAAATGCTTTACAGGATACTTTGCGTGAGTTAGAAAACAGTATAAATTCGTGTGAGATTGATAAACTGTCATTGGAAGATCTCATACAAAAGTTAAGACTTAAAAACACTAATCTTAAATTTACCAACAACCAGCTTGTTGAAGAACTCACTAAAACCAGAAAATTAGCGAGAATTTTAGATAATTGGCATAAAGTCCATCATCCAAAAGGAAGTCATGATCATTCCGATATAGGTTATGATCTCAATACAATTCCACAAGGACTTGAAAATTTGGGTATAGATGCTAACGATAGCGATTTTACTAATGCATTGACACAACTTACAGACGAAGACCGAGTTCGTTTTACAAGAAATGTTTTAAGTAATATGTCAGATAACAATGTAGATAATGTATTAAACAATTTATCGGAAGATACGCAAAATATTTTTTCACAATTTAGAAATTCTACTGACTTTGGCGGACCGATAAATGATGGTGCTGCAGTATTAAATCCTGAATCTAAAGCTATCGCAAGAAAAATGAGAAAAAAATTCAAGAAAAATAGAAAAAGAGGTAGAGGTTTTGGTAGAGGTTTAGGCAATATTTTTGGATTTACTGGAGTTAGAGAAGGGTTAAACAAAGGTTGCCATAAAGAATCACCACTAGGATACAACTGTATTCCTGACTACACAGAACCTGTAGATATTAATGAAGAGAGGGTTTTGAAAAATTACATAAACATATTTAACCCTTCGAATAGTTCATATGATTATTCGTTGCTTAATCAGTTTGCTAATCAATGCAGCGGTATAAATTATGCAGGCGATGATTCAGACTCATCATTAAATGTAATCTATAATTGGGCTAATACTATTGGAACTGATGCAACTTGGAACGATCCCGATGTTTGCAGCGCCGACGGCGCTGCCACTGGCGTACAGCTCGACGACGGCACCTATGAAAAAAAAGCAATAAAAGACATAGGTCTTAAAAATTTCACCACAAATCAATATAGAAATGAAGGCGACCCGGATTTCTTTATTAAAAAATATTACACGGACACAGAATACAATACGTTCGGCCAGTTTTTGGGACCTGATCTCAGTAATGTATATATGATGAATTATGGTTTACGATTTGCCAATGGTATATCTAACGAGGAGGCGCTTGATGGTGAAGTTGATTCCTTATTCTTAGCTAACCCAAATGATGAAATCAGTGATTATGTTGGATTCGGCTCCATTTACGTAGACAATGGACGTAAAATAAATCCGGATATAATAGATTCTTCTATTAATACTGGTTGTTATGGTTATAGAGCGTCACCAGTAGACGAGGATGATGATCCAAACAACGCAGTCTTTACACCAGATCTCAGTTCAGTATGTTTATTAGATTATATGAACGTTCATTTAGAACAATACCAAAGGTATTTATGTGATAAATTACCAAGTGATGTGAATTTTACAACTCCCGAAAACATAGCTAGATGTCGTAATCTTAAAAATAGTAAATGGAACTGGACTCCAGATCAAAAATATATTGAAAATAAAAACATATCATACAAAAGTTTTAATCAATGGAGTGAAGACCTTAATTACGAAACTAAATTCTTACAAAATAAAAAAGACACAAAAAAACCTTATTTTAATAAGAGATTTGAGATTTTGCTTTTAATTATAGGAATATTACTAATATTATACTTGGTAAAAAAATATTAATTCTATATATAAATGTACGGTGAAAGAAATGACACATACAATAAGTATTCAGATTACATAAACACCTGTGATAAATATAATTATTATATTGATGATGATATTAATCTTTATAATTTAAGAACAAAACTTGATAATGCGTATAAATCTAAAAGTGATTATGAATATAATAATGGAATTCTTGATCTCAATAAAAATATAGACAGTATTTTTGATGCTATAAATAATTCATTGTATTCAACTAAAAGCAAATATCCAGGAGACGATATGAAAAAAAATCGCTGCGCTGGAGAAATTAATAAAAAAAAAATAGAATTATTTACAGATTTTAGACAAACTCAAGAAGTATATAACAATTTTACATTACAAGACGGCGATGATAACATTATTAAAAAAGTCAAAACAGATATAGAATTTAGGAAATCATCCGCAGAATCTTTAAAAAGTAACAGATTTTATGCGTATTTAATGATGTTCATGGTTATAATACTGACAGCGGCTTTTTTATTTATTTATCTTTAGATAATTTATAATGGACCAAATAGATAAACTTATACTCGATGACGGTGCTCGCTCCGGCGCGTTCCGCATAATCCAAAACACGAACACTGCCTACGACTCGTCTCGCAAGCGAGTCGTGGAGGGGCCCTACTACACCGATCACGACGCCGCCGTCGCCGCCGCCGGCCGCCCCGGGGGGCTTGAAATTCTAAAGTTAAATAGAATTAATTTATTTAATGAAGACGTCAAATCTAAAAAATCTAATAATTATATTTGGATGATATTTTACTTTATTTTATTAGCTATTTTAATTGCAATATTTTTTATGTTTATATAAAAAAAATTTAATTTATAAAGTTATATTATAATATGCCGGTCACAATAGATGTAGATAAGTATTCAAAAGATATGCAAGGTAATATAAGAAGGGCGGCCGAAATTAATAGATACTATGATCTAAAATATGCGGAATATAAAAGTATTGCATTCGAAATTATGGTAGGGTTAGTTCTTTTGATCATTTTAAATCTTTTAGGAGAATTTTTACCTGATAGTATATACAAGTATATAGACTATATTAATATAGTTATTTCTGTGCTTTTAATAGTAAGATTAGTGATGAGACTTTTTGATATTTCAAGAAGAACTTCGAGATTTTTTGACGAGTATGAATTCGGACATCCAAGTAAATATGACGACTACAATCTTGCTATACCTGCAGCGCAAGAACAACAATATGTAGATGTAAATAGTAACGATTTAGGTCTTAATGCAGATACTATTTCTACTTACAATATCTATTAATAATCCTAATTCAAATATAATAATCTATATTATTATATTTGAAATATATATATAAATATGGTAGATACAATAAGGAATAAATTTATAATTGTATTTATGCTATTTTCTATTTCATTATTTTTAGTTTCATTTAGAAAACTAAAAGAAAAAAATAGCTGCATAAATTCATGCTTTCCAGGCGAGTGCAATACTAAAGACAAAATTTTGGGTATGACAGAATGCAAAAAAGTTAGAGGAAGATGTTTATCTTTAAACTGTAACAAACCACTCAATAGTATTTTTAATGTAACATTAACGGGAAATAAAGTATTCGATGATAAAAACCAAGATTTAGCGGCTTATTGCTGTAAATCTTGCAGAGATACGGGTGGCTGTAAATGTGATGTTACTTGTGAAAGTCACTCGTTCGACGTTAACGACGATAAATGCCCTGATTTTATGGATAATACCGAATCTTTTAAAGGTATAAAAGAAGGATTAAGCACTGAGAAACACGGTAATATTTATCATGACTCTATTATACAACCATCAAATGCACACATGACATACCAATGCGAAGATAAAAATGGTATTCAAGGAATACTGGATCAAGGAAACGGTGACTGTTATAGCGGAATAGACTCTGGAGGCGAATATGATTATGATACTACACCTGTCAATTTAGATTCTACAAATTGCGGTGATTATAGATTCCATCAATGTTACACTGATCCTTCATGTGTTGGAAGTTTTAATGCACTAAATATGTCATCGTTTAAAGAGATAGAACCTGGAGACAACGCCGTATGGGGTTCTAACGTTATGAACATAGTAACTAATAGTTATTTTAACCATGATTCAGGGCCAAAAACTATTTATGATAGATTTGCAGAGTTAGAAGGTAATCCTGTATCACTAACTTATAATATAAAGCAACCCACATTTAATGATAAATATTTTTGTGAAGATTTATGTTTAAAAGCTGGAGATCAAAATAATGAATCCGGACACTGGGACGATCGCCCTGATTTATTAGATGACAACGGTATTCCTACCGCATGTGCTGTATCTGATGTTGTTTGGGGTTCTACATTTCTCTGTCGTAAATGCAAATCTTATGATGACAACGACAATTGGCCTGCTTTAGATCCAAATATGCAGCAACATAACTGTGCAGACGGAGCCGAATTCAATAACTCGAAAGAACTAACAGATCAAATAGACTTTAATTGGGTAGATAAACATGGAAAACAAGCCAGTGACAATTTCCTTAATGAAGTAGATGAAGCTGGTAACTACGTACAATGGGGTTCTATTATTAACCCTATAGGCGCTATTCCCAATGAACGGTGGTCGAGTAATAGGGATCAGTCACATTTACAGTTTTATTGTAAAGCGGCTTGTGGTCAACAGTTACGCGATAAATGTCATAACGGTTATCCTAGTGGTTCCGAAAGTGAAAATATACGTGGTCAATGTGAAGCCGCTTGCAAAAAGAGATTACCTTATCCCGGAACACTTAAAAGACTCGCTGCATTAATTAGTCCAGGAAGTGCAGATGCATCCGAACCTGCACCAGAATTCAGCGAAGACGCCGAATATATACTACCTGGTTCTGATGCAGGATCAGGACCTTTACACGGATCACAATATAAAGACGGAACATCTGTTAGTTGGAACACTTACAGAGACGAAATTTTTGGAATAAAAGAAGCCAATCATTAATCATATATATATAATAATTTATACATATATATATATGTCTAAAGTAACTCCACAAGAGTTTTCAGAAAACATTAAAGGTGTTTATGAACTTGAGGAAAATATTTATAATAATCCTTGGTTAAGTAAATTACTCGATAATACATTAACTGATAAAAAAATAAATAATAACATTAACATGAGAAAAGCATTCTATTACAATAAAGAAGGGGATAAATATGATAATACTATTTTAACACTTAAAACTGTGTATTTTATAGTAGTTTTTGTATTAATAATTAAGATAATAATTGTCGGACAAGACTCTATTAAACCACCTTTAATAGGGCTCATTCTTTTCCTTTTTATTTTCCCATTTATTATTGAATACATTAAGTATGGTTATGATTATATAATTAAAAACGCCAAGGATAGCAGGCCGAAAAATTTACATTCAGTATTAGATTAACTGTTCATAAAATATTCATCTTCATCTTTAATACAATCATCGTCGTCGTCTAATGATATACCCGTCCATCCTATATTCTTTTTGAATTTACCAAATTTATTATTAATAAAATCGAACAATCCTTTACCATTAGGAGGTACCCCACCATAATTTAACTTCCACCATTCATTGAAATTATCCTTTAGTTCCTTCTGTTTTTCTATTTTACCGTCTTCCGAAATCTTAATATTATCCCGTACATATTCAGCAAAATGATCCTGTGTTTCTCTGTATAATTGTGATTTGGCACATACAATATCACAATCCTGTACTTCACCCTTTGTTTTCATGGCTTTTTCAACTAGCATCGACATAAAAACCAGCTTCCATTTTTCAAATTTGATATCTATGTTTTTATCAACCTTGAATTGATACGGCTTGTCTTCGTCTCCGTCAACTGGATTCTCTGTGAATAACGACATAAAATCACATACTCTTATTCTACGCCAAGTACCATCGTCATTACTCTTGATGTCAAACAAATGATTCGTACATACAACCAATTTAAACTGTGGAATAAAAGTCACCGCATCTTTAAACAATGCTCTTCCTTGAATAGGATCTCCACCTGTAATTTCTTTCATTATACCTTCATTAATTACATCTCCCACTGACGGCTCTTGCATAACAGCATACCTTACTCCCATTAATTGCACTATTTCTGAAGACGTGCCACCAATACTGCCCCTCTTTTGCGTAATTAATGTAATAGGAACCGTTGCCTTGTAATCACCCAGAACCATAGACATCAATTCAACCAGTTTGCTTTTCCCATTTCTTCCTCTACCAGTATAAATATTGAAAGTTTGATTAGTGTTTTTTCCAAGCAATACAGACGATAAATGTTCCCACATATAATTTCTTAATTCTGGATTGGGAAATAACTGATTCATAAACTCGTTCACCTCATAGATTTCGTTTCTGTCTCGTTCCTCATCAAGTTGGATATAATCTATGTTCGTACATTTCGATGTATAATCTTCAGGAACGCCTTTCCTAAAAATACCCTCTTCGAAATCTATTACGCCATTATTAAAACAAAGCAAATGATTTTTACTATCCAAAAAGTTTAGGAAATTTTTAACATAGAATAAATCCCTGGCTTCCCGCATAATATTGTTCTTCTTATCTGTTTTCTTAAAACTATATGCCAACTCTAACAATTTCTTATTCTTGTCTTTCAAAACATTATATTCTGGAGTTTCCGGATCTAAACTCAGAATTTTCGCCTGACCATTTTTAAACTCATACATATACAACTCAAAAATCTCAATAGATATTGAATTTCTAAGCGTTATACCCGAATCTATCTCGTACCAACGCTGGTCCTTGTATTCATACCATATGTTGTTCTTAATGCTTACACAGATAAAACGATCCTTATAAACCTGATAAAGAACATTGGCTTTATCATAATCTGACTTTGTATCCATAGTCAATTGTAAATAATAATTAATATGCTTCTTTTTCTTCTCCTCATACTGTGCCAACGCATCTTGTCTAGCCCAAAAATATATCGACTTATCAGTCAAAACGTCTTCGTTCTGAACGCCGAAATCCAACCACATTTTCCAAAACTTCAAACTCTCTGACCAATTGAAATCTTTGGATTTAGAGCTGAATTTTAACCAAGTTATATATAATTTGAAATCCGTATTTCGAAGAGCCCATCCCACTCTAATCCATCTATCATAACTACCTGGACCCCAATATTTCTTCGGTAAAATCATAGTGTAGTCATGTAACTCTTTTAATTTATAATCTTTCGGATTATTTTCACATTCCGTATGCAACTTTTCTAACGCCAAATCCAACTTCTCATCACTATTTATTTCAGCATAATTAATAGTACAATTATTATTTTGTATTTTTAAAACTCTGCTTTTTTTGGGTTTAGATGAATTATTTACCTCGTCCTTTACCGACGTTTTCATCAAACACATATCATAATTATATTGCACGCTCAATTCGATCAATTTTTTCTTGAAATCAAACTTACTTACATCCATATCACCTAGTGACCACTCGTTAATATCTTTATTAAAATCGCAATCATAATGATAAGTTAGCTCATACGCCTCATTCGAAGGCTTTCTTGAACCATACAACTGCCAATTCGTTCTACCCAAACACACACCTTCATCAACTACCGATTCCCAATCATTCGTCAGCAAATCCTTCAATTCTTCACTAACAGCATTTTCTACACCAGTTAATATACGATTTCTAAGTGTAACCTTCAAATTATCTTGAATACGTATCCCAAATATAATATGTATTCCGTCCTTCGTTACGCCAGGCGTAACGTTTACTGACGGCTTCTCAAAAACATATATACTAAAATTCTCTGGTAAATCTACTAACTCGTTTAAATTTGTTATATACAAATCAATAATAGATTTAATATCCTCTTCCGTGTGTTGACGCTCCTCTATATCCTCGTCAAATCTGAAATCCAAATCTATCGCCAAAACTCCATCCGGATTTTGCTTCTCCGTTAAATATTCTTTCTTTTTCTTCTTTAAAACACTACTATAATACAGGTCAAGAAATGCGCCTTTTTCATCCTCTTTTATCTCGTAGGATCCGCCAAATATATTTTCATTCTTACTTCCTATTCTTGTATGAGTGATATTAGATTTATCCGTTGCACGATGTTTCAAAAGGAAGTCTGTTAAATCATTGTAATTTTGTGACATGCCTATACTATAACTATAAATAATTTTAATATCAATTTTATTTATAGTTAATACAATATAAATAATTTACACTTAATAAGGTATGGATAATACTGTTGTATCTAAAGAATCATTTAAAAGAATAGTCAAAGATGTAAAAGAATTGATTGTTGGACCATTAAACGAACAAAATATATATTATAGCCATGATACTGAAAATATACTAAAAGGATATGCTATGATAATAGGACCCGAAGATTCTTGTTATCATAATGGCTTCTTTTTTTTTGAATTTGCATTTCCAAACAACTATCCATGGGCACCGCCTAAAGTTATTTACAGAACTAATGATGGAACCACTAGATTTCATCCTAATCTATATCGTGACGGTAAAGTGTGCCTATCGTTACTTAATACATGGAAAGGAGAGTCTTGGTCAGCATGTCAATCCATAAAATCTGTGTTATTGACCATTTTAAGTGTTTTAAACAATAAACCTCTATTACACGAACCTGGTGTAAAATCTACACATGAAGATTATAAAAAATATAATGAAATAATAACTTACAAATCATACGAATACGCCTTTCTAAAACAATACTTATCAGACAATAACGTATTTGAACTATTTAGACAAGATATGAAAAATTACATTAAAAATAACATTAAAAATATATTAAAAGAGCTTAATGAAAAACACTCAAATATTGAAAAAAAATATAAACAACCCTTTGCATTAATAAGTATAAAATTGTATGGATTCAAAACAGTTATAGACTACACTAAAATTATTGATGAAATTAATAATATTAAAATTGAATAAAAATTAAATATATATCTTCATATTATAAATATGAATTTCTGTACTAATTGCGACAATATGTTATTTATAAAATTATCTGATGATAATCCAAATAATTTGGTAAACTATTGTAGAAACTGTGGAAACGAAGACGCCCCATCTAGCGAAAATTTATGCGTCTTTAAAAATAACCTTAAAAAAAACGATATTAAGTATGAAAACTACATTAATGAATATACTAAACTAGATCCCACATTACCTAGAATTAACACTATTAGGTGTCCGAATATAGAATGTATATCTAATAAAGACAACGAAAAAAGAGAAATCATATCAGTAAGATATGATGACGATAAAATTAAATACGTTTATTTGTGTGCCGTTTGTGATAATGTTTGGAAAATCGATTAAATCAATATTTCCAAGTCACTTAATCTCCAATACTCTGTACCGCCATTAGGAATAGGTCTTTTAATTATAAATGGCAATTTTTTCTGTTTAATCTCTATCTGTGCTATTAAATAACCATCCATAATCTCTTTGTCCATATTTACAAAAGGCTTTGCTCCTTCGTTTATTTGTTTTGCTCTAATACCTAAAATATTAGTATATTCATATTTAGTTAACAATGGCAGAGACTTATGTAATTCATCCACTATAATACCATCTCTGTCTCTGGTTATATTTGATAATGCTTTAACTTCATCATAATTAATATAAATTTCTTCCGGATGATACTCCTCTATGTAGTTATTTTTTAATTCCTCATCAAACTTCATTAGAGTATCCGCTTCATCATAATCATAATCCTCTAAATCATCTTCGTCTACTTGTTCGTCTACATCCATGTCTATTTTATCAATGTTAACACCAGTTTTTGCAATCTCGTTATCTTCTTCGCCTTCGTCGTCTAACGTTACTGATACATCATCTCCGTCCGCATCTGGTTCCACGTCTATATCACCGTCTAACTCCGGGTCCACGTCCGGGTCCGCATCCGCATCCGCTTCAGTATCAGCATCTACATCGGCTTCATCTTCATCGTCCACAGATACTTCATCGATTTCTTTCTCTTCTTCTTCACTCATTATTATAATATCTATAATTTTTTTTAATTCAATTTATTTAACATTTCCATCTATTACCACAATTCAAACAATCTACATAAGTTGTCATGGGTTCATCCGCTGAACGTGTTTGCAATTGATAGTAACTACATTTTTGTGATTTACATTTGTAGCATGTGAAATTATCTGTTGTTGCTGTTATATTCCCATTAAACTTATTTTCATCACGTTTCTTCTTTTTCTCTATTAAATCTTCCCAGATCTCAGGACACATTTCTATGTGTGTCATACCCCCAAAATCACTGCTCCTAATCTTCTTAGACCTTAATCTATTCAACGTGTCCTCGTTCTTTAAGTTAATGAACACCTTTTTCAAAATCAACACATATATATCCACAAAATATTTATTGTCCCATTTTTTTATTACCTTCTGTGTTTTGGCTTGATCTAACGAACTATTAAATACGCTTTTTTCTACATTAATACTTATCTTTTCATTCTTTATTATCGCATTTAGATTTTCAATTATTTTACTTCTAAATGTCTCTGGATCATCTACCTTAATCATATTGGTTATATTTATTTATCTATTTAAATATAATCAATTTATTAATCTTCATCTTCATCTGAAAATTCATATTCCTCATAATCCAACTCTGAATCATAAACACATTCCCCTTCCCCACTATCATCATCATCCACCACAAACCCATCTTTTAAGTATCCTCCACTGGTTTTCATATCATCAGGAACATTCTTTAATTCATCTTCCTCCATCTCATCTTCCTTAGCCGTAGCTTCCAAATCCTCAAAACCACCATACAGCTTATCATATATAATCAACCACTCTTCACCTGTGATATCTAATAATTTGCCTTCCTCATTCACACTAACTAAAGCTATATTACCAAAATATAATTCATTATCCACCGGCGGTGGAAACTCATACTTATTCTCTAATCCGGCTTTACCATCCCGCTTTCCATGTATTTCTATGATGTATTCCTGTTTATGTTTAATCTTCCATGTATTCAATAACTCAAA
>MDTA01023308.1_pt1 | contig 12093 bp, 13 predicted proteins | sample 811151 | NCBI WGS metagenome assembly MDTA01 (sample SAMN05326648, study PRJNA326480) | marine metagenome | isolation source: seawater | place: Indian Ocean: South | collected 2010
AAAAAAAAATGTAAGAGTTATTTAAATATAATAAAAAATACCAAATTTAAGTTTAAAAAGAACATGCGTTTATATGATTTGCCATTTTTACCTGCTTCATTATTCAAAGAAATCGATTTATATTCTATTAATAAAAAAAAAATTTTCAAAACTTTAAAATCTTCAGGAACCTCTGGTGCTAATGTATCTAAAATTTTCCTAGATAAAGAAAATGCTAAATATCAAACGTTAGTTTTGTCAAAATTATTTAAGTCTGTGGTGGGAGATAAAAGATTACCAATGTTAATTATAGACCAAAATCCCACAAATTTTGATAAAAAACAATTCAATGCTAAAATGGCTGCAATACTAGGATTTTCAATTTTTGGATATAATCATACCTACATATTAAATAAAAAAAAAAAAATTGATTATAAATTTTTAAATTTATTTTTGAAAAAATATTCAAAACAAAAATTTATTATTTTTGGTTTTACAAGCAATATTTATAAAATACTTATTGAACAATTAGATCAAAAATTAATCAATTCAAATTTAGCAAATGCAATTTTAATTCACGGTGGTGGATGGAAAAAAATGGAAAATTTAAAAATTGATAACAATAAATTCAGAAAATTATTATTAAGAAAATTACATATTTGTAATATAGTTAATTACTACGGAATGGTAGAGCAAACTGGTTCAATATTTATAGAGTGCTCTAATTGTCATCTATTTAAAACTTCAATTTTCTCAGATGTTTTAATAAGAGATGAAAAGTTAAATAACATATCAGAAGAGAAAAAAAGTGGATTACTTCAAGTTATGTCGGTTCTTCCTACAAGTTATCCTGGTCATAGTATACTTACTGAGGATATAGGTGAACTTTCAAAAAAAAAATGTCCGTGCGGATATAATGGAAAAAAATTTATTATTCATGGTAGGTCAAAAAAATCAGAGTTAAGAGGGTGTAGTGATGTTTAATAACTTAGAAGGTATAGAATTTTTTTGTAATTCAAAAAAATTTACAACTCACATTGATATACCCTTTAGCAATGAATCAGTAGCATTTTTAAATGAACTATCAAATACTTTGCTCAAGGATAAAGATGCTGTTAAATATGGAGACATTTTAAGTTTGGCATTTTGGCTTCGAGAAAAAAACATTAAAGAAATTAAAAATAATTTTTTCAATAAAAAACATAACAAAATTGGAATTGGAAATATTTTTCATATAACACCAACAAACGTTCCAACTAACTTTGTTTATTCTTTTATATTTGGTTTTTTAACAGGTAACTCAAATTTGATAAAATTACCAAATCAAAAATTTGAGCAAGTTGATATAATATGTAAGCATATAAAAAATTTATTTAATAAAAAAAAATACTTAAAATACAAAAACAGCAATTTCTTTTTTAAATACAATTCTAGCAATGATCAAATAACTGAAAAAATTTCAAAAATTTCAGATGTTAGAATGGTATGGGGTGGAGATGAAACTATTAAAAAAATAAAAAAAATTGATACAAAATTAAAAGTTAAAGACTTATATTTTTCAGAAAAGTATTCATTATCTGTAATATCTTCATTAAAATATTTAAATTCTAAAAACAGTTCAAAAATTGAATTAGCAAAAAATTTTTACAATGATACGTTCATTTTTGATCAAAATGCTTGTACATCACCAAGAATAGTACTATGGGAAGGAAAAAAAGAAATTAATAATAAAGCTAAGGCTGTTTTTTGGAAATTATTAACTGAAATTGTATCAAAAAAATATAATATTGATTATGCAAATTCTGTAGAAAAGTATAAATATTTTTGCCTAGATTCAACAAAAAATAAAAAATTTTCTAATTTCAATAACTTTTCAAATTTAATTTATGTTGTAGAATTAAAAAACATATCACAAGATACATATGAAATATTTAAAAAATTTGGATATTTTTATGAATATAATTTACATAATTTTGAGTCCATTAAAGATATATTATCTTTTAAGACACAAACTTTATCATACTTTGGTTATACAACAAAATTTTTAAAAAGTTTTATAGGAAAAAATAAAATTAATACAATAGATAGAATAACTAAAATTGGTGATACAATGAAAATGAATTTTATTTGGGATGGTTATAACATCTATAATGACTTGACGAAAGATATAGAAATTATTTAATTATTTATAAAATCCAATATTTTTTTTTTAATCCCATGTTCTGATAATGAGTACTGTTCTAACAAATATGAGTACTCACCTGATAATTTATAACTATCAGGAAGACCTAAATTTAAAATTTTTTGAGAACTTGATATATTTCCCAATAAACATTGATTTATAATACCACCAAGGCCACCAAAAATTGTGTGCTCTTCCACTGTAATTATCTTTTTAAAATTTTTTACTTTTTCAATTATAAATTCTTTATTTAAAGGCTTTAATGTATGAACATTAATTACTGAGATTGACATTTTTTTTTCTTTTTTTAAAAATTCTACTGCCCCGATACAGTTCGCAACTATAGATCCAGTAGCAAATATTACAGCATCACTACCCTTGGTTAATTCTATAGGTTGACCAATGGTAAAATCATAGTCTTCAATATTTACAACTTTTGAATTTGATGATCCAGTGAGTCGAATATAAACTGGACCTTTACATTCTGCTGCAGCAAAAGCTGATTTTACAACCTCAGAGCCATCGCAGGGAGACAAAATAGTCAAACCAGGAATTGATTGCATAATAGATAAATCTTCAATACAACAATGTGTATAACCTAATGTACCTAATACAACACCACTTGCTATACCAACCATTGTAACTTTTTTTTTCATATAACCCTGGTTTACTTTTATTTGTTCCAAACATCTCATTGATTGGAAAGGTGCAAATGTTGTTGTAAACACATTATAACCTAATGTTGATAAACCAGTGGCAATACCCATCATATTTTGCTCTGCAATACCGACATCTAAATAATTTTCTTTGAACTTATTTTTATACCTATCCAGACCAGCTGAAGTTGATACATCAGCAGTGATAACCATTAAGTTATTAAATTTTTTAATTAACTCTAAACAAGCTAGACCGAATGTAGCTCTTTGGCCTATACTAGAAAATAACTTTGATTTAGAACTATCTACTTTCATTTTTTTAAAAATTTCTTCCAATTTGATTTTAACAGTCCTAAAATGTGTCTATCTTCATATTTTCCATCAATAAAGTCTCTTTCTTTGAGTGTTCCCTCATATGTAAATCCAAAAAGTATTTTATTTATTTTTAAAAGCTTTTTGTCATTACTAGCTGCACTAATTCTTCTCAGATTTAATTTGTTGAAGGCATGGTTAATTAATAAAGTTTGTGCTTCTCTAAAAAAAGTAAGAGAATTCATGTTTTTTGAGTCTTTATTAAATATAGATGAAATATCACATGTCCTATCAAAATAATTTATATTGTATAAAGACATCATTCCAATCAGAGTATTTCTTTTTTTATTTACTACTCCAACCTGCACTCTTTTTTTTGATAAAATATTATCTAGAAAATATTTTTTTTGATTTAGCTTAGTGTTTGGAAAGTATCCTTGCTTAGTAAATTTAGTTAAATTTTTTTTGTTAAACCAATTATACCAATCAGTTCTATCAACAATTTTTTTAGTTATACATACCAAGTCAATATTTTTTCCCTCTAAAAAAACATCAAATTTCATTCTACATCTCCAATTTCATTAATTGCTTGATCGTATAGAGATTTAGTCAATATAGCATGATGAAATTTATTATTATTTTCTGCAAATGATAGATATTTACCTTTTGTGGTATTAGCTATTATACATTTTGGTTTATTAGAATTGTTTTTTTTCAATGCTAATTCCAATTCTAATAGATCATGACCATTAATTTCAATAGTCTGAAAACCAAAAGCATTCATCTTTTTATTTAAAGATAAAGTATTTAATATCTCTATATTTGATCCAGTTTGTTGAAATTTGTTATGATCTATAATTATTGTTAGATTATCTAATTTAAAATTTGAAGCAGACATAAAACTTTCCCAAACAGACCCTTCATTACACTCTCCATCACCTAAAACAGCATAAACATGATTTTTACTTTTTTTTCGTTTTAAGCCAATTGCTAATCCAACTGCTATACTAACACCCATTCCTAGGCTACCTGTTGAGAAATCTATTCCAAAGTCTTTATTTAATACTGGATGTCCAAGTAAAGCACTACCATTTTTTTCAAATTGCTTTAATAATTTTTTATCAAAAAAACCTTTTTCAGCCAATATTGCATAATATGCAAGACATGCGTGCCCTTTACTTAAAATAAAATAGTCCCTGTCAATATCTTTGATATTATTTGGGTTTAAATTAATAAACTTTGAAAAAATTATGTTAATTATGTCTATCATTGAAAGTGCACCACCTAAATGAGCACTACTAGCACCAGCTGAATATGCTGCAATTAAAATATTTTTTAAAAGATTTATTCTTATCTTTTTTAAATCTTGGTTTTTAATTTTTTTTTGCAAAAAATTTCTATAATTATTAAATATTAATTTTATACTTTTTCAAAATTTTCTTTCCCTTCTGGAAAGAACTAAAATCTACAATATCATCAGTGCTTAGAGTTATTTTAAATTTTTCCTCTAATTCAGACATAAGCCCCATGTGTCCAATTGAATCCCATTCGTCAATTTGATTATATTCTAATTTCTCAAGTTGTTCTTCCTTGATTGGAAATGAAGACAAAAATGCTTTTTTATAGTTTTCTAGATTACTCATTCTTATTTTTGATTAGTTACACTTTATTAATTTGAATTTCAATGCATTCCACCATCAACTCTTATTGTCTGCCCGTTGATATAACTAGAAAGATCAGAGCATAAAAAAAATACGACATTTGCAATTTCTTCAGGTTTTCCAATTCTTTTAAGTGATACTCTATTCAACATTTTTTCAATATACTCTTCTTTGGTATTATTTCTCATCATATCAGTCTCGATTAGTCCGGGAGCAATTGTATTTACTCTTATCTTAAATGCCGAAAGCTCTTTTGAAAGAGTGCTTGATATAGAAATCATACTTGCCTTGCTTGCAGAATAAACTGATCTTCCTGTATCATTATCTAAGCCAGAGGATGAGGATATATTAACTATACCTTTAGAACCGTCTGTTCTTATCATCATTTTTGAAATATGTTGAGTAAAATAAAATTGGTTTAAGAAATTAACTTTAAATATTTCATTTAAATCAGACTCTTTCGTCATTTGAAATGAGGATGTGGTTATAATACCAGCATTATTAATTAAATAATTAATTTTAACATTTAATTTTTTTATATTTTCAACTCCCTCATTAATTTCATCTTTACTGTTAAAATTAAAAAAAAGTGGATAAATTTTTATCTTATTTTTCTTCGATAACCTTTTGCAATACTCTATGTGAATTTTATTTTTTTTATTTGAGCACGCAATTATATCAAAACTCTCTACTGCAAACCTTTCTAGTATGGCTTTTCCTATACCTCTTGATGAGCCTGTAATTAATACAACTTTACTTTTAAGCATTATCTTTAAACATAGTCTTCTTCAGAAAAAATATTTTTGGCTTCAGCAGGCTTAAAAATAGTTTGTCCACTTTTTGTCATGAATTTATCTATGAAACTTTTATCTTCACCAGCCAAACAAAGATCACTATGGTTTCTAAAATGTTTTATTTTAAAACCATAATCTACTATTTCTTTAAGAGATTGTTTAAAAATATTTCCGATTTTTATGTGAACATAAGGACAAACTAGTACATCTCCAATTGGTGTGATATACAATCTATTTACAGTAGTGCACCCTAGAATACCTTCATTTGTTCTGTCGAAAGGATTCCATATATTTCTAACTAAATTTTTATATTCTTTTCTTATTTTTCTTAAATACTCTCTATCTTTGTCGTCACATATAATTTGCTCTGCTTTTTGCCACATACCTGCTGGCACAGCAACATTTAATAATGTTTTATATTTTTTTTTTGAATAATCCAATAACTGTTTAAAATGATCAGTATTTGCATTGTAATGACCTACAGTAATATTTAAATATGGATCCATTCCAGCATTTCTGACATGCTCTAAAGCTGCTATTGCCCTTTTCCATGAATCTTTCCTACCTCTTATTTCATCATGAACCTTTTCATCCATACTATCTATACTAACTGATACCCTACTCACATTTGCTTGTGCCAATTTTTCTGCCATGCTTTTATCAAGGTAGTAACCATTAGTAGTTACATATAGATAAAATCTTTCTGGTTTTATTGCTTCTAAAACTTTAAACAATTTTTTAGGTTGTAATAATAATTCTCCACCCTGCAGATCAAACTCAAAATATCCAAGCTCATCAGCTTGATCTGCTAGATCAGCTATTGCTCCATAATCTAAGTATTCTTTTACATGATCACCTTTTGGTGAATTAGTGAAACAATATTTACATCTTAAGTTACAAGCGTTATTAAAATTTAAATCAATTCCCCTTGTTTTGGTTCCAACTTTTCCGTCATTAAATTTGACATATTCATAGAAATCTTTTAGTTTTTTTACCAATCTAGGTTTTTTTAATAATGATGATGCAATAGGCATTGTATATCTTATGAAATTAACCTATTTATCATTTTTTTTCTAATTTTAAATTTTTTTTTTTATATCAAATTTACTCAATTGATCAGGTAAAATTAACTTAAAGTTTGCACTACAGGCCTTTTTATCCAAAATATATCCTTCACCACTTAGTTGAGCTATACCTCTTTTAAAAGATAGCAGTTTTGTTTTAATACTGAGTCTATCTCCAGGTACAACTTTTTTTTTAAAAACAAGATCTGTCGCAGATATTAGATATACAATTTTACCTTTGTTTCCAGGTAAACTTAAGATTGTAAGTGCTCCCATCTGGACTAAGGACTCTATTTGAAGCATTCCTGGCATATTTGGATCATTTTTCCAATGAACTTTGAAAAACCATTCTGACTTGAGATCTTTGTAACCTTCAGCTAATTTACCTGGTATTAAATTTTCCACATAATCAATCATTAGATAAGGCTCTCTATTTTGTTGATACTCAAGAATATCTTTATAATTTAATTTCATTTGTGTATTATAAGCTTTTAAATACTTAATTTTAAATTAAAAGGTTTTTAATACTATCTCAACCTGAAATGACAATACCTTATGGAAAACACAAAATTGATAGTAAAGATCTAAAATTTGTCCAAAAATCATTAAAATCTGAGTTAATTACACAAGGACCTTTAGTAAAAAAGTTTGAGATTAATTTAAAGAATAAAGTTAAATCAAAATATTGTGTTGCTGTAAATAGTGCTACAAGTGCACTTCATATTTCTTGTTTAGCTTTGAATATAAATAAAAAAAGTTTGGTGTGGACAGTTCCAAACACATTTGTTTCGACATCAAATTCAGCATTATTTTGTGGTGCTAAAATTGATTTTGTAGATATTGATAATAAAAGTTTTAATATTTCTTTAGTTGAATTAAAAAAAAAATTAGAGAGATCAAAAAAAATAAAAAGGTTGCCTAGTTTACTAATCGTTGTCCATTTAGCTGGAAATCCAACATTAGCCAAGGAGATAAAAAAATTATCTCAAATATATAATTTTAAAATTTTAGAGGATGCTTCACATTCTCTAGGAGCAAATTATTATAGCAAAAAAGTTGGATGTTCTACCTGGTCAGATGCTACAGTTTTTAGTTTTCATCCAGTTAAAATGATCACTACTGCAGAAGGTGGAGCTGTTATGACAAATGATAAAAAAATTTTTAAAAAATTAAGTTTATTTGGCAATAATGGGATTACCAAAAATAAAAAAGATTTTTTATTAAATGTTAAACAACCAAATTACTATGAGCAACAAGTATTAGGACTTAACTATAGGATGAATGAGCTACAGGCAGCATTGGGCATTAGCCAATTAACTAAACTTAACAAATTTGTTAAAGAAAGAAATTTAATTGCTAATTACTATCGAAAAAAATTAATTCACGAAAAAATATTATTTCAAGAAATTAATAAAGATTGTTCATGCTCCTACCACCTATTTGTAATAAGAATTCTTGGAAAAAATAATAAAAATTTGAGAAATAAGATTCTATATAATCTTAAAAAAAGGAAAATTTATGTTGGAATTCATTATTATCCCGTACATTTGCAACCATTTTATAGAAAATTAGGATTTCGGCGGGGCAACTTTCCAATTTCAGAGGAATACTCAGATACTGCAATGAGTTTGCCAATTTATTCAGGTCTCAAAAAAAAAGAGCAAGATAAGATAATAAAATATATTTTGAGTAATTTGAATGAAAAATAAAATTGGAATTGGAACTGCAAATTTTGGTTCACAATATGGTGTAAATAAAAAAAAAATATCAATAGCATCTGCAAAAAAAATCATAGGATTTTTAAAAAAAAATAAAATAAAACTAATTGATACTTCCTCGGAGTATCCTGGAGCTGAAGAAATTTTGGGTAATTTAAATATTTCAAGTTTTAAAGTGGTTACAAAAATTAAAATACCAACCAACTTTGTCAAAACAGATATTACAAAAATAGAAAAAAGATTTTTCTTATCCCTTAAAAAACTCAAAACAAAAAAAGTCTATGGTCTTTTAATCCAAAACTGTGATCAGCTTTTAAAGAAAAATGGTAAATATTTTTACAATTTTTTTCTAAGATTAAAAAAAAGAGGGATTATTTTTAAGCTAGGTTTTTCGGTTTATTCAAACAGAACTTTAATTAAACTCAATAAAAAATTCAAATATGACATAGTTCAAATACCTATAAACATAATTAATCAAGATTTTTTAGAAAAAGATTTACTTGAAAAGTTAAAAAGAAAAAAAATAGAAATTCATTCAAGATCATCTTTTTTGCAAGGATTACTACTTATGAATAAAAACTCCTTACCAAAAAAATATTTAAATTACAAAAATATTTTAACCGATATCGACCTTTTTTTTAAAAGAAATAATTATGAAAAATTAAATTTTCTTTTAAATTTTTCTCTTAATATCAAACAAGTTGATAAAGTAATAATAGGCGTTGATAACTTAAAACAAATTAAAAAATTAATCTTTCTTTCAAAAAAAAAAAAAATTAATTTAAAAAAATTAAATTTTAAAATTGATCCAAAACTAATGGATCCTAGGTTATGGAAAACAAAGTAAGCATTATTATCCAAGCAAGACTTTCATCTAAAAGATTTCCAGGAAAAGTCCTTTATAAAATTGGAAATAAATCTATTATAAAAATATTAATTGATAGACTTAAATATTCGAAAGAAACAAATGATATAATTTTTGCAATTCCTAACAGTAAAAAAAATTATAAGCTTTTTAAATATTTAAAAACTATAAAAAATATAAAAATATATCGAGGGAGTGAAAATGACGTACTTTTGAGATATTTCACTGCAGCAAAAAAATTTAATTCAGATATTATTGCAAGGATTACTGCAGATTGTCCTTTGATTGATCCTTATATGTTAGATAAAATATTAATTTATTACAAAAAAAATAAGTATGATTATATATCAAATATTAGACCAAGATCATTTCCAGATGGTCTAGACATTGAAGTTTTTAATTTCAAAACTTTGAAATACGCATTTAAAAACAGTAAGTCAAAAGCTGATAGAGAACATGTCACAAAATTTATGGTTAAATCAAAAAAAGTAAGAAAATATAATATTAAAAATAGAATTAATTATTCTAAATTAAGATGGACAATAGACTATAAAGAAGATCTTTTATTTTTAAGAAATTTCCTTAAGCGTTATTCATTAAAGAAACACTTAGGTTGGAAAAAACTATTAAAACTCTATAATAATATTTGAATACGAAAAATTTTGAAAGCATTTATGAAAGGACCAAAGTTATGGAAATTAGCAAAAAAAATTATTGCCTCTGGCAATATGCTCCTATCAAAAAATCCAGATGTCTTTTTACCAGAACTATGGCCATCGTACTTTAAAAAAACAAAAGGCTGCTTTATTTGGGATTTGGATGGTAAAAAATATATTGATATGTCGACAATGAGTGTTGGTACAAATGTTTTGGGTTATAATAATTTAAAAATTGATAATGCTGTCAAAAATGTTGTCAAAAATGGAAATATGTCCACTTTAAACTGTCCAGAGGAGGTTCATTTAGCAAGAGAATTGATTAAAGCCCACAAGTGGTCAGCATTTGCAAAATTTGCGAGAACAGGCGCTGAAGCAAACTCAATTGCTATTAGAATTGCAAGATCTTTTAATAAAAAACATAATATTGCTATTTGTGGTTATCATGGTTGGCATGATTGGTATCTTTCAACTAATTTAAGCTCAAAAGATGGTTTAAAAGATCACTTGTTACCAGGACTTTCGTCGATAGGTATTCCATCAAGCTTAAAAAATACTGTTTATCCATTTAAATTTAATAGCATTGAAAGTTTTAAAAAGTTAGTAAATTCGAAAAATATTGGCGTAGTTATAATGGAAGTTGCTAGGTCACAAAAGCCAAAAAATAATTTCTTGTTAGAAATTAGAAAAATTTGTAATAGAAAAAAAATTTCTCTTATATTTGATGAATGTACAACAGGTTTCAGAGAAAATTATGGTGGTATGCATAAGATTTATAAAGTGAATCCAGATCTAGCGGTATTTGGAAAGGCTATAGGTAATGGCTATGCAATAACAGCCGTAATTGGAAGAGAAAAATATAAAAAATTTGCTGAGAAATCTTTTATTAGTAGTACTTTCTGGACAGAAAGAATTGGTCCTGCAGCAGCACTGAAAACATTAGAAGTTATGAAAAAAAAAAAACCTTGGAAAATTATTAAAAAAAATTCTAACTTTTTAAGATCAGAAATTATTAGACTTGCAAAAAAAAATAATCTTAAAATTAAAATTAGTGAGGTACCATCAATAATGTCATTCAGTTTTGAAAGCAATAATCATAGAGCATACAAAACATATTTAACTCAAGAGATGCTTAAAGATAATATAATTGCAGGTACGTCAATATATCTCTCAATATCTCATAATAAAAAAATAATAAAAAAATATTTATATTCTTTAGAAAAAATTTTTAGAGTAATAAAAAAATGTGAAGATGGAAAAAATATATATAAATTATTAAATACATCATTATGTCAATCAGCAATAAAAAGAATAAATTAGATAGTGATACTAAAAAGGTATTAATTTTAGCAGCCCATCCTGATGATGAGGTGTTAGGTTGTGGTGGAACAATTTATAATTTAACGTCTCAAAAAGTAACAGTGAATATTTGTTTTTTTTCAAATGGTGTCTCTGCCAGATCAAATTTTAAAACTGACGAAATTTTGTTGAGAAAGAATGCTGCAAAAAGAGTTGCTAAAATGCTCAAAGTATCAAGTTTAAATTTTTATGATTTTCCTGATAATTCTTTTGACAAAGTTAATATTCTAGAAATAGCCAAGATAATTGAAAAAAAAATAAAGTCATTCAAACCTGATACTATATTTACCCATTTTGAAAATGATTTAAATATAGATCATCAAAAAATTAATCAAGCAACATTAGCCGCTACAAGACCACAAAAAAATCAAATAGTAAAAAAATTATTTTTTTTTGAAGTTCCTTCAAGTACTGAGTGGAATTTTAATAAAAATAAAAAACAATTTAATCCTAACTGGTTTGTAGATATTTCAGGTTCATTAAAAAATAAAATCAAGGCTTTAAAAATTTATGGAAGTGAAATGAAAAAATATCCACACCCAAGATCCTATAAAGCAATAGAAGCATTATCAAGATGGCGAGGTTCAACTTCTGGCTACAAGGCTGCTGAAGCATTTGTTTTAGCAAGAAAAATTTGATGAAATTTTTTTTTATTGTTGATTATAAAAAAAATTCAGGCATAGGACATTTAAAAAGATCACTTTTATTAGCTCAAAGATTGCAAAACCTTAATCACAAAATATATTTCTTATGCAACAAAACTTTTTTGAAAGATAAGAAGACAATAAATTTCATAAAAATAAGTGACAAAAATTTAAGTAACAATATTCCATTTATAAGAAAAAAA
>MDTA01103548.1_pt1 | contig 12093 bp, 8 predicted proteins | sample 811151 | NCBI WGS metagenome assembly MDTA01 (sample SAMN05326648, study PRJNA326480) | marine metagenome | isolation source: seawater | place: Indian Ocean: South | collected 2010
CCTAGTATAAGTGCAACGTGGTCATCGCCAATAAACTCCTCTCCTATAACAAATGCTTGAGCTAATCCGTTTGGTACTTCTTGATCAGCATACTCAAAAGAACATCCCAGTTGTGATCCGTCTCCTAAGAGTTCCTTAAAAGAAGAAGAATCTTCAGGAGTTGTGATAATCAATATTTCCTTTATCCCAGCCAACATAAGAGTCGTAAGCGGGTAGTAAATCATGGGTTTGTCAAACACAGGCATCAACTGCTTACTAACCGCTTTAGTTAGAGGCCAAAGCCTCGTTCCAATACCTCCTGCGAGAATTATTCCTTTCATAGCGAATGCAATCTATTGAATATCCCTCTTGTTTTCTACTCTAAGTGCATCAAGATCGATATCATCCTCCTCATCAATGATGTCAAGAAGTGGTTCTTGAAAGGCCTTAGTCGTGATGTAATTATTAAAACTAAGCAATAGAGTTGGCAATAAAAGAAGGTTAGCGAACATGGCAACAAACAATGTTACACTAACCAAAATGCCCAGTGATCTAGTCCCGTCAAATTCACTCATCGAGAACATCATAAAACCGCAGAACAACACAATAGAAGTGTACATCATGCTAACTCCTGTTTCTTCAACTGCGAGTATTACTGCCTTCTTAATATCCCAATTAAGTCTTGTGAGTTCTTGTCTGTATTTAGCTAGGAAGTGAATTGTATCATCAACCGATATGCCAAACGCAATCGAGAACACTAAGATGGTAGATGGCTTAATTGGTATCCCTGTCCAACCCATAACTCCTGCAGTAAAAAGCAGAGGCATTATGTTAGGAATAAGAGCTATAAACACCATTCTAGTAGAAGAGAAAAGCATAGCCATAACTAGCGCAATTACGAAAATTGCAAGTGCAATACTTACAGCAAGGTTTTTTACCAGATAATGGGTGCCTTTAAGGAAAACTATAGACGTACCCGTTAAAGTCACGTCATATGTATCCTCAGGGAATATCTCTTTAATCTTAGGCTCTAAGTCAGCCATTAATTCGTCCATCTCGAGGGTTCCTATATCCTTGATTTGGGCTGTAACACGAGTAGTTGTTTTAGTGGAATCCATAAAATTCCTAGTAACGCTCATCGCATTTTCATTATCCTTAGATTTCTTCTCTGTGTTGTTTAAATATGGTCTTAACTTACTCTTTTCTTTACCAATAGGCAGTCTATAAGCTGATGGTTTCCCATTATTAAATGCCATCGTTGCAAACTTAGTCGCATCAACCGCTGACATGCTTTTTGAAAACTGTGGGTATTCACTCAGAAGTTTTTGAAGCTTCTCAATTTTTTTCAAACTTGAAGGTTGAAGAGCTTTACCAGGTTTTCCAAAATCTACTAAGGCCTCGAAAGGCATAACTCCATTGAAGTTATCTTCCATCCAGGCCAAATCAGTTAATACCCTATCATTCTCTGGAAGGTCATCTACAATATTCCCAGTAACTCGCATTTGGACCATCCCAACAATAGAAAAAGCTAAGATTGCTAGTGCGCTCAAGTAAACAGCTATTCTTCTTGTTTGGACTGTATCAACAAAACCTGAAACAAGTTTAAATACCCATTTTCTATCTAGATGTTTTAGCTGTCTAAGTTTAGGCTCTGGAAGTAAGAATAACAGAGTAGGGATTAAAGAAAGACTTATGAAGAAAACAGCTAGAATATTTACCGCTGCAATAGTTCCAAAGTTCTGAAGCATATCGCTACTAGTAAACATGAAGGTTGCAAAACCCATTGCAGTTGTAAGGTTTGTAAGCAATGTTGCATTACCAACCTTAGTTATCATTCTTTGTAAAGCCCTAACCTTATTACCATGCTTTTTATAATCCGCATGATATTTATTGACCAGATATATGCAGTTAGGGACACCAATTACAATCATCAACGGTGGTATTAGTGACATAAGGAGTGTAATCGGATAATCAAATGCCGCAATTGAGCCTGTAGATATTACAACTCCTACAATTACTACACTAGAGCAAACCAAAGCTGTTGTTATATCTCTAAAAAACAATAAAAGAAGCATAAATGTTACCAGCAGTGCTGCTGCAACAAAGTAGCCTAGCTCGCCTTTAACCTTATTAGTCATCGAAACCCTGATGTAGGGTAAACCACTTAAATAGAGATCTACATCTTCATTCTCACTCCAAGTATCTGCAAGCAGGGTAATGTCTTCAATTACTGTCCCTCTTTTATTTGAGTTAAATAAAGCTGGATCGATGAACACCATCATCAGAGTCACATCTGATGAATCTTGGTATAAAATCCCTTCAAAGAACTCTAAAGACTTTACTTTTTTTACTATTTCATCTACTTGCTTTTGAGGCAAAGCAGGCCCGCCTCTTTTTAAGTCTCTTGTTATAGGCTCAACTGTAAAAGCTCTATTTACCGTGTCCTTTCCAACTGTAAAGGCATGTGTGATGCAGAATACCGAATCAATTATATCTAGAGGTACTCCGTCAACATCAACCTTGACATCTCTTATATCTTCAGCTAACTCAAACCAAGACTGAAATCCTTCTGAGGTATAAATTTTAGGGTCATCAACCCCTATAACCATTAAGTTCCCCTCTGCGCCAAAATCCTCAATAAAGTTTTCAAACTCTATTCTAGTTTCGTTGTCCTCTGGCAACAATCCTCCAAACTCGTATACAAGACGCAAGTCTGGAATCTTGGACCCCATCAGTACGGTAACACCTGCAAGAGCTAAAAGCACTGCAAATCTGTAACGTAATAAAATGGAAGCGATTTTAGACCACATAGACTTTATCTAATAACCTACAAAGAAACGACAGGTAGGCGAAGACTTGGCTACCTTTGCGACCTATTCTTCAATCATTAACAAGAAATGTCTAACTACGACGTAATAGTCATTGGATCTGGCCCTGGAGGCTATGTAGCTGCAATCCGAGCAGCACAATTGGGAAATAAAACTGCACTTATAGAGAAGTATTCTACTCTAGGTGGAACATGTCTTAATGTTGGATGCATTCCATCAAAAGCTTTACTAGACTCTTCAGAGCACTACCACCAAGCAAAAGAGCAATTCTCTCAACATGGCATAGGGGTGGGGTCTCTGAGCCTAGACTTCCCACAAATGGTGTCTAGAAAAGGAGAAGTTGTTTCAGATACAACAGCGGGCATCAATTTCTTGATGAAGAAAAATTCAATTGATGTTCATCATGGTTTGGGCTCATTTGTAGATGCAAACACAGTACAAGTCTCTCCAGAAATAGGAGAAGCTTATCAGTTGGGAGCTAAGAATGTTATCATAGCTACAGGTTCTAAACCTAGCTCTCTTCCATTCATTGAAATTGACAAGAAGCGAGTTATCACATCAACTGAAGCCTTGAGCCTTGCTAAACTTCCTAAATCAATGATTGTAATTGGTGGGGGAGTGATAGGCTTAGAGCTTGGGTCTGTTTACGCTCGTTTAGGAACAGAGGTGACAGTTATTGAATACCAAAACTCTCTTATCCCAACTATGGATAAAACTTTAGGGAAGGAATTACTCCGCTCTCTTAAGAAACTGGGCATCAAATTCCAACTATCAACTTCTGTAAAAGAGGTTAAGACTGCTGGCAGAAGTGTTACAGTTAAGGCTGACAACAAGAAGGGAGAAGAACAAACTTTCAAGGCTGAATACTGTCTTGTGAGTGTAGGTAGAAAACCATTCACTGAAGGACTAAATCTCGAAGCTGCTGGAATAGAGGTTGATGAAAGAGGTATGATCCCAATTGATGAAAAGCTAAGAACATCTCAGCCACACATCTATGCTATTGGCGATGTGATCAGAGGAGCAATGCTTGCTCACAAAGCTGAAGAAGAAGGTGTTTTTGCTGCTGAGGTAATTAACGGCGAGCATCCACACATCGACTACAACTTAATTCCTGGTGTTGTTTACACTTGGCCAGAAGTTGCAGCTGTAGGGAAAACAGAGGAGCAGCTCAAAGCTGAGAATATTAACTATAAAGTGGGTTCTTTCCCGTTTAAGGCGAGTGGTCGTGCTAGAGCTAGCATGGATACTGATGGTCAGGTAAAGGTTCTTGCTCATGCAGAAACTGATGAAATCCTGGGTGTTCACATGATAGGCCCTAGAGCTGCTGACATGATTGCGGAGGCAGTAGTTGCTATGGAATTCAGAGCTTCTGCAGAAGATATCTCACGTATGAGTCACGCTCACCCAACATTTACTGAAGCCATTAAGGAGGCTGCTCTTGCTGCCACAGGCGACAGAGCTCTTCACGTATAATGTCACTACCTAATCTCGCGTCACTTTGCGCAGAACTATCTCATGTGGTTTTGCTTTACGACAAGGGAGAAAAGGGTACTTGCTTCCTAGGCTTAGGAGCTAAACGCATTCTTGAAATTGGAGGCAAAATCTCTAATGTCAAAGCTTTCCAAGCGCTTGAAGAATTCAGTAAACGAGAGGAAGGAAAATACACTTTTGGTGCTCTCAGCTACGACCTGAAGAACTCTATCCACAATCTAAAGACGTCAAATCCCAATACGTTAGGCCTACCGGATTTATGCTGGTGGCAACCTAAGGTTGTGATTAAGTGGCACCCCTCAAATAAAGAGTTTGCCCCAGAAATTCTTCAAGGCGACTCTGAAAGTGAGCTTGCTATAAAAGGTCTAGATGCTATAAAAAATCCAGGTAATAATGAAGGTTGTAAGGTAAGATCTGAACTGGTTTGGGCGTGGGATAAAGACACCTACATTGAGAAATTCAACAATGTAAAAAATCTGATTCAAGCAGGCGATGTTTATGAATTAAACCTATGCCAAACCCTCAGAGGCAAAGCCCCTTCCACTTCATCTTGGAGTCTTTTTACTCAACTCTACTCTAAAACCAGGGCCCCTTTCAGCGCATATCTGCAGGCTGGTAAAACACGAATCATTAGCGGTAGTCCTGAGAGGTTTTTAAAGAGAGAGAGAGGAAAATTGATTTCTGAACCAATCAAGGGAACCATAGCAAGAGGGCCAAATGAAGCAGAAGATCTTAAGCTAATTGAAGAGCTGAGAAGTAGCGAGAAAGAGAGGGCAGAGAATATTATGATTGCGGATTTGGTGAGAAACGATTTGAGTAGGGTTGCAAAAAGGGGAACTGTGGAAGTGGATGACTTATGTGGCATTCATACTTTTGAAACTGTACACCAAATGATCACACGCATCACTTGCGAAGTAGATGATAATGTGGGCATTTCAGATATACTTAAAGCTACCTATCCCATGGGGTCTATGACTGGAGCTCCAAAGCTATCAGCTATGGAAAACATCGATCTACTAGAGGAAAAAGGGAGGGGTGTTTATTCAGGTTCTATAGGTTATATTTCACCTACTGGGGACTTTGACTTGAACGTTCTTATCCGTAGCTTATTTCACAATGCAGACACAGAGAAAATTGAAGCCAGTGTAGGTGGAGCAATAACTGCTCTTAGCAATGCAGAAGACGAATACAAAGAATGCAAGCTTAAAGCTGAAGCATTGAGAAAGACATTACAAGGTGAGTAGTACACGAGAAAATAATATTAGGTTTTCAAAGGACTTAGATAGATGTGGAATTATTGATGGCGAGCTCATTCTTGCTACTTGCTCTGGCGGGCCAGACTCCATGTTACTTCTACATGCCTTGAAGACTATAGGTGCAAGGTTTGAGGTAGCTCATGTAAACTTTAAGCTAAGAGGTGAGGAAAGTGATAAGGACGAAGAGTTTGTAAGTAATTGGTGCAAGAATAACTGTGTTGTATTTCATTCTGAATCAATGGATGCAAAAGGCCTAGCTGACAAAACCGGCAAGGGTATTCAAGACGCAGCACGGGTACTTAGGTATGAATATTTTGAGAGCTTGAAAAACAAACTTGATGCACATGCAATTGCAGTAGCTCATCATGAAAATGACCAAGCTGAAACCCTGCTACTTCACCTTCTCAGATCAACTAACCCATCATCTCTTGGATGTATGTCGCATAGAAATGGAGATGTAATTAGACCGCTTTTAAATTGGACTAGGGATGAGATTATTGCGTGGCTCAAATTGGAAGATGTCGAATACAGAATAGACTCATCAAATGCTTCAGATAAGTACACAAGAAATAGGATTCGCCACGAAGTGCTACCCCTTCTGGAAAGCATTAGAAAAGGAACAACTGGGCATTTGGCCGATTGGGCAAACAGGCTTAGAATCAGATCCAATGCAGTAGAAAGTGCAATGAGTGATGCATCTCGTGCCATCGTGAATTACAGCGACTTAGATAATGGAGACGGCGTGTTGTGCAAACTAGATTTGCACGCAATGGGATCTTCAATTTGGGGAGATTTAGTTGTGGATAGAATGCTCGCTGAAAGAGGTTGGCCAGTTGGATCAAGAGAGGAGGCCATGATTTTGAAAAGATCCACCGTCGGTGCTTCTATCTGTTATGGGGGGGACATTCTTCTTAGAGAACGAGACTACCTCAGCCTTTCTAGAAAAGCTCTCACCCTCATCGCTTTTCAATTAGAAAGAACATTGATAGATGACTTAAGCGATTTGAGTTTCCCAAATGATCCAAGTATACTTTGGGCTGGTTCAGAAGAAATAAAAGAACCTACAAAATGGAGAGCCTGGGAACACGGAGATAAAATCACTCCAACTGGGATGGATGGAAGTGTTAATGTTAGTGACCTCTTAACTCAATGGAAAGTGCCTCATGGAGCTCGTAACTCTGCACATGTTCTAGAGGACGCGGAGGGAGATATTCTTTGGGTTTACATAAGCTTCGAAGACACTGTGCTTTCTAGAGTTTCAAGGAAGGTTAAGGTAAATTTAGGCGAGCCCATAGTGGCATTTAAGGCAAGTTAACTTCTGTATTGCAACGGATTGGATTGGAGCAGTTATCTTTACCGCTCAAATCATATTGCAATGAAGATTTTAGGAGCTAAAATATCTCTTTTTAGTATAATGTCAACTTTAATGTTGGCACTATTATTTACTGGTTGTGTAAGTAAAAACACTAATGATTTTCAAATAGAGCCTGGAGATAACACAACTACAGAACACAATCCAGTTGAATGGGAAATAAAAACAGTTTCTCACGGTGACAATCTTCACAGCGTTTACATGATATGTTACTTGTATGATGGCTGGCATGTATACTCACAGACTTTAGATCCTAACGACGGACCGGTTCCGACTGAGTTTTCTTTTGAATTGCCTGATGGGTATGAAAAAGTAGGAGAGGCAATAGAAGCAACTCCTAAAGTTCACTACGACCCAAACTTTATGAAGGACTTAGCGTACTTTGATGACATTGCCATTTTTGAGCAAAAAATCAAAGCGCCAAAAAACTTAGAACCATTTAAAGCTGGTGTTTATTTCATGGTTTGTAACGACAAAATGTGTTTCCCACCAGAATTTCGAGAGTACAATGTTGATCTTATATCTGGTGTAAGTTCACAGGAAGGTTATGAGAATTCTGAATCAAGACCAATCTCAGAAATACTTCCTGTTTTAGACAAACTAGATCTAGACAACCCTATAAAAGATTGCGGGCAAGTAAAGTCATATGACAGCACTTGGAAGGTGTTTATTTTTGGTTTTATTGGTGGTTTATTAGCACTTCTTACTCCATGTGTGTTCCCAATGATTCCGCTTACTGTTAGCTTCTTTACAAAGAGTGGTGGAAGTAAACAGTCTGGTATATTTAAAGCTGTTTTATACGGTTTATTTATCTTCCTTATTTATGCAGTTTTATCTATTCCATTCCATTTTGGCATTGCCCCTGAAACTTTAAACACAATCGCGACTTCTGCTACACTTAACATAATATTCTTTGTTGTTTTTGTGGTCTTTGCAATTTCATTTTTTGGGTATTTTGAAATCACTTTACCAAGCGGTATTCTCAATAAAGCAGACAACGCCTCAAACATAGGTGGAATAATCGGAATCTTTTTTATGGCACTAACTCTTGCATTAGTGAGCTTCTCTTGTACAGGCCCCATATTAGGAACTGTACTGGGAAATTCTCTACAAAATGGACCTTGGCCTATTACTGCAGCAATGGGTGGATTTGGGATTGCGTTGGGATTGCCATTTGCATTTTTTGCCGCATTCCCATCTCTTTTAATGAATCTGCCACAGTCAGGGGGGTGGTTAAACAGCGTTAAAGTGGTACTAGGGTTTTTAGAATTAGCATTAGCTGTTAAATTCCTAAGTAATGCTGACTTAGTTTATAATTGGGAATTATTACATAGAGAGACTTTCTTCTTAATCTGGACTCTTATCGGAATAGGATTAACATTATACTTATTTGGGTTAATTAAATTTCCTCATGATAGTAAAATTCAAAAATTCTCAAAATTCAGATTAGGGTTTTCTACACTTGTTTTACTATTTACAGTATACCTAGCACCTGGAGTACTTGCAAATCCCCCTTGGAATCATAACATACTAGCAGGATTTCCTCCTCCTATGTTTTACTCTTGGTATGAAAAAGACACATTCCATTCTGAATTTGATGATTTTAATGTTGCATTAAATCATGCAAAGGAGGTAAACAAACCCTTACTAATTGACTTTACTGGATGGGCTTGTGTGAATTGCCGACAAATGGAAGAAACTGTTTGGACTGTAGACGAAGTAAAAGAAATTCTTGAAAAGGAATTCGTTCTTGTTTCACTTTATGTGGACGAAAAAAACACTCTCCCTGCTAATGAGCAAGGGGTATATGAGTATGAACTTAATGGTGAAATAATTAGAACGCAAATTCAGACTAAAGGAGACAAATGGGCTAAATTCCAAACCCAACAATTCCACAACAATAGTCAACCATATTATGCAATGCTAAGTCCTGAAGGATATTTATTAGGTAATCCTATTGGTTATACACCTGATGTACTAGAATACATGGATTACCTTAAATGTGGTATAGAAGCAAATGAATCAATCGCTCCAATGGTTGTAGGTTCTAACACATTAGGAGTCGATTCATTAACAAAAGACACCGAAGAAACACAATCATTTGACTTCGAATAATCAATAGGCGACACTGGTAAAGTTTCAACCCACGGATATAAATCTCTATTAAAAAGTCTAAAGGACTTTGAGAAATTTGTTCAATGTTGAAAATTCCTACTACCTTACACATTATGCAAAATATCTCTACATCAAGATCTCACTTTAAGGAGACTTTTTCCCTTCTTAGTGGTTTAGTTGATGATGAGAAATTTTTAAACTCTGTTGATCAAGCTGCGTGCATAATTGCCGCTTCCATTGAAAAGGGGAATAAAATAATGTCCTGTGGTAATGGAGGGTCAATGTGTGATGCTATGCATTTCGCAGAAGAGCTTTCTGGCAATTACAGAGAGGCAAGGCCAGCCTACCCTGCTTTTGCCCTTAGTGATGCATCAGCTTTAACGTGCATAGGAAACGACTACGGTTTTGAAAATGTGTTTTCAAGGCAGGTTGAAGCCTTAGGTAAGCAGCACGACATTCTACTTGCTATTTCTACAAGCGGCAATAGCCCCAACATTTTGAAAGCAGCTGAGATTGCTAAATCTAAAGGGCTAATCGTTGTAGGCCTAACTGGCAAAGACGGAGGCAAATTAAAGTCATTGTGCGATCATGAAATAAGAATTCCGTGGGATGGATATCCTGACAGGATACAGGAAATTCACATAATGTGTATTCACGCAATAATCTCAGGTGTAGAGTCTGAGTTGAAAGATAAAGGATTGTAATCTCCAGTAATTTTCCTAAATGCCTATTAATACTTTTGGGGTTATCGACGATGCCCAGACCTGCCATCGTATAAAATAAGCGGTCCAAAGGCAGACATTGCTATAAATCGTGAATTAGGGCACGAATGTGTAATTGCCTGTTTTAACTCAAAAAAAGGCAATTTTTACGCATTTTCGATCAGTTTTGAAGGCTTTTTGCCGAGTTTTCATGGTTTAGAGAAAACGCACGAAAACTTTCAAACTCAAGGCACTAATTTTCTTTTTCGGGTATTTTTTAGGGATTTTGGTGACTTTTTAAGCAAAAAAATGTCTTTTTGATTGACTTTTTAAGCAAAAACTTCAAAAATGAAGTGTGTAAATGAATAATTAATATTTTAAACTGTTAGAAGAAAATTTGGTGGATTTTTACACAAAAGCGACTAAAAGTGACGTTTTTGCGATTTTATCGACACAAATAAAGAAAAAATCGTTTGTTTTTATAAATCTTTTAAATTGCTGCAAGAATTTTTCAATCAATAGTGAAAACTTAGGTTTCTCATCAAAAAGCTCTAAAAACACCTCAAATGAAACAATTCATGTCCTAAAACTGCTTGATTTTAGTAATAAAGTTGACTTTTTTAGAATCGTACTTTTTATCAAGTCAGTTAAATTGTTTAAGCAACAGGTAAATAACTGCTGTATCTGAAAAATCCATTTTAGATTTTCTTACATCTCATAATTCTAAAAATAGATCTAGGAGTAAATTCGACTCATGGATAACAACAAACAGCGCCCCCTAATAATGAAAGCAAGAGGTAAGAGTCCTGTTATAGCTGAAACTGTTTGGCTTGCGCCTAATTGTACAGTTGCAGGAGAGGTGTTTTTGGGAGATGAAAGCACTGTATGGTTTGGCGCAGTTGTAAGAGGTGATGTGGCATCGATTACAGTTGGCAAGAGGGTCAACATTCAAGACGGTGCTGTTATACACGGGACATATGGTTCATCTAGAACTATTATTGAAGACAGAGTTAGCATAGGCCATAACGCTATTGTGCATGGAGCAAAGATTTGCAAGGGATCTCTTATAGGAATGGGTGCCGTTGTCATGGATCACTCTGTTGTAGGAGAAGGAGCTGTTATAGCTGCAGGCGCAGTTGTTCTTGAGGGAACTATAATTCCGCCTAGAACACTATATGCCGGCGTGCCAGCTAAACCAAGAGGTGATCTAAGAGAAGATTTGCAAAAGCACTTAAGCGCTACAGCTGACAGATATGTAGAATATGCAGGGTGGTTTAGAGGGTCAGATCTACCTCATCAAGACTGATATTTCCTCCAAAAAACCTCTCTGCTCCAAGCCTAAAGTTTTCTGTCAAATCAGAAACTTGGAATTTGTTACTCGTTTCCAATTGAGAAGACTTTCCTAATAATAAGCCTCTTTCGCTAAGTACTTTTTTAAGAGCTAATGCCACAATTTTAGGTGAGTTAATTACTGCTACGGATTTAGGTAGAAGGTCTTTTACTTCCTCACTTACAAGTGGATAGTGAGTGCAACCAAGTATGATTGAGTCTACCTCATTAAAGTATCCGTCTTCAAGGTATGCCTCCAGTACTTGCCCTGGAATAGTGTCATTGTAAAATCCTTCCTCAATTGCTGAAGCAAGAAGTGGAGTTGCTCTGGAAAACAGTTCAACAGTTCCGTTTGCAGCATTATTTAAGGACTCAATTGCCCGTTTATATAGCTCAGAACTAATCGTTGCCCTAGTGCCAATGAGCCCCACTTTTTTACACCCCAAACTCGGCACAGCGTCCGACACATAAAGCGACTCGACTACTGGGTGGACCATGTCGATGACGGGGATGTTTTCGCCTACTGCTTCGCGGACTTGTTCTAGGGCGTTGCTGGATGCCGAATTACAGGCAACAACAATAGCCTTACATCCGCTATTTAGTAGATGTAAGGCTATCCTTGTTGAGTATTTTCTTATTAACTCTGGAGACTTCTCTCCATAAGGTAGGTGGGCAGTGTCGCCAAAATATAATATACTTTCGTTAGGGAGTAAATCACTTGCTGCCCTAGCAACAGTAAGGCCACCTATACCAGAGTCGAATATTCCTATAGGGCCCAAACGACAGTATTAAAGTCCTAGTTTAGTTTTAACTAGGTCAGTAACATCCTCGCCACCATTGTATAGAGTAGCTCCCATGCTAGAATCAAAGATGTATGTGAAGCCGTGCTCCTTACCTACTTCTTCAATAGCTGTGCTAACTCTTTGGATCATTGGTGCAAGAAGAGACTCTTCCATACGAGCAAGCTCTAATTGGATGGTTTGGCTAAACTCTTGAAGACCTTGATCCTTCTGTTGAATCTC
>MDTA01145159.1_pt1 | contig 12091 bp, 7 predicted proteins | sample 811151 | NCBI WGS metagenome assembly MDTA01 (sample SAMN05326648, study PRJNA326480) | marine metagenome | isolation source: seawater | place: Indian Ocean: South | collected 2010
TCGCTCTGCCTCGCTGCTGTGGCGATGGACATCGACGGCTGCCGCTGGTCACCGCACCACGTTGCGGTGACGGCCCCGGAGCACTGGAGTGTGCATCTGCCGCTGGAGGCCAACGCTGAGGGCTGGATTGCTGTTGATTTCGATGCCCTCGTGGACAGCCCGCTGCATGCGGGGCCGTTTGACGCGGAAACGTTCACGGTGGAGGGCGAACGCCATGAGCTGCTGCTGATCGGCACGCCACCGATGGGTTGGCCGCCGAGCTTCATCGCTGACATCGAGAAGGTGTGCAGTGCCACCTGTCGCCTGCTGGGAACCTCTCCTCCTGCAGGGGACCGCTACCAGCTGGTGTTGCAACTGCTCGATCGGGGTTATGGCGGCCTCGAGCACGACCACAGCGCTGTGCTGCAGTTCAGCTGGTCAGAGTTGGCCAAGCCCAAGGGCTACCGGCAGCTGTTGCAGCTGATCGGCCACGAATACCTGCACCAGTGGAATGTGCGGCGGCTGCGACCCGTTGAGCTTCGCCCCTACGACTATGGGCAGGCGGTGATCACCGAGGGGCTGTGGTTCGCAGAGGGAATCACCAGCTATTACGACCTCAGCCTGCCTCTGCTGGCGGGATGTTCGGATCGACCGACCCTGCTCAAGGATCTGGGGGAGGAGCTGTCCAGCGTGTTGATGTCACCCGGATGTTCCATTCAGTCGCTGGCGGCCAGTGCGCGTGAGGCGTGGATCAAGCTCTACAAGGCAACGCCAGCGTCGCGGGACAGCCAGATCAGCTACTACCGCCTCGGAGCTGCGGTGGCCTTCTGCCTTGACGTGCGGTTGCGGCAACAAGGCCACTCCATGGCTGCTGTGCTCCGGGAGCTGTGGTTAAGCCATGGCCGTCAGGCCCGTGGCTACAGCCGCCACGACATCAAAGTTGCCTTGGCCCGTTGGGATGCCGCCCTGGCGACGGATCTGGATCAATGGCTGGATCAGCCCGAGGCCCTGCCCTTGATCGATTGTGTGGAGGCTTTGGGGTTGCGGATGGATCCTGTTCCGCTCCAGCATCCCGCTCACGGCCTCACTCTCAAGGATGGAGAGGGCGCGGCCGTGATTCAGCGGGTGAGTCGGGAGAGCCCTGGCCAACGGGCTGGGCTGGTGGTGGGCGATGAGCTGCTGGCGATCAATGGCTACCGGGTGCGTCGCGGCAGCGATCTTCCGCTGCTGCTTCAAAAGCACGACTGTGTCACCGTCACCTACGCGCGACGCAGTCGAATGAAGGAGACCCAGCTGTTTCCTGACAAAGGTGTGGACCATTGGTCGTTGGATTGGGATCCTGGGTGCACGCATGAGCAACGGCATTTGCGAGACCGATGGTTCGAGATCGTTTAAGTCGTTGTTGGAGCGGTCTGCGGCACCGCGTTCATGAGCATCGGGGTCTTTCGATCACCGCTGCTGCTGCAGGCTCGTTGGCCCTGGGCCTGGTGGGGTGGTTGTTGGTGGAGCAGGGAGAGCTGTCCCATGCGGGGGTTCGCCCCTCTCTGATCGAGTTGCTCGACCAGGTGGGCAGCGAACGCGGTCGCCAATTGGAGGAGAACCCGTCGTCCTCGGTGCCACTACCGCCGAAGTCGCGCTCCTGGCGTTCTCCACTCGCACGCCAGTGTTCAGATGTCGACATTGATTTGCGCTCCCGTCTGAACCTCCTCGATGCCCGATCGAGTTCCTGGAGGTCGTTCGTGAAGATCGATCCCACCAATTTCGGTGATCGCTACGAGAAAGACGCCTTCGGTCGTCGGATCGATGCCACACCCCGGGTGGTTGTGCTGCACGAGACGGTCTATTCCCTCAGCTCGGCGGTAAACACGTTCATGACCCCCCATCCACGGGATGAGGATCAGGTGAGTTACCACACGTTGGTGGGCCAGGACGGTCGCGTTCTTGATCTCGTTGACCCGTTGAATCGCGCCTATGGCGCCGGTTTTTCCGCCTTTCTGGGGGAGTGGGCGATCACCAACAAAAAACTCAAGGGCTCCGTGAACAACTTTGCGCTGCATCTCAGCCTGGAAACACCTCCATCGGGGGCGAATGCGAATGCCTCCCACGCGGGTTATACAACCCAGCAGTACGACGCCTTGGCCTTGGTGTTATCGGGTTGGATCCGTTCCTTCAATCTGCCTCCGGCAGCGATTACGACTCATCGCCATGTGGATCTTGGCGGTGAAAGGGGGGATCCACGCAGTTTTGACTGGTCCAAGCTTCAGACCCGGCTCGCGGCGCTGGGGGACCTGTGCGTGTCCTGAGGTCTTGACCGGCATTTCACATCAAGCGTCGTTATCTTCTTGTCACTGTTCAGTTCGTCGTTGATAACGCCCCCGAGCGAAGATCTGGATCGGATCATTGAAATGGCCTGGGAGGACCGCACGCCCTTCGAGGCGATCGAGTTTCAGTTCGGACTCTCGGAACCGCAGGTGGTCGCTTTGATGCGGCAACAGTTGAAGTCGTCCTCGTTCAAGCTCTGGCGTCGACGGGTCAGCGGCCGTAAGACCAAGCATGCTGCGACAAGCCGCTCCGATCGATTCCGGGCGAGCTGCCATAAGTGATTGAGTCCTGTTTCGTTTCATCGCAAGACGCCGCGCAGGATTCCCTCAACAAGACCAACCGGATTCACGCCTTGGGACAAGTTTGTTGGTGCGTTGCGGAATGTCGGGCCTGAGATCAGACCTGCAGCCATTTGCCCCATCACTCCAGCAAGAGGGGGCCGGTCAGCGCCGGATTGGGGAGGCATGGCAAAAGCCCTGACACAGCCATAGAAGTCCCTGGCGTCTTGGCACTGGGCCGCCACCTTGGGGTCCACCTGAGCGAATGCTGCCGTTGGCAGCAGGAGGCCCAAAGCAAGTGGGAGGACGAGTTTTTTCATCTTTATGCCGAGCTTCGTCGATGCTTGATCAGACAGTTGACGCTGCACATCCCCCATTTGAGGGACTTTTCGGGATCCATCTCTCCCTCATCTGAGGGAGGGGCAAAGGACCCCTTCGAGGTCATGTTTTTTCCCTAAAACTCTCTATACCGTGATGTCTGGATTCGGTTGACGCCCGCCGTAGATCAACCCGTGCAGCTCAGGATCCTGCATGTAGCCCAGCACCCGAGCTGGGTAATCCAGCTTTCCGTTGTGGAGGTAGGTGAGGGTCGCAATCGCTTTGGCATCGAGATACGACCGACTCGCTTGAAGCATCAATGACTCAGGCAGGCCAATGGCCAGCTTCAGCCGTTGGAATTTGGCCGCCAGAAGCGTGATGTTCATTTCTGGATCCAGCAATTGGTTTCGGGCCCAGGTGATCTCCTCCTGCGTTGGATTGCTTGGAAGCCGTTTTTGATGGATGAGTTCGGACACACCGATCTGGGCCGGACCATGGGTTTTCACCAGGCCGGAATGGGCGATGAAGGGCAAGCTTTCGCCAGGTTTGGAATGCTGGATCTCATCGAACAGCACGGCTGTGATCAACATCGGATTGACCTGATGCGCCGCCGATTCGCGCAGGATCACCGGCTTGAGCTCGCGAAGACGGTCCAACGTCTGTGAACGCAGGGGTTTGAGCTGATCGACGCCACTGGTGAACAGCTGGGCCAGTTGCGTCTGGGGACCATGCACCCCGAAGCGTCGCTGCAACAGCTTCAATTCTTCCGGCGAGAAGTCTGTGGGCTCCAGCCGGGCGTCCACCACCACCGGTGCCTGATCCTCAAGGTCAGCGACCGGTGCTGCCCACTGACCGATCAGGCAGAAGCATGCTGCAGATGCCAGCAGCGCAGTCGTCCATCGCAGTTGCTCAGCCATGGGGGCTGGAAAAGCGGTCAGTTGAAGGTGACATGAAACTAGCTGGGGTGTCCTTCTACGTGGGCATCCAGGCAGATCCTGGATACGTTCGACATGTCTGCATCGCCCGCCCGGCATGAGCTTCCCGGATTTCAGCGCCTCCGACGCTCAGATTCAATGGCAGCGTTTCTGCGACCTTGGCTGGTATCACGATGATCTCGGCGTCTGGCTGGACATCAGCCGGATGCATGTCAACGCAGCAGATCTGCAGCAACTGCAACCGCGGATGGAGAAGGCCTTCACCGCGATGCAGGAGCTTGAAGCCGGCGCGATCGCCAATCCTGATGAACAACGCCAGGTTGGTCATTACTGGCTGCGCTCTCCAGAACTCGCCCCTTCATCGGAGCTGCAGCAGCACATTTCCCGTGAAATCGACCTGATCGCTGCCTTTGGACGGGATGTGATCAACGGAACGATCAAGGCTCCCAACGGTGAATCATTCACCGATGTGCTCTGGATCGGTATCGGCGGCAGCGGTCTGGGACCCGCCTTGATGATCCGGGCCCTACAAAATCCCGGCGAGGGTCTCCCCTTCCATTTTTTCGACAACGTCGATCCCAATGGGATGAGCAACGTTCTGGCAGGTCTTGAGGGCCGTCTTGATCGCACGCTGGTGGTGACGGTGAGCAAGTCGGGAGGCACCCCTGAACCCCACCTCGGCATGGAGCAGGCCCGCCATCGCCTCGAGGCCGCTGGCGGCCAGTGGTCTGGCCAAGCCGTGGCCATCACGATGCTGGACAGCAAGCTGGATCAGCAGGCCCAGGCCGAAGGATGGCTCAAGCGATTCGACATGTTCGATTGGGTGGGTGGCCGCACCAGCATCACCAGTGCCGTCGGTCTGCTGCCCGGAGCCCTGATCGGTTGCGACATTCGTGATTTCCTCGCTGGTGCTTCTCAGATGGATGCCGCCACCCGTGAGGCGGACCTTCGCCGGAATCCTGCGGCCTTGATGGCGGCCTCCTGGTATGTCGCCGGTGGTGGTCGTGGGCAGCGCGACATGGTGGTTCTTCCCTATCGCGATCGCCTGGAGGTGTTCAGCCGCTACCTCCAGCAGCTGGTGATGGAATCCCTGGGCAAGCGGCTCGACCGAAACGGTGAGGTTGTTCATCAAGGCATTGCTGTGTATGGCAACAAAGGCTCCACCGATCAGCACGCCTATGTGCAGCAGCTGCGCGATGGTGTCGACAACTTCTTTGCCACATTCATCGAGGTGCTTGCGGATGTGAGCGATATCCCCGTGATTGATGGCGAATGTCCAGGTGACTTCCTTGATGGATTCCTGCAGGGCACCCGTTCGGCGTTAACCGAGGGGGGCCGTCAGAGCATGACGATCAGCATGCGTTGTTTTGATGCCCGGCGTCTTGGTGCCTTGATTGCCCTATTCGAGCGTGCTGTGGGTTTGTATGGCGAGCTCGTCAACATCAATGCCTACCACCAGCCTGGCGTTGAGGCCGGCAAAAAAGCGGCTGCGGCCATTCTTGACCTGCAGGGCCGTGTGGAAGCGATCCTTGCCGATGGCGTCGCCCGCACAGCCGATGAAATCCGCCTGGCTCTAGGGGATGGCACCGATGAATCCATCTTCTGGATTCTGCGTCACCTCAGTGGCAACAAGCGTGGATTCAGCGCTCAGGGAGACTGGAGCAAACCCGCATCGATGCGGTTCAGCAAGGCCTGATCATGCAATTCAACGGTTTGAAGCTGAAGCAATCGCTGATTGCCATCAGCGTTGCGATGAGCGCTCTGGTCTCCCCAGCACAGTCCAAACCGGACACCCAAGCCTTCGCATTCGAGCTGGGGCGTCAATCAGGAGCCTTTTACTGCAAGGGCGCTTCTCTGGAATCAGCCATGGAGAAGGGAACCATGGGAGCAGCGCTGGCGATGGACCTGCCGATGTCGCAGCTTGACTCGATGGACCTCTCCACCGATCAGGCCGCCATGGCTCTGATCGAAGGGCTGTTGGACACCGCCATCGACAACTGTCCGCAACGGGCCAAGAAAATCTTTCGGGAATTCGCCATCCTCGCAAACTAATCAGGGCACCAGATTCACCAGCTTCCCGGGAACAACAATCACCCTCCGCGGCGCCGCATCCTCCAGCCATTTCTTGGCCACATCACTGGCCAGGGCCAGCCGTTCCAACTCCTGCTTGTCGGCGGATGCGGGAACCTGCAATTTGCCCCGCACCTTGCCCTTCACCTGGATCACCAGTTCCACGCTGTCCTGTACCAGAGCTGTTGGATCCAACACCGGCCAGTCTTGGCGATGAACACTGCCTGTTCCACCAAGACGGCTCCAGAACTCCTCCGCAAGATGCGGTGCAAACGGTGCTAACAGGCGAACCAGACCTGAGAGTGCTTCCTGCAACACAGAAGCACTGAGGGCGTCGACTCCTGCCGCGCTGATGGCATTGGAGAGCTTCATCAGCTCTGAGATCGCCGTGTTCAGCTGGATCTCATCACTGAGATCCTCGCTGACGGCTTCGATGGCCAGATGCAACGCGCGACGCACGGCGCTGTCGTCATCACTCAGTGGGTCCGGTCGTTCCATGGGCTCCATGGAGTCGATGCGTGCGGCCCCCGCTTCAACAATCCGCCACAGCCGTTGCAGGAAGCGGAACTGGCCTTCCACATCGGCGTCATCCCATTCCAGATCTTTTTCCGGAGGAGCCTTGAACAGGATGAACATGCGAGCTGTGTCAGCGCCGTAGCGGTCAATCACCGCAGCAGGGTCGACGCCGTTGTACTTCGACTTCGACATCTTTTCGAACAACACCTCAAGCTTGTCTCCGGTGTTGGGATCACGAGGATCCTCCGGATCTGCCACATCTGTCGGAGCGATGTACTTCCCGGTTGACGCATTTCTGTAGGTGATGCCCTGCACCATGCCTTGTGTGAGGAGACGTTCAAAGGGCTCGTTGATGTCAATCAGGCCGCGATCCCTGAGTGCCTTGGTGAAGAAGCGGGCATAGAGCAGGTGGAGGATGGCGTGCTCAATTCCGCCCACGTATTGCTTCACCGGCAGCCAGCGGTTCACCGCTTCCTTGCTAAACGGCTTGTCGGTGTTGTGGGGGTCGGCGAAGCGGAGGAAATACCAGGAGGAACACATGAAGGTGTCCATGGTGTCGGTCTCCCGCTTGGCTGGCTTGCCGCAGTTCGGGCAGGGCACGTTGACCCAGTCGCTCTGTTGACTGAGAGGCGAGCCTCCCTTGCCGGAGAGGTCAATTCCCCGGGGCAACTCCACCGGCAGATCCTCTCTGGGCACTGGAACAGCTCCGCAGTCGGGGCAGTGAACAATGGGAATCGGACAACCCCAGTAACGCTGGCGGGAGATCAGCCAATCGCGCAGTCGATAGGTGACCTTGCTGCGGGCCCAACCCTGTTCCGTGCCATGGCTGGTGATGGAGCTCTTGGCATCGGCTGATGCTGTCCCATCGAAGGAACCTGAATTGATCAGTGTTCCGGGATCCGTCCAGGCCTGCCCCTTGGCGATCGATTCCGCAGCACCGTCAGCATCAATCACCTGCTGAATCGGCAAATGATTGGATTGGGCAAAGGCGATGTCACGCTGATCATGGGCCGGCACTCCCATGACTGCACCGGTGCCGTATTCGGCAAGCACGTAGTCAGCGATCCACACCGGTAGAACGGCGCCTGTCAGGGGGTTGATGACGTCACTGCCGATCGGTACCCCCCGCTTGGGTCGGTCGTCACTGGTGCGTTCGATCGTGCTGAGCCGTGCCACCTCCTTCCTGAAGGCCTCAACCGACGCTTTCTGTTCAGTCCCTGTGAGCTGATCGACGAGGACGTGTTCCGGTGCAAGCACCACGTAGCTCGCTCCAGCCAGGGTGTCGGGGCGGGTGGTGAACACGGTGATCGTCTGGTCCTGTGCCCCCTCAACGGTGAAGGTGATCTCCGCTCCTTCTGAACGGCCAATCCAGTTGGCCTGCATGGTGCGAACCCGTTCCGGCCAACCTTTGAGGTCGTCCAGGTCGTTCAACAATGGTTCCGCGTAATCGGTGATGCGCAGAAACCATTGGTTCAACTGCCGTTGTTCCACCAGAGCACCGGAACGCCAGGAGCGGCCGTCGCCATCCACCTGTTCATTGGCCAGAACAGTCTGGTCAACAGGATCCCAGTTGACGGTCGCGTTCTTCCTGTAAGCCAGACCCCCGTCCAGAAGCTCCAGGAACAGCCACTGGGTCCAGCGGTAGTAGTCGCTGTGGCAGGTCGCCTGTTCGCGGCCCCAGTCGATCGATAAGCCAAGCCGGTCCAGCTGCGCTCGCATCTGATCGATGTTGCGGTCGGTCCATTCCCCCGGATCCACATTCCGCTCGATCGCGGCATTCTCTGCGGGGAGCCCGAAGGCATCCCAGCCCATGGGATGAAGCACGGCATGTCCGCGCATCCGCTGAACACGGGCGATCACATCCGTGATCACGTAGTTGCGCACATGCCCCATGTGCAGGCTTCCCGATGGATACGGGAACATCGAAAGGGCAAAGAAACCGGGCTTGCCACTGCTCTCGTCGGTGGCATCGACCCCATCGGCCTTCCAGCTGGTCTGCCAACGCTGCTCCAGCTCTGCCGGGTCATAGCGCCCGTTTTGAGCACTGGTGTCGACAGCAGGATTGGCAGTGTTCACGAAACCGTTGCACAGCAAGGTTGCGATCGTGCCATATGCCCTGTGTTCAACCGAGGGAACGGATCAAGCAGATCTGTCGTCGGTTGATCAACACAGGCCTGTTCGTTCCGCTTCGCTCAATGGCCAGAAATTCTGGGTCTTGCCAGATCAGACGCCCTTCGATGGACTCCTGACCGACCACTGCAATGCTCAGGGGAAGCTGTTCGCGAATCCAGCTCTGCAGCAGCCGAACCCCCGGCAGACTTGGATCGAGAGGAGCTGTCTCCATAGGATTTGAGGGAAAACCAGCCACTCATCCTGCAATTCAGCAAACAGAGGCTGAAGCGTCAACTGTTGCAGGGGCTGCCCTACACATGTTCAGCCAATGGCTGCGCGCAGTGCCCAAGGGCTGCAGGAGTTATCTGAGAGATGTGTGGTCGTTCAGCATGGACCGTGTCCTAAGCGAGCCTTGACGACGTCAACAGGTCAGAGAGGACCTAATCAATGGGGTGCGGCGTATGGCCTTAGAGCCGTCTGGAAACAGCTAACGAGACGGACAATTAAATGTTATTCAGATCAGCACAACATACATGTCAACTTCGTGAAAATGGACGGTTAAAATAGCATTGGGAATAGCGATGCACATCTCATAATGCGATGGATCATGAGTACTGGTAGCAACAGCTCTACTAAGCCTGACTGACATCAAAACAAAGAAATTGCTGTCATGTTCTGACACTACAAATGTTTGCCAGACAGAAAAAATCTATTAGAGCCTTCTGATTCGTGGCAGGCTTGTTTGATTACTGCTCAGCCATGTCATTGCGTCGACAGATTGACTGAATTCATAACACCAACAACCAAAGGGGATTGGTTCATGCTTGAGAAAACACAATAATGTCCACCAAAACGTATTGATTGAAATCATGTGTATTGACTAAAATTCTTCGAGACATCAGAACTTTGATCAACAAAATGGCAATCGAGCTAAGATGGGATTGATGACTTCAATCAAATGAAGAACCTACTTCGGCTGATCTTCAAGTATTTATACGGACCTCGCAGGCCAGACATTCGCAGACAGAGAAGACGCCCTACACTGCGGTCAAGGCCCTATTGACAGCTGACTGGCTCATACACTTCTCATTCACTGCACCGAAATTTCTGATACATCAGGCCCAAAGGAATATCAGTATGAGGGAAGTTGATAAGAAAACGTTGTTAGATCGAACAATCATCGTTCTCATTGCTGCTGGGTGTGCCATCAGCTGTGCCTTATCTTTGAATGCAAAATCAATAGAATCGAATGATGGCATATTCTCTATGGATCATTCCCCCTCATATTTGCTCCATAGCACCATTAAAGGGATCTAGAAAAGCATTTCATCACCATCGCTTGACCAACAACATACCCTGAACATTCACTCTGGTATCGGTCAATGCATAAAATACAGGATAAAGGGCCATTCGACTCATAATCAATGATTGAATGCTGCAGCTTCGGCAACTGTTTGCTAAAAAGAACAAGACATTCGGCAGCATCAAACATGAACGGGAAGCTACTGGTCGTCGCCATTGTCGGCTTTTTTCTATTGTTCTTTGTCTATGAATCGTGGTTAATGAGAGGACTTCCTCATTGAGGCAACCCTCTACCTATTAAAGTATTTAACAATACCGATAAAAATAATCGGAAACCTTAGTTATAAGAATGCTTTTTGCAATTTATTTGCCAAGGAGTTATGCTTTGGCCTCTCTATTGTTTGGCCTTTAGCGAGTTCGATTCATCGCTAAGGAGATGACGATTGAAAGAACAACGCTACCAATGATGGAGATGTGAAGATCGAGGAAAAAGTTGAGTGCCAGAAGAATGGCAACAAAGATCACAAGCTGCTTAAAATAGCCCATTTTGGACAAATGTTTAGGTCAATCTAGCGCACAACTGAGTTGTGAGCAAAAAATAAACTTTTGAATTTTGGGGCTCAATCATAAATACAAGGAAAGGAACTTTTTTAAATTATCCAGGCTAGTTGGAAAACATCAAGAAAAGGTATACATAGACAAGAAAAAATTGATAACCGTATGATGCTTGCTGAGCAGTCTAAGCGCAAGTGATTTACGCTTCGCAATACATCTTGTTTAAGTCGTATTGAATTTGATCGATCTTAGTGTTGATCTGCTGTACTTCAGTTTTACGTCCATAGGAAAGATAATAAGCGGCTCTCGCTGACTCCCATCTTAAGCCAAATTCAAGTCTTTCAATGGGCGTGAAAGTAACAGCCATGTTGATGCTCTAAAACTCTTCGAACCATAAGAGTTAAAATCAATGAACGTTGAGCATGTGTTGTCTTCAGTATCGTGATAACCGTACAGACACCAGCATCAACGGTAAAAGTGGAGGCATTTTTATTTTGATTTCATATTTGAACAGAGTTGGCCCTGGCACTCCAAGCATTTGAAGAATTTATGTCTCTTGTCAACTGTGAGCTGCATCGAGGAAACAAACTCTTGGGAGCAACTGTATTCAAGATAAATTCGACCCCGATAGCCCGTTGCATTGTCGGTTGGCATAACATCTCCAGCAGGTATCTCTTGCAAGACAATCGAGATATTACTTCTTTTGTGAAAAGAGCTGGTCGATCAAACATCAAGGCTGGGGTTTGGGATCTCTAAAGGCATTGACCAATCGAACGATGCTTCCTTCACACCGCTCAATCAACACCTTGTACCAAATGAGATCAGTCTGATTCTCAGGAGCCGATCAGATGACGATCACGTGCGTCATGTCGTGGCCTTCACCACTTGGTTGTGTCCTTTCGGTGGCATTGCCGCTCTATTGAGTCACGGGCCATCTCTCTTCCGATCATCAATGCGTTCCTAAGCGGGTGTGCCGGTTGGTGCTGTGTTGTCAAACCAAGCGGTGATTGGATCAAGATCACGTGCCTGAGTCTGGATGGTTTTCGATGCCAAGACCTCCCAGAGACAGGAGTGCCATCACTGAAGAAATAATCGGAAATTTGATTGATTGCAACAATCAACTATCAACTCATCTGGGCCTCCACAGAGGCTTTTTCAGGGCATTATGGGACGTGATATATGCTTAATTGAAAACGATTTTGTGCTCATTTGGTTGACTTCTGTGTTTGCTTACCCTTGTTGCATGTTTTTAACGGTTTCTTGTTTTCGATGCTTTGATGTAGTTTACATTGGCTTGAATTTTTTATAGCTTTGCTTCTGCTTTCTCAAGTCTGATTGCCTTTTTCTCTTCAAGAGACTTTGGTGTCTTCTTGGTTGTCTCGTCAGCATGAACGGTACTTGGAGCTGTCAACGCAGAAAAGGTGCCAAACGCCACCAGTAGAAAAGCTTTGTGCACTGGATCAATCTCTACTTTATTCATGCTATCTACAATAAAACGATGACAATAAACATCTTTGTCACGCTGTAATGACGTATTTGCCTCGATCGTTTTTTTGGAGTCGCTATGATGTGCTTGGACTAAGAAACACATTAAATGTATTTTGCGCAGAACAATCTGCTCCTGTCCTTGCCTTACAAAATAAGATCATTTGATTGATTTCGAATTAATCGAATTTATTGGCTTCGCTGTATTTTTCGCGCCAA
>MDTA01185932.1_pt1 | contig 12091 bp, 12 predicted proteins | sample 811151 | NCBI WGS metagenome assembly MDTA01 (sample SAMN05326648, study PRJNA326480) | marine metagenome | isolation source: seawater | place: Indian Ocean: South | collected 2010
CTTGAAGAGAAATTAGCTGATTATTGTGGAGTAAAACATGCTATTTCATGTTCATCTGGAACAGATGCTTTATTAATTCCACTTATGGCATGGGGAATAGGACCAGGCGATGCAGTTTTTACAACCCCTTTTACCTATGTTGCAACTGCAGAAGTAATTTCTATTCTTGGTGCAACTCCTATATTTGTAGATGTATATGAATCAACCTATAATATTGATTGTGATAAGTTAGAAATTGAAATAAATAAAGTTATTGAAGAAGGAAAGCTTAAGCCAAAAGCAATCATCCCTGTTGATTTGTTTGGATTACCTGCAAGATACAGACTCATTGATGGGATTGCTAAAAAATATAATCTAAAAGTAGTTGAGGATGCAGCCCAAAGTTTTGGGGGATCAATAAAAGGTCATAAAGTTGGTAATTTTGGCGATGTTGCCGCTACTTCATTTTATCCGGCAAAACCTCTTGGTTGTTACGGTGATGGAGGAGCAATTTTTACCAATGATGATAGCTTAGCAGAGGAGTGTAAAGCTATTAGAATTCATGGAACAAAGAAAGATAAATACAATAGCGAAATGATTGGTTTAAATGGTAGACTGGATAGTATTCAAGCAGCAGTTTTATTAGAAAAATTATCTATTTTTGATGAAGAGTTGGAAATGAGATATGAAGTAGATAAATATTATAGAAAATATTTAAATAATGCTCAACATCATCCTAAAGACTATCAATCTGCTTACGCTTTATTTTCAATAGTTTTAGGTGCAAATAGCAAAAGAAACGATTTAGTTGAAAGATTATCAAAAAATAAAATTCCATCTGTTATATATTATAAATATCCAATTCATTTAATGAAAGCATTCTCCTATTTGGGTTATAAAGAAGGTGACCTTAAAGTATCAGAAAAACTATCAAAAAATATTGTTAGTTTACCAATGCATCCTTATCTTGCTTCAACCGAAATTGAATACATAGTTAAAGTTATAAAAATGAAAATATGAAGTATATTGTTACAGGTGGTGCAGGGTTTATTGGAAGCAACTTGGTTGATCTATTAGTTGAGGAAGGACATACAGTTCATGTTATTGATAATTTTTCAACTGGAAAAAGAGAAAATTGTAATGAAAAAGTGAAGTATTTCGAACTTGACATATCTAACTATTCAAATTTTGAAGACCTGAAAAATATTCTTTTAGGTTCAGATGGTGTTTTTCATTTAGCCGCACTACCAAGAGTGCAAGAATCAATTGATAACCCCCTCCATTTTGAAAAAAATAATACTTTAAGCACTATAAATATTTTAAAAGCATGCGCTGATTCTAATGTTAAGCGTTTAGTTTACAGCGCATCATCTTCTGCTTATGGAAATGCAATTAAGCTTCCCTCCAAAGAAGAAGACCCTATTGATCCAATCTCTCCCTATGCTATGCAAAAATACTATGGTGAGGTTGCTTGTAAAATGTTCGCTAATGTTTATGGAATAGAAACAGTTTCATTAAGATATTTTAATGTATATGGTGAAAGACAAAGTCTTGAAGGAGCATATGCGCTGGTGATGTGTGTTTTTGCAAGACAAAGATTGAATAATGAACCTTTAACTATAAGAGGAGATGGTGAGCAAAGACGAGACTTCACTCATGTTAAAGATATAGCTAGAGCAAATATTATGGCTATGAATTCAGAAAAAGTTGGTAGCGGTGAAGTTATCAACATTGGTAATTGTGATAATAGGTCTGTAAATCAAGTTGCCGAAATGATTGGAGGGCCAACTGTAAATGTTGACCCCGTAGTTGAGCCTAGAGAGACTTTAGCAGATAATTCAAAAGCTAAAAACTTATTGGGCTGGTCACCATCAGTTATAATTGAAGATTGGGTTCCAAAATACAAAAAAGAATTAGGTATTTGATGTCAAAAAAAATATTAATTACTGGTGGGGCTGGATTTATTGCTCATCATATAATTGATAAAATATTATCAACCACAGATTGGGAAATCATCACGTTAGACAGGCTTGATTTTAGCGGAAATTTAAACAGATTACATGAAGTTGTATCATCATACGATGAACAAAATAGGAAAAGAGTTAGGGTAGTTTATCATGATCTTAAAGCTGAATTAAATCCTGAAATAAGTGCTTCAATTGGCAAGATTGATTTAATTGCTCACTTGGCTGCAGGGTCCCATGTCGATAGATCAATTAAATATCCTCTTGAGTTTGTTAAAGATAATGTTTTAGGTACAGCTCATATTTTAGATTTCGCTAGAAAATGTGATAATCTTGAAAGATTTGCATATTTCAGTACAGATGAAATCTTTGGTCCCGCTCCACCAGGTGTAAACTATAAAGAGAATGATAGATATAACTCTACTAATCCATACTCAGCTTCAAAGGCAGGGGGTGAAGAACTTGTAGTTGCTTACGAAAACACATATGGATTACCTTCTTTTATTACACACACAATGAATGTTTTCGGAGAAAGGCAAAATCCTGAAAAATATATTCCATTAGTTATTAAGAAAGTTAGAGATGGTAAGATTGTAACAGTACATGCAAATAGTGCAAAAACTCAAGCTGGATCTAGGCATTATATACATGCAGAAGATGTTGCAAACGCACTAATGTTTTTATTCAATTACAATTTTTCAACACTAAAACCAGATAAAACTGGGGCTAAATGCCAAAAATTTAATATTGTAGGTAAAGATGAGATAAATAATTTAGAGCTAGCCGAGTTTATAGCAAGTTGCCAGAGCAAAAAATTAAATTATGATATGGTAGATTTTCATTCACAAAGACCTGGTCATGATTTAAGGTATGCACTTGATGGTCAAAAAATGAAAGACATGGGGTGGGTACCAGATTCAGCCTATGAAAAATTAGAAAAAACTATACAATGGACACTTAACAACGATAGATGGCTTAAAATATAATATTTGTTAAAAATATTTTATAAACTAAATTAGTACAACAATGAAAAAATATTTACTCTACTTTCTCCTATTTTCGAACATTTTTGGTCAAATATCAGTTGATGAAATTAATATGATGTCTAATGATGAATTAGATTTATTAAGATCTCAACTTTTACCAAATAATCAAATGATTGAGGACAACCAAGTAGTTCAAAGTCTTGAAAAAACTACGCTAGAAAATCCAAATGAAGACGTGAAAGATAATAACGAAATAAATTATTTTGGATATTCTTATTTTGAACGTGAGGTAAATTTTTTTAATAATGTTCCAACTCCTAATGATTATCAAATTGGTCCCGGTGATGAAATTATTTTGTCAATGTGGGGTGAAACAAATTTAAGAGAAAAGTTTATTATTAATAAAGAGGGACTCATTTACTATGAAAATATAGGCTTTATAAATCTTTCAAATAAAACTATGTCTGAATCTGAAGATATTCTTAAGAATGAGCTTTCAAAAATTTATGCTACAATTAACAGCAACACAACTAAGTTGACGTTAGAACTAGGCCAAATAAAATCAATAAATGTCTATTTTTCTGGAATGGTAGCAAATCCTGGTATACATCTAATACATCCATTTTCTGATATTTTTACTGCTTTAGTTCAAGCAGGAGGTGTAAAACAACAAGGATCTCTGAGAGATATTAAAATAATTAGGAAGAATAAAGAAATAGCTAATATAGATTTTTACAATTTTTTTCTTAGTGGTATGAATAATTTTAATGATTTAAAATTGATAGATGGCGATGTTATCCACATACCTTCAGTAGAAAATAGAGTAGAAATTTTAGGCGAGGTCATAAATCCAGGTTTCTTTGAACTTAAATCTGAAGAAAAAATTTCTGATTTAATTAAATATGCTGGAGGATTTACCAGACTTGCTAGTCAATCAGCTATCTTAACTTTAGTAGTTCCTATTGATGATAGAATAACAGATGATAATGCCATAAATTCTAAAAATTTAGAATTAAATGATTTTAAAAATATAGCTCTCAACAATGGAGACTCTATAAATATATTAACTATTCCTGGAGTTGAATCTTTTGTTGAAGTTTTTGGTCGTGTAAAAAATCCTGGGATTTACTCTTCTAATTCATCATTAAGAGATGTTTTGAATTTAGCAGGAGGTTTCAGCGATCCAATTTTTAGAAAATCTATATTAGATGATCAAATTGTCATTCTTAGAAAAGATGAATCAAAGTTTTATCCAACAGAACTAAAATCTTCTTATGAAGATTCTGATGACTTTTCATTAATGCCTGAAGATAAAATTTTTGTTTATGAAAATATTAATTATAGAAATAGTTTTACTTACTCTATTCTTGGGGAGGTAAATAAACCTGGAGTCTATCCGCTTAAAAAAGGGATTACACTTAAAGATGCTATTGAAAAGGCTGGAGGACTTACTGAACTATCAAATATGTATAATGTTACATTAAAACAAGAGTTCTCTGAAATTATTGATGGTGAAGAAGTTGTTAGTCTAGAGAACGTCGCCAATCTTACTGAAAATTTTGAGTTAGGACCAAATTCAGTAATTAATGCTCTTCCTTTTGAAAATACTATAAGAGTTGACGGTAATGTTTATAGTCCAGGATTAGTGGCTTATGCTAAAGGAATGTCAATGTATGATGCTATTGAGCAGGCAGGTGGCTACAAGCCTTTCAGTTTGAAAAAAAGAGTTTATGTAAAAAGATCTAATGGAGAAATAGATAAATCCAATCTTTTTAGAGGAAGAGCCAAGAGGGTTTTCCCTGGTGACTCTATTTTTGTACCAGCTGATGAAAACACTGAAGAATTTGACATTACTAGATTTATTGCTAACCTTTCTACAACTTTAGCAAATCTTGCTGCCATAATTGTTATTATTGATAATAATTAATAATGAAATTAATTCTTCTTCGCCACGGTGAAAGTCAATGGAATCTCGAAAATAGATTTACTGGATGGCATGATGTAGATTTAACAAAAAAAGGTATGGAAGAAGCAGAATTCTCAGCTAACGAAATTATCAAAAATAATCTCCAAATCGATTCAGTTTATACATCCTTATTAAAGAGGGCAATCAAAACAACTAAAATTGTATCAAATATAATTGGATTTCCTGAAGACAATATAAACTATGAATGGAGACTAAATGAAAGGCACTATGGGGATCTCCAAGGATTAAATAAGTCCGAAACAGCAGCTAAGTTTGGAGAAAATCAGGTAAAAATTTGGAGACGAAGTTATGATATTGCTCCTCCACTAATTAAACAAAATGATAAAAGGCATCCTAAGTTTAATAAAAAATTTAATAATATTGAATCAGTCCTTTTACCTAGAGGAGAAAGCTTAAAAGAAGTCATTAAAAGATTAATTCCTTTTTGGGAACAATATTTTGAAACAATAAAAAACAATAAAGGAGTTCATTTAATTGTTGCTCATAGCAATTCCCTAAGGGCAATTGTTAAAATTCTTGATAAATTGAATGAGAAAGAAATCGTTTCTTTAAACATACCAACTGGAGTCCCATTAGTATATCATTTTGACTCAAGCTTTAATATTTTTAAAAAAGAATATTTAATTGAAAATTCAGAATTAGAAAAAAAACAAAGCATTATAAAGAATCAGGGTAAAATAAAGTGAAATTAGATTTTTCTAACCTTAGCGTTTTAATAATTGGTGATTTCATGGTTGATAGTTATATTTTTGGAGAGTCCTTAAGAACCTCTCCAGAAGCACCAGTACCCGTAATATCTTCTTCTAAAATTGATTATTTTCCCGGAGGAGCTGGAAATGTAGCAATGAATTTGAATTCCTTAGGGGCAAAGGTTAGCTGTCTTGGATATATCGGGAATGATAAGTATGGTGAAATTTTAAAACGTATTTTTAGAAATGAAGGAATTGACTGTAAACAACTAGAATTATCAGAATTTCCTACTACTGTTAAAGAAAGATATTTTTCAAATGAAATGCAAGTATTAAGGATTGACACTGAGAAGATAGTAGATAATTGGAAACCGAAGTTCTTGTCTGAATTAAAATTTCAGAATTATGATGCAATTATTTTATCAGATTACAATAAAGGTGTGCTAAATAATAACTGGTTTAGTGATATAGAATTTGAAAATATTATAGTCGATCCAAAAAAGGATAATTTTTCTTTCTATTCCAATGCAAAGATTATTACACCAAATCTTAGTGAATTAAAAAAAGCTTCAAAAATAGAAGTTAATAGTCTCAATTCTATAAAAAGTGCGTGTATTGATTTATTATCTAAAACAAACTTAGAGTACATCATAGCTAAAATGGGCGATAGAGGTATAATGGTTGTTGGAAGTAATAATTTTTATGAGCATATAAAAGCCTTTCCTGTTAAAAATCCAGATGTCACTGGTGCAGGTGACACAGTTATTTCTGCTTTTACATTGGCATATGCTCAATTTCAAGATATAAAAATTTCTGTAAAAATAGCTAATGCTGCAGCATCAATTGCGGTAAATAAAAAGGGTACTGCTGTAGTAAAGAGTAAAGAAATAGAAAATCTAATTACTAAATAGTTTTTTTCTAATTTTAGTTGCTGAAATTTTGCTAATATCTTTTGGAGGTATGTGCTCAATTATATCATATCCAACTCCTCTACCGTAGTTAACTGACTCAATATCAGGTATAACAATAACCTTAACCATACCTTCTTGGACTAACTCGGTTAATTCTTTTTCAACATTTTCTTTTACTTCAAATGGATTATAAGGATTTTTTTCATCCTTACTGACTTCCCTAACACAAATTAATATCTTTTTGCCTTCTTTTAGCCTTTGATCTATTAACCACCTATGTCCTTTATGCCATGGTTGCCATCTACCAATAAACATTGAGTATTTCATTCAAACTCTCACTTTCTGTTTTATTTGTTGTGTCCATATCAATAAAATTGTTTAAAGGAGGTTCATAATCTTCAACAAAAAAATGTTCCCTTCCTCTTTTCTCGGTAGTATGGACGTAAACTTCAAGTACATTGAATTTAGACTTAAATTCTTCTCTTAAAAATCTGTAGGGTGAAACTAAAGAAATAATTGGAATACAATTTTTATTAATCAAATATGCAGCTATACTCATGCCTAGCTTAATATTTGATTCTCTACCACTTCTTGAGTAGTCCTTATTTTGAAACAAGTCTCTTAAGTCATCTCCATCTATATTAAAAATTTTTTTAGATTTTAGTTCATCAGAAAGTGATTTAAGTAATAATTTTGCTAAAGTTGTTTTTCCGCTAGCAGGTTGTCCTGTCAACCAAATTACCTGATATTTTTCTTTCATATGATTACTGTTTTGAGTTATTAATATTATAAACTAATGATAAAAAAACTGATTTAGTATCAATTGTTTTTTCGAAGAATAATTTAATATTTAAATTTGAATTTAAATTTCTATCATATCCAAAAACAATTTCAGAAAATCTTTTTCCCTTATCATTATCAAATATTAATGTTTCATTATATTCTTTATAAATGTATGGTAGATAATGCTTACCAAATGAATAGTCTATAAAAAAGGAATTATAATTAAAATTTCTTTTTAAAAATATGTGATTTATTTTTGCTCTGTTATTAAAAGGATTAATAAATGAATTTCCAATTGAAAAATTTTTATATAACCAACCCGGAGCATATGTACCATTAACATAATATGAATCAATACCAGGAGGGTGCACATTTCCACCTTGATATGTAGTTTTTAGATATTCATACAAAAAAATAAATTTTGATGATTTAATTTCAATTCCATACAAACCGTCAAAATTGCTAACATTATTTTTAAGCTTTAGGCCGCTTTTATCTTCGAAAAAAATTTGATAATAAATTTTGTATTTTTGTTCATTAATTTCTTTATTGTAAGATAAATCCCACATACCTCTAGAATCTCCTAAAGAGTTTCCTTGATCAGCTATATTCCCAACTCCTTCACGACTTTTATCAGCTAAAAAAACATCAACAAAGTCGAGAAAACTTGAGGGTTGTAATCCGTGCTTAATTGTAGAGCCAGCCCAAATAGCAGCGTGATGAATTCCTAATGAAATTGACGAAGATTTATCAAATGATTTTTTTAAATAAAGCTTTTTTTCATGAAGGAATGGGGCTTTATTAATATTTTCATTTTTTTCCATAATTCCGTGATAAATCTCAAAACTATATGTTATTTTAAATAAATTGTTTTTTGTTCTGAAACCAATTCTTGGAATAGGTAATGTATTATTGCTCATGACCATTGAGCCGCTACTTATAAGTTCGTTTGAAGATGAATTGTTTGTAATAAATCTACCTAATATTACACTATTTTTTTTAAAGGAATAGCCGAGATATAATTCCTTAAAAATAAAATTATTATCTGAAATATAAGGTAAAACTTTTAATTCTATGTTCCTATTTTTGGTGTGATATTTAGGTACTATTGTAAAATTTTTATCTAAAATATTTCCGTATTGCTTTGATATAATAGTAGATTTTGGTTTACCAAAAATAAATTCAATACTTTTTTTCTCATTTAAGTCTTCTGCAAAAATTATTCCAATGAAAAATGGTAAAATTAAAAGTTTTTTTTGCATAAAATTTATTTTTCTTTTACTGGCATTACATAAAAATTCCAATCCATAATTTCAATTTGGGAGTGTTTTTTTATATTTAAAAACTGATATTCTTGTTTTGGAGAAAGACGTACCTCTTTTCCATTTAAAAGAATATCGATCGGCATTATAAAATTATCATTTACATCATCCCATTTGTAATAAAACCTCGAATCTGTTTGATAATATTTTAATTTAGGTTGATTAGGGGTATAAAAATATTGTTCAGCAAAAAACCAATAGTCTTTACCTGTTTTTTCATTTACTTTATTGAAAAAGTCCTTTGTATTTGCAAATTTTTTTGCATTTTCTATCATAAACTCATTCAATATTTCAAACCATATTTTATCATCTTTTATCGCATTTCGAAGAGTGTGCATTACCCATGCACCTTTCATATATGTATCACCATGTAGTGCCCAATGATTTTCATTTTCATATCCTACTATTGGTATTTCATTTGCAATTCGATTTTTAATAGTATTTAAATAATGAACTCCAACTTCGTAACTATCGAATTTATCTTCAAAATAAATTGATTCAGAATAAACCTGCAAGCCTTCATGAATCCATATATGTGTTGGATCAGATGCAGTAACACTATTACCAAACCATTCATGCCCTGTTTCGTGGATAATTAGTGGATCTATGACACCATACATTGGCCAACTTTTACTTCTCACACCATTATAAATACTGAATCCATTTCCGTACGTTACTGCAGATTGATGTTCCATTCCTAAGTATGGCACTTCAATTAGTTTATAGCCATCTTCATACCATTGATAATCACCAAAGTATTTTTCATAAAATCTTATAATCTCTTTTGATTGAGTAAAATAATTTGAAGCAAGCTCTTGATTATAATCCAATACATAATGATTCATTTTATGAATATTATTATCTTTAATAAAAGTATCTTGTACAGCTACATAATTTCCAATTTGGACTGAAATATTGTAATTGTTAATAGGATTACTTACAAACCACTCGTAAGTAGATTTATTATCATTTGTAATAATATTTTTTAATTTTCCGTTTCCAACAGCTACCAGATTTGATGGGACTGTGTATGACATTCTTACACTATCACCTTCCGCTGTAATATGATCTTTATTGGGCCACCAGATTCTTGCACCTTCACCTTCACAAGATACAGCAATCCAATCTCTGCCCTCTTTATCTTTTGACCATGTAAATCCTCCAGCCCAAGGTGGATTATCTGCATTCTGAGGAATTCCTTCATAAAAGACAGTAAATTCAAAAATGTTACCTTTTTTAATAGTCGAAACAAAATCAATTAATACTGCATCTAACTCTCTTGAGTAAGATAGTTCCTGGTCTTTGTGAGTGATTTTGTTAATATTTAAATTTTCCGATAAGTCAATCTGTAGTTTATTTAAATCTCTAATGCTTTCAGCTTTAATTGTTACAAAACCATTCAAGGATTTGCGATCTATATTAAAATCAATATTAATATCATAAAACGACACTCTATAGGAGGAGCGATTTTCATTTAAATTTCCAATTAAATAGTTATTTCGAGTTAATTCAGGTAGTTTATATTGGTTTCCATGTGGCCTATTTTCTTGACAAAACAATAATGTACATATCAATAAACTAAAAATTATTTTTTTCATAATAAGTCCTCGTTTTAAATATATTATTAGCAAAAATGATATAATATAAAATAACACAAAAAAGAAACCAGAGCACTATAGCAAAAGCTTCTTTAATTAAAAATAAAATATAAACTATCATAAAATAAACCAGCCATTTAATCCACGAAGGTTGGGACCATAATTTCAATAATGAATTCATTTTAGACCTTTTAAATAATTATAATACTCCATTGATTCATTATAAATAGAATCATATTTATACTCAATGTTAATATCTTTTTTTTGATATTTTTGAAATCCAGAGGTGCTTATTACATTGTCGTACCAATGTTCCCACCAAATTCCGTCATTTGGGTGATTACCTTTTTCCCAACGAAGCATAGATTCATCAAATTCAATTTTGATGCTTTTACACCAATCGGCTAGTATTTTTTTAGGATTTTCAAGTAAATCATCGGAATCAATTACCTTAAATTTCTTATTTGACTTTTGAAGAAACTTTACTATTTCAACTTGCTGCGGATAACCTAATTCTTCAACGAAATTCAACTTATTTTTTTCTGTATAAGAACTTATAACTGCCTTTGGGTGCCTTAATAAAATACAATTTTCACATTTTGTAATCCAATCTATATTTTTCATATTAATTAAGTGATGTGCCATATGTTTTTGGTACCAATACTCTTTATTATTTGGGATTTTGCATATTATGCTATCGATAACTTCATTATATTTATTGGGATATTTTTTAATAATTTCTTTATACATCGGATGTTTAAAATTATGCTCTTTTAAATAATAGGCATAAAAAGGTTCATCTGTAACAAATGTATCTTTTCTTGATGCCCAAGATCTCATAAGAGCGGTAGAAATATTTCTTGGTCCTGACCAGCAAGCAATTATCATACTACTTTATATATTTTTTTATTTCTTCATTATATAGCATTCTAATTTTATTCACTACAGAATTGGGACTAGTCGATTCTAAATTTCTACCTTCAAGTTGGGACACAGGAATTATTCCTGCGAATGTACCCGTTACAAAAGCTTCGTCGCAATCTTTTATATCTTCAAATGTAAAATTTGTTTCAGAGCACTCTATTCCATTATATGTGCATAATGAAATAGCCTTACCTCTTGTAATACCATTTAAGCAATATTCTCCCGTAGATGTTAGTACTATATTATTTTTAATAAAAAAGAGATTAGTTGAGTTGCATGTACTAATATTCCCATTCAAATCATTCATTATTCCTTCATCATAACCAAGTTTATTAGCTTCAATGCTAGCTAAAATACAATTTAATTTACTAAGAGTATTAAAATGAGGACTTAATATACTCTCATTGGGCCTAATATTAGGTACTCTTCCAATACTTATACCTTTTGTATATGTTTTTGGATCTGTCTTTTTATATTCAGGAATGATTACAAGATTAATTGGACCTACATTTGCATTCGGATTTTGGTAAGGAGTAATTTTATCTCCTCTAGATACAATCAGGCGTATGTGAATATTGTCATCCATTTGATTCTTCAATAATACTTTATTAATTTGACTAACCATTTCTTGTTTAGAATAAGAGATATTTAATGATATACCTTTAGCGCTTGCATATAGTCTATCCAAATGATCTTCAATAAAAACTAATTTTGATTTATGAAGCCGAATTCCTTCCCACACTCCGTCTCCAAGTAAAAATCCACTATCAAAAACAGAAATTCTGGCTTCACTTCTATGAAATAATTCTCCATTAATATTAATAAAAATATCTTTGTTTTTTGGATTTGATATGTACGAATGACTACTCATTTGTGGGCCCACAGGGACTTGAACCCCGAACCTGCGGATTATGAGTCCGTTGCTCTAACCAATTGAGCTATGGGCCC
>MDTA01098122.1_pt1 | contig 12090 bp, 13 predicted proteins | sample 811151 | NCBI WGS metagenome assembly MDTA01 (sample SAMN05326648, study PRJNA326480) | marine metagenome | isolation source: seawater | place: Indian Ocean: South | collected 2010
AATACAGTGTCGATGAATGTGTCCTTTGCACTGACATGTTGTTACAAGTTTTGGAATCTCACTGATCTCTAATGGATACTCCCCATCTAGTATCTCTGACTCGACTCCCTCAAGACAAATGACACACTCATCGAGATCTTCTGTTGTTATACCATCGAACTGTATCTGCATAAAGTATAACAACAAAATGATTATGGAATTGTTACGTTTAACGTCTTCTGTAGCGTCTTGAGCGCTTAACGCGTTTTTTAGCTCTTCGCTTTCGTCTGCGGGTTTGTTTTCGACGTCGCCCACCTTCACCGTCATATGGTCGATCTCCAAGCAGACGCAGAACATCAGATGGCTGTCCATCTCCTGCAATAGCACGTCGTAACTGGGCCTCCGCGTCTGCCTCATTAAGTCTGTACTGTTGAACAAGAATCTTTTGCAAATCCACGGCAAGGTTTGTAATCGCCTCCTTGAGACCTTCCGTGATCTGAATCGTTCCACCATCTCCCTGCTCGAAGCCACGAGCAAACTCTTTCAGTACATTCAAGCCGATAGTCGGATCACTCACATAGTCCTGGGCATCAGCCTGTATGGTCAGTGCTTGAGTCTGGTCTCCACTAGCTATTGCAGCAATCGTCGATTCCGTTGAGGTACCTGACGCCTGGCTCTTGGCCTTAACAACACCGCTAATTAATGTTCCAAATACTCCTATGAGTGCTGACATTAGTATATTAGCAGTAATTTGTGACCTTCCAACACACTTATCCCTCACCGATGGAAACAAGCCTGAGTTCCATGGAGCGTCGCAGCTTCCTCCTCTATGTGACTCCCAGCTTCCATCATAGGTGAAGTATGTGATGGCAGTTTCTGCATAAGGCACCATAATATTCATAAGATGCGAAGGATCCCCTAGCTGGTAATTACCGGCTACTAAAATCAACCCTAGTATCCCGAACATAAGGAAGCGAACAAAAAAACTATCAGGCATGCCGCCCTTCTTTCTGCGGGACCCTCCCTTCGTGGGTTGTTTATTGAAGAGATCTTCAAAAAGCTCATCTAAGTTGGTCGAACTCATTATAAAGTATTACAACACTATTTTTGTGATTTTCTGGATTTTCGTCCAGTAGCCTTAGATGCACGTTTCCGGCGTGTGTTCCGCCTCTTCACCGGTTTCTTTCTCTCATCTTCCTGCGCTAAACTGAACAGTTTATCATATAAACCTTCTGGAATCATCTCATTCGTCTTTTCATGCTTATGTCGTGCCGCAACGCTTCGTTGCATATACAATAATCCTGCCGGAACTGCTAGATCACTAAAGACAGAACTTACACTACCACCAGATTTACCACCATTCATTGTAGTGATCGGTGCTGAATCGTTGCTAATTAGCGCGCTATGAATTGTGTAACCACCTGCCGTTATCCCTTCTGGTCCTTTGCAAAAAACTAAATCATCAGTGTTTAAGCTCATCTATATATATCCTCTCACTTTTTTAGTTATCGTATGTACGTTTGATATCAGGCGAATAACGAACTTCTCTGGATTCCTTAATGTATTTCATGATAAGTCCTACTTGCTCATCGTTCTGGATACACTTCGACAGGCAACTCTCAATGTATTTGAACGTTAATGGTGCAGTTGATCGAGCTGACACGAATCGTAGTTTTCCGTCAGATATTTTGACCGTGGCATTGGAGAGATTCTGCGTCTCCACATAGTTGTGGATCGCTTCTTCCGCGTCATTACGTTGCTCTCTCAGCTCACGCGCTCGATCGTTCAGCAGTTTGATTTGGTTGTCAAGCGTAACCCAAGTCTGTATCTTTTCTTCGAAGCTCATTTATACCTATAAGCGAAATATATCTAAATGATTTAACATGCGTTATAACAAGTCGATAGAGTTATAACGTATTTATTTACAAGGAGCGGCGAACCGAACGGCTGACGCGGCGGATGTCGCGCTTAACGCTCTTTCCGACCTTGCGCACCTGCTTGCGGGTCTTGCGCTTCTGGAAAAGCTTCTGAAGACCAAAGAGGCCAAATGGAAGGGCTGCGGTCGCTAGAACACTGCCACCTCTACGCTTGTGGCGTCTGTGGCGAGTGGCTCTGCGCGAGTGACCCTTGGCCTTAGAGCGGCGGTGGGCCTTAGTGCGACGTCTGTGGGTGCGGCTATGGCCACGTCCCTTAGAACGGCTAGATCTGCGGCGGCGGCGGCGGCCACCAGTCTGGGCTGCCGTATCACCACCAACCTTACTCTTGTGGTGAAGAGGCTTTCCATCGTGGCCAGCAAGTTTTGCGAGGGCTGAGTGCTTTCCTGTATCTGAGCTCATTTATAATATAGTTAAAGAAAATATCACGAAAGCTTAAGGCCCGGTTTATTACGCAGTAGTAAGACAAAAATGCCTAAATGCAGGAGAAAGCTGATGAGTACGAATAGGAGCGACAGATAGATATAGGGATAGATCTCTACTAAGATAAGCTCAACCAGCGGCGATATAAGGTTCTTAAGCTCCTGTTTGACATCGTCCCTTTTCAGTATCGCTAGACATTGTTCAATGATCGCGTCTCGCATGGCTATTCTAAGTGTCTATAAATATTCTACGCATTAAATGCGTGTTAATACGTGCATATTTTTCTGGGTTGTTCTTAATGGATACGTTCGAACCTTCATCCGACTTCGATTTTAGTAAAGTCTCTCTAGGATCGCCCCAACCTGTGCAGGGTGGCTCCTATTTTACTAAGCTATCCGTAGGTGACGATAAACAGCTTTGTGTGCAGTTTCCTCGCTGCTCTACGAAGCAGGGCGTTGTCACTACAAAGCGTGGCATGTACTGCGATCTTCTGTATCAGAAGGATCAACAAGAAGAACTTGTAGCATGGACACTTGACCTCGAGAACACATGTCAGAAGCTAATATTTGAGAAGCGTAATGCATGGTTTCATACAGAGCTTACATTAGAGGATATCGAAAGTATGACCTCCCCTGTTTTCCGCCTCTACAAGGCTGGGAGGAAACTCCTTATCCGCACACACATAGACACACACCGAACAACCGACAAGCCGAAGTGCTTGGCTTATGATGAGAATGAGGTACTCGTCGATTTGGCTAGCCTTACCCCCGACAAAGACATTATACCACTTGTTACGATCGAGGGAATAAAATTTTCTTCAAAGGAGTTTGCTATCGTAACAAAGTTGAGGCAGATAATGGTACTTGATGGTGAGGCACCTGAGAAGGCCGTCTGTTTAATTAAGAGAAACAATAGTTCAGGTCCGGCTGTCTCTGATACAAAGCCAGATACTGGCGAACAAGCAAGCGAAGTATCAGATCTTTCAGAGCTGAGTGACGATGTATCGCAGAAGGAGGAATCATCAGATAGCGCAAACGTAGTGCTCGAGGTGAAGAATCTAGACGCTGATACGGACCAAGAAAAAACTCTCGAGGAGGTGATCATTGAAGATCCGGTAGATAGTCCGGCCGATTCAGGAAGCGTAGCTAGCACTGCGAGTCATGCAAGCGCTGATAACAAAGAACATTCTTTAGAGAAACTGAATAGTTTAGAGGACCTGGTGGAAGTTGTTGAAAGTGGTCCGAAAGAGGAAGGACTTCAGGAGGTAGATATTCAGGTGGATGACAGCGAACCGATTCATTTAAAGAAGCCAAATGAGGTGTATTATGAGATATACAAAGCAGCCCGAAAGAAGGCGAAAACAATGCGCCGCGCGGCCATTGAGGCGTTCCTGGAGGCTCGAAATATTAAGACGAAGTTTATGCTTGAGGATTTGGATGATTCAGATGACGACGATTTTGGTTCTGACGAGGAAGCATTCTCTCAGGTCTCGGCATAAGGCGCTCGCTTTAGCGTAATTTGGCTTTTGCTCGAAAAATATTTTGTCTTCCAATTTATATAATGAGTATCCTCAAAGACTTACAGAAATACGTGAAGGCTCACCATGTAATTGCTCTGCTCGGGGTTTTGGTTCTTGTGGCCGCCATTGTTCAATTCTCCAACCGTAAAGGTACTGTGCAGGACGGTATGTCTTCCCACGCGCGATCGAAACAGGATGTCGCTGTAACTAACGCCGCAGATGCTGCGGCTCCTGCGGCAAGTCAGCCGATGGGTCAAAATGAGGTGTATGCATCCGCTAGCGGTATCAGCACTAGCACCCAGGGTCTTCCACCAAGTTGCACGCGCGGACCCACCACCCAACCCGGTGATCTTTTGCCGAAAGACCAGAACAGTGAGTGGGCGAAGCTGAACCCATCTGGTTCAGGCGATATGGCGAACGTGAATCTCCTGAAGGCTGGATTCCATGCCGGTATCGACACTGTTGGCAGCAGTCTCCGCAACGCGAATCTCCAGGTGAGATCCGAACCTCCTAACCCTACGACCAAGGTGAGCCCGTGGGGAAACACCACGATTGAGCCTGACCTCATGCGCGTTCCCCTTGAGATCGGCTGTGGTCCTCAGTAAATAGCTCTTTCTTCTTTCTGAATTTTTATTCAGTAAGAAGTATAATGGAATCAACCGCGAAAGACAAACTAGAAAAAGAAACAACCAGAGAGATGGGACTGTGGGACTGGATAATTAGGAAGTTCTACGTGCTGCCTGGACATCCCACGCTGGATTCAGAACATTCAGTTGTTCTGACGTTTAACGAGAATATGGAATGGTTTCCAATTCAAGACGAAGCAAGCATTCCTATTAGGGTCCAGATGTTCTGGTTGCTAGTGTATTGCCTGGTATGGGCTGTTATTTTTTACACTAAAAGCATTAAAACTAGTGTTCATGCATATCTTCTTGGATTCCTCATGGGAATTGTAATTATTCTTATCGAGTCATATTTCTACACCAATGTCACGCAAGCAGTGGTCATGGACCAGCCAGAGAGACCATACATCGTCACCATGCCGCAAGTAGATCCGCCTGATCAAGATGAACCTTATGACAACCCAGATAAGTTCATTGAATGGAATGTAGGAATTGGAGATTACAAAGTCCTCCTTGGTAAAGACGCTCCAGCACCAGACAAAGATTCAGGATATCTTTACCTTGCTAACACATTTATTGAGAAGTCACAGAAAGGAGATATTTCCTCCATGGATCTAGAGGACTATTTAATAGGTGTAGCATCACCCGACGCTACATCAGCATTGAAACATAACAGATTTAATGCAGGTGAGCAAAAAGGTGTGACCTTCTTCTCAGACCGAATTGGCAGGGTAGCGGACGCCGCTTACTATGTTGCTGTCGTTGTGATTACATGGGCTATCTACGCAACTAATTCACAGTGGGGGAGCACGTCTCAATTAGCATGGAATATTTTGTCGTTTATGGTCGCTGTTGCATCAGCAGGCTTTGTCGTCGATGCTTATAATATCGTTACCTACAATAATATCATATACCTCAGAAAGCGCTTGCTTATTTTAGCCATATCATTCGGTATAACATCGATATTCGTTTCATAAAAACTCTATCTGTTATATAATGAACACACAAGATTTCCCAGTGTATTCCGTCGATCAGCGCAAAGTATGGCGGGTAATGAACTATCACTCCACCATATATAACTCAATGTCAGTTGGTCTGCTTCTTTATTGGCTAGGTCTAGTTGTTTATCTTTATTTCGTATTGGTCTCAACTGACTACACGGCAAGTTACGGCTCTTCATATTACTTTTTACCATTCTTCGCATTGATAGCTGTGTATCCGGTCATTTACTTCACTAATCAATTGATTGTTACAAACTCGGTTGGTGAGGACGGTGGGCTCCCTAATCTAGATCCATACTTCGCCATATGCGTTCAAGGTCCAAACAGTCTTACAAATAACGAGATGAAACTCGGAGCAATTGGCAAGATGAACTATAAATGCCTGAAAGAGGAATTCGATTTCAACACAAGGTCATTTCAGGTAGTTACTTAAAGAGCGTATAGTGTCGTCTATGCCATCTTCACATTAGTCCTTTTTCTTTTCACGAGTGAGGCTGGTAAATTCCAAGACCAGCTTGCTACCCGAAACAGTACGTTTATACGCAGTCTTATTCAGCACTCTCTATTTTTAGCTCTGCTTCTAGTCTCTGGTAGCTTGCTGAAGAACTACTACTACGTCAGTACCTTCCCACTTTTCTTTTTCACAGGCCTACTCCAGATACTTGGCGCGCTAGTGGTAATGCTCGTATCTTATCTGCTTTATAGGCTGATCTACCTCTACATTTAATGTTGATTTAGTATATATGAAAATCAACATTCTAGGTTACGCATTGATTGCCCTCGTTCTTATTGTTGCGATCAGAATATATAGGGAATCTACATACTTCAACCTCAAATGCATCGTATCTGACGTAGATGGGAAGAAATACTGTGTGCGCGAGAGGCATAAGCTCGAGCTTGCCGCTGATCGTTTAGCTATGGTGAATGGCAAAATGAAAAAGCTTGTCGCTCACTGTGGAGAGAAATATCCAGAGAGAGATAATGTCAAACGCTTGGTAGCTGGTTATGATCCCAAAGAAATATACGAAACGCTCCCAACAAGTGAATATACTGCGTATAGCCAGAATAAAGGGGAGAAGATAGCTTTCTGTCTCGACACCGAGAAAAAGAACGGAAGTCTCATTGATCCTAACACCCTAACCTTCGTGGCTATTCATGAACTTGGCCACGTTGCATCAGAGTCTATCGGGCACACAGATGAGTTCTGGAAGAACTTCAAATTCTTGCTTGAAGAAGCGGAGTCAATAGGTATCTATCATCCAGAAGACTACAAAAAGAATCCGAAAAGATATTGTGGCATGGACATCACCGACAACCCCTACTACGATTACTAGTTAAAAAATAATCGACATCTATATTATTATGGAGGATCAACAAGAACTCATTAGCGAATGTCATCCGGTTTTGTTCGCGACCGAATTATACGCGGACTATCTTAACAGTACCAGTATGTCGAACCATATTATGAAAGTACTTGGTAGTGGCACGGGCGTTGATGTAGCGCCATACTGCTATTTTCATCAGGAGTTCATGGATTACGAACCAAAACGCAGCTCTGGCGATGGATACAGCAACGAAATCCTACGCGCTGACTATCCAGTCGATAAGATCGACTTAGGAGATACCGCCGACATAGTGCAATATCTGGTACCTACATACCGCAAACATCTTCCAATAAAGAACGGAAAAATCGCAAACAAAATATGCGGACTGATTGGAGTACCAATACTTGACATCGATGATCCCGACATCGCCATCGGCGACCATTACGTCTCGTACGTCTATGAAGATGGAGTACTCAACTATTTCGATTCAGCAATCGATGCCGGATACAAAGATACCGAAACATATCAGATATTGATAGCTACCTTCAACCCAAAGAAGATCGTTCGAAACAAGAAAACGTTTGAGACTGCTGGTGGAGTATCTGAGTCGCCGTACAACTATATCGCGCAGAACATCTTCTGTCATACTTGGGCACTGTGGTTTATCTATAACTTCGTAGTCGAAAAGAAAAGCATGGCGAGTATCGACCGACTGTCTTCTAGGTCTAAAGGATCCACCAAAGACAAGAAAAATCTCATCAGGATAAAGAAGTTCGTGTATGAACTGCTGATCCCAAGAATCGGACTCACTATTCTCTACGATTTCAGCTTGTTTAACTCTTTCAGGTTTATCATAATCAGTGATAATCCAAAAAAAATAGAGGAGATTATTCCTCCTCGGCGTTAGAGATATCGAGAACCTCATATACGTGATTTGAAGCGTCTATTATTTTTAATGATGCTTCAACTGCTGATGCACTTGCGTCAATGTGTTCATCCCTCCCAACGCCCTCGAAGCAATTATAGCCTATGTAGGTAGATAGTGGAAGTTCCATATTCGACACGTATTCCAAAGCACTAGTATCAATCGTCGAAGAACCTGCCGCACTCATCAGTCTTGGAAGATAGTACTCAAACGTCCGACGTCCCTTTCTAACGCTAAATGTGCGTGAAACGCCTGATATATCGTAGATGACGCCAGAAGCATCTCTCAATGCCTGATTAAATATCTTTGTGCCTTGCTTGCTTACATCGTCGTACATATCGAATAGATAGGTAATATCATCGACATGTTTGACGTCGATACGTAGGTTTCTCTCGTCTCCTTTTGTACGTAATGTGTGCATAAGATCCATCATCTCTTGTTTCACTTGAATCGGTTGATCAAATACTAGATCAATATCCATCGTTGGATAAGGCTCGGCACTGTTTGCGCGTCCAATAAGATATAGACCATACTTATCGAAATGTGTAATCCCACTAATGTCCATGAGAAAACTTTCGAACGCGTCCTTTGTGACACAATTATAGGTTATGCCATAGGAAGCAAATGAGCAGTCTATGAACTGCGCGTATTTAACGTAATCTGTATTCTGCAGCATGTCAGCTAATGTTGTCATTTATTAGATCCGTATATAATAAATGAAATGGTCTAACGCCTCATAAACTCGTCTTTCAAAGGTGGCCCAAACGACGAAGATGATGCACGAGGCCACTCTAAATCAAGTGCAATCTTATGATATCCGTTGCCCTGGCCTGCATATGAACTATGATAACCGGGTGAAGCAATTACAAGGCCTTCCCACGATGAACCTTCAAATGGCATTGAAATGCTGAGGTAATAGTAGTTACCTATAAACGAAACCTGATTGACACCAAAAGGCACACTTAGAGTCTGAAGTGTGGAAGATGTTCCCGTTCTCACTCTTATGCTAATATTACTTAGACTTCCAGATATGGTTTGAAAGTCAAGGGTTATTGGGAAACCTCTGTTATAGCTGTATAGCATTCCCGAGTTTGTTCCGTAGCGGTCATCTATACCGAAATAACATGCAAACGAGCCAAAACTAAGATTACTATAAGATGAACCATAGACATTTGACCTTGTTGAATTGCTGAACATAGCGAACTTCGCACCACGGTAATCAGCTATACTTCGTCTATTTGACGAAGGAGTCGTGCTGTTTGTACTCGAGAATACAATCTGGTTCATTGACCACGGTGTCCCAGTACCACCAAGACGCACGCTATTTGCCGTGCTACTCGATGATGGATTTTGTCCGAACCAGTTTGCAATAGTGAGCATCGATAAAGATCCTGATGTCGGTAAAGAAAGTGCCATTATACTAATCGATCATAATTAATCTTCTGATTTCAACACTGTATTTCTGAGTCGTCTCAAGAGGAATCTTCGCCGTTAATCGCCACTTCTTTGAGAAGGCCGGAAAAGTTGTATCACAGTCGAAAGCCTTATCTATGTAAGTGATACATGCTACATCCGCTTTATACTGCTACAATACCATTTGGTATATCTCTGCACCACCAATTACCCAAACCTGATCGAACTGTTTAGTCTCACAAAAAGCATCAACTTCATTAAGATTCTTGAACCAGTTACCCGTCTTCCCCTTGGCGCCGCGAGATAGAATGATGTTTTCTCTCCCAGGCAATGAGCGACTGCCTATGCTTTCCCACGTTTTCCTACCCATCACCACTGCATTGTTACCTTGTCCCTTCGTAAGTTTAGAGAAGAAAGCTAGATCCTCCTTGATGTTCCAAGGTAGATGACCATCCTTGCCAATGCCACCTCCTCTGCAAACTGCGCTAATCAATTTGTACTTCATCTTATATAAAATAATCTATCGTATTTTTATACATATGTCGCAAATATACAAAGTTGCACACACACGTAACAATGAAATTGTGCGGCTCTATGTCTTCATGGGCCCTAAAATGAATAGGCTCGGCAAGACTAGTGATGAGCTCGAGAAAGCATTCAATGATAATCCTCAAGACGAGATTTTCAGTACCGTGTTCGACGCCGAGGACATTGCTAATCTATCCATTAGCAAGCCTCCAATGAAATTTCTCCAAGAGGAGATCCATATTGATGATACAGTTGAGACAATCAAGAAGAAGATATTGCTGAATTCAGAAACACCTACCGCCTTTGCGGAGCTGTATCTCTTTGCTAAACAAAGACGAGCTCTCAGCCCAGCCGCTACATATCAGAATCTGACACAGAACGGGAAGCTCGAACTAACAAGAGATCGGCTCATTCAGTTTCTGCTTAACATCGATGATGCCGACGTATCCACTGTCCCAGATAAGGCCACGTACGACTATGATGACATAATAGCGTTAGGTCTGAATAAGAAAGAGTATCTGGTTAGCAAGCCTATAGGACAGAAGTTTGTTGCTGTCGAAACAACTTTTCCCTATACCGTGAATCCTTACAATGCGCTCGTTTATGATGACTTCTTGGAGAGATTCGCTACGGAGATCACAACTACCACTAATAGAAACTTGCTAATGAACACTGGCGATCTGGATAGCAACATGTTATACATGTGTCTAGCGGGTGAGGTATTGGAATATGCAAGTAAGCAGGGGCTGTCTGAAGAAAGCACTATCAAGATATACTACCCGTACCTCCTAGAAAACGATATCATAAGCTCTTCGCAGTTATCCTCTAAACGTCAAGAGCTGCTGGTTGCCACAGAGAACATGATGACACCCGCCTTCACGCGAAACATCTCTTCGGTTAATCTGTTCTATGATGTGTTCGAGGGAAAGACAAGTGAGCTAGACTACAAAGACTTAGGTATGCGTTCGATTGACCTAGTTATCCATCCAAGCTTTTCCTTCAACCTTCCGCTTGACGTCGTGTTCAAGCTTATCCACGCGACCAAGAAGGTTCCTTTTATTAAGTTTAATCCAGCAAAGAGGCAAGAGAAAATATACAGGTTATATGCTGATCGACTGGCCACAAATGGAAAGAAGATTCCGTATCTTAACAAAGCAACAATATTCAAGTTGATGCGACAGATGGGACGCAATAAGCGTGTCGCAGCCTACATCGAGCACCAGATCGAAGACTCGACTATTCCAATTATCTGCGAATTCGAGAACAATGGTGATGTCACCATCAAGGCGAGGTTCCCAACCGCGCAAGGGCCTCAAGAGCTAGACGCGATCCTACGTGAGGCTGTCAATCCGGTTATCGACGTGGTGAAAAGCTACCTATCGCAAAGCGGATACTCAATGAACTCTTTTGAGTCGGTCATGGATGCACACGTCGAGGTTACCAATATGGAGTTTCAAGCGGACGTTGTCATTAAAAAGAAACTAAATCTGAAATCTATCGCGGCCTGTCTCTCAAGCGCATTCAGTGTGGTTAGTGATAACATTGATAAAGGCGCAACTATGCGCTTCAAACGGGTCTCTAACTATAACGAGATGGACAGCCAAGAAGCGTATATCATCGAAATGCTGAATGGAGGCGCATCGGAGAACGATGTTGTACAAGGACTGACCGCTAACTATAGCCTCACGCAAGAACAAGCAAGATCTAAGCTTGCAGGATTCGTTTCCTCACTGCAAGTGGTACAAAATGCGTTCCAAAGCAGGAAACTGCGCATCAAAAACAACCCTGGTTTCCTTACCACCATGATCAAAGAGCGATTCGATAATACGTTACATATAACCGTGACAGGCATCGACGATATTCGCTATTTGGAAACCATTCCTATTTACATCGATTCTCTCTTGCGCATTACTCAGGATCCAAAGAGCACGGATGTACCTGACACCACAATCCGAACTTTGTGTAGAGGCAAGAAGCTTGCGGAAGAGAAGATGGTCGAGGACATTGTAGCGCCGGCTGAACGACCAGAACAACAGCAGCAAAAGATTAACATTGTGGCAAACGAACTTCGTTTTGACGATCCTGATGAGGACGAAGAAATGGATGGAGATATGTTGGATGTGCTATTGGGAAGTGACGACGAAGATGAGGAAGAAACTGATGACGAAGGTGGAGAAGGGATCGACTTTTACCCAATAACCGCCGAAGCGAAGGTAGCAGCAAACGGGAAGGCCTGCGATGGTTCAGAATGCGACACAGGCGTTAGAGGTACAGTGACATTTACACAGACGGATCATGACACATGCATCATTGAGTGGGATATTAAAGGACTAACACCAGGCGAACACGGTTTTCATATCCATGAGACTGACGACTTTTCGGAAGGATGTAAAAGTGCAGGGCCGCATTACAATCCAGAC
>MDTA01104389.1_pt1 | contig 12088 bp, 14 predicted proteins | sample 811151 | NCBI WGS metagenome assembly MDTA01 (sample SAMN05326648, study PRJNA326480) | marine metagenome | isolation source: seawater | place: Indian Ocean: South | collected 2010
GCCGCGTTTGCCAGTGATAGCATCGCGCCGTTCATCACCAATACCGTGCAAGATCACAAGACCGTGTACATACCCTACTCCAAGGGTATGTGCCTGTTGATCATCCAGATCTTTACCACGTACTCAGTCGTTGTCAGTATCATCGGTCTCTTCGTTGCACTGACACAGGTGGATTTTACAATCGTGCGGCTACTCTCTGACCTCATCATCAACCACGTCACGACGGCGTACTTTCTCCGCGGCAAGGTTGTTAATGCCCAGCGCTACCACGCCTGGCAAGAGAGTCAAAAGGGCAGACTGGACGTTATCGACGACGACGATACCATCGACGTCAGCATTGACGATATTGAGATCAGTAACACCCCGGAAGAAAAGTCCGTGCTTATGACCACCGTCAGCACCATGCGCGAGGACAGTATCAAACCTCAACCCTGACTGCAAGATTGGGAGTGCTTCTATATACGATACAGTCTTTCCCGTCACACATGACCTTGGGTCCTGCGACGGTCTACACCACCATCTCCTCCCCCACCAACGATGTGTTGGAGCAGAGTAAACTGTCGGTCGTGTTCCGTTTATCAGCACCTAACAAGCCCATGTCCACGGCCGACGTGTCGCGGCAGCTGCGACAACTCCCTCTTTCACAGCACTTTGCGGAGGAAGTCCAGTGCACCCTCGCCAACACCCGGACCATCAAACCGAGTCAGTCCCACTATGACTCTACCATGCCCTTTGTGCATAACAACTCGATCCAGGTCATGCACTGCGACTGCCTCTCCCGTGGAGACAAGAGCGATTACCGCGCGGTCACCGGCGCCCTCAACGTGCACGCCCACGACACGGTGTACCCGACCAAGATCCAGGCCCTCTCCCTCCAGGGCAACAACGTCACGGACTCGGGCTGCAATGTGAGCATCCACGTTCTCATCGCACCGCACCGCGATAGCCACAACGGCACCCACTACGCCACGCACTTTCTCCAGCGTGGAAACCAAGTCGTGTGCCTGGACAAGGTGGACCCGCTTCGCAACGTCGGCACCATCATCCGCCCCCCGACCACCCACGTCAGTCACCGTGATAACCGCTTTCTCACTAAACAATTGCACTACCGCGCCATGGCCAATGCCTCAATCAAGGCCTCGGGGTTTTCTGAATGGCGCAAGCTCGACGACGTGTGCATGTGGACGTCCACGGTTGGTTCGGACCAGAAAACCGAGTTCAAAACACTTTTTTTCTTCTTTCATTGATTAGAAAAATATCATAAACATTTACATATACATAGAGATTAGCACGTCATGTCGGCCTTGCACGCGTTCAGAGGAGGGTGGTGCGAGTTGTTGTTGCCGTTGAGCTGCATGTGGTCCGCATAGTAGATCACATACACGTTGTAGAAGCAGATGTACGCCACCATCACCAGCTGACGCACCGCGTCCGTGCTCATCTTCTCGTGCATGTACGGGATCAGCTCCGCCAGCACGTCAAAGCCCACGTTGCTCCAGAAGTACGCCATCACAAAGTAGAGGAGCTGGCCGTTCATCATGTTCACCATCGTGTTCGCCACCACGCTGTCGCGCGCCGAGGTCAGGAACAGCACCGTGCCGGCCAGGATTGCACCGAAGAGCAGAAGGCGCGTGTAGCCGAAGAACTGCAGGACGGCGCGGGCTCTCATACGGTTATTGTTTGCAGTCCGAGCTACGTCAGTATCTACATTTTTGTTGTCCTCAAATGTGGAAAGAGTCATCAATAATGTGTTTTCCGTCCGTTTACACATCTCCGTAAACAGCACCTTCAGCACGTTCGAAAAGTGCTGCAGCACGCCGATCGTGAACAGGATGAACGCACCCGTGCCCACGCTCGTCGTGTTCTTCACACCCGCCTGCAGCAGCACACAGATGCCAAAGATAGTGAAGCCGACGATCACGGTGAGGTCGACGACGACGCGCACGGCGATTTGGGAGGCGGCGTTGCGAGTGTATACCCAATTTAGAAGCATATTTTTTTCTGCACCAGAAAGGCAACTGTATACCTCAAGTGCAAAGAATGAAGCATTCACAACAAACATAACCCAGCAGATGATGTACATGCAGTTCACAAGAAAGTAGTCCGTGGTGTAGCCCTCTGCGCGGAACCCCGTGTACTTGGCGTTATCATGAACAGTGTGCTGATCGTCCGCGGCAATCTGAGACAGGAACACGATGCTTGCAATAAAGAGCACGATTTTGACGACAATAGCAGTTCCTGCATAATACATATCCTTGCTTTGACCACTTTGGGGAGCTCCTGCAGGCAATGCATTTCTGCACCCCGCCGCTCCCCACATCGTGAGCGCACCAAGCAGAATGAACGCCTGCGCAATCAAGATGAAGCGCTTGACGCTGACCATACCGTCGTAGTGCTCGGTGTACTGGGGCTTGCCATAGCGCACGCACGAGAGCGTGGAGTTCAGCAAGTACGCCTTCTGCGTGGCCGCCTGCGACAGCATGGTGTCATCCACGTTGAAAGCAACCATGTTGGCCGTGTAGATGTAGTCCGCGAAGGTGTCAAGGCCACCCGCGTACAGAGCCACAGCGTCCGCCTTCGTCGCACCAAGGATGGAGTCAATGTGGCCCTTAGCCGTGGTTGCAGCGGTGGTATCCGCGGCCTCACGCTTGCGCGACAGGGCGTACATCGAGTCGATGCACATGCACGTGGAGATGGGCATGTAGCCACCGGCGTTGTACTGAGCCTGGGAGAGAGCCTCGTACTTCTGCTGGGCAGTCAGGGCTAGGAACGCGTCGTTTGGCGTGATGTCATCGCCGTAGCAGCCCAGGGTGTACTTGAGCACCTGCACGGCCGTGAGGCCCTTGTAGGAACTCAATGCAGCGGAGTCCGCGCCCCCCGAAGGAAAGAGAGTGTCCACGTCCACGTCCACAGGCAACCCTGATTTGTAGTCATACACCGGTTTCACGGAGTACGTGTTGATATGAGCGGGCATATAATCAAAATCCCCTCGTGCATTGAGGACATATCCCGTCACGAGAGCGATGACGACCAGCAACGCTTCGGTGAGAAAAAGATACTGTGTCTTCACCATCTTGACAGTGTGCTCAACATCTTTAATACTGAATATCATTCATTAGTTCCATCAAAAATGACAATCTGCTTGTGTCGCACAAATCCAAAATCCCCCTCGAGGGGATCCTGGAACTCGTGCAGATCTGTCCAGTATTGCAGTGTCCACATGGTGTTTTTTACGTGGGCGAGCATGCGCTTGGCGTGGAACATGTTGTCCTTGATGCGCTGCCCGACGCGGTGGCTTTCCTGCACCTGCTCGAACAGCTGGGCGTAGGCCGTGTGTGAGAGAGGCGTTTTGGTTGTAGGTAGGACATTGGCCGCGGACGCCTTGATCTCCTGCGTGCTCGGCGCGCTTGTCTTGAACTGCTTGATATACAGCGTCAGCAGCGCCGTCATCATTCCCACCGCCGTGGTGGTGTCGATGTGCTTTACCAACGCCACGTTTTTCCAGAGTGTCGAGGGCCCAATCTGAGGGAGATTCATGCAGAAATCACATCCCGTGGTGGCCACGAGACTGGCAAACGCACGGGCCGGAGATGCGGCCTTGGGGAACTGGCGCCGCACCCATTCAAGGATCGGCTGCATGCCAATGTACTCGTACTCGCGCTTGAAGCCGCCCTCTCGTTTGCGTTTGGCAGGTGTCACGTTGGTCTTCATCCGATGGAGGATCACCGACACAGGGTTCCCCTGCCGCTCCGCGTCTTCCAGATGCACCAACGCAATCGGAATAATGTCCCCGTCCGTGGACTCAATCAGCAGCGTCTCACCCTCCTTGCTCCACGAAAAAGCCTTGATATCGCACTCACCGCGCCGCGCCGTCTCGATTTGTGGCATCTGCATAACCGAGGGGAGAGTAATCGGCATCCCGATCACCTCAGGCTCGTCCTGGAAGTCAATGATTACCGTCTTGTCTTTGAGATCCTGGAAACTATGATGAACATTTCTGGAAATCAACTGCATCACCTTGGCCTTAAACGAGCGATTCCGCATGGCCGAGTTCCAGTCATCGGGGGGCACCGGCGGCAGCTCCTGTCCAGCCAGAAACTCCATGTTCGGCACCGCACGCGAGCGCTTGCGCTGCGTCATCGCCTTACACGTCGGCACATGAGCGTAATTATCGAACCCCAGCACCACCACCGTTGCTCCGGTCTGAAACGCCGCGTGGATCGTATTAATAAACTGCACCTTCACAAACAGCGCCCACGTCTTGATCGCCTCCGCCTTCATCATCTTGATCTGCCCGTCGATGAACACGGTCCCGGGCTTGTTCTGCCATTTGCCGGCCTCGAGCGTGCTCGAGAACGCCACGGGGACATTGGTTTTGATGATTTTGGTCCAGCCACTGTCGATGGTCATGGGTGGTGAGTTGTGATAGTGTCGTTGTTATAAGAGTCTTTTTTCAAAAAAGAGAGATAATTTCCAGATACACCTGTACGGTTTAGCAAAACACCAGATCCATGTAATTTAAGACAATATCACAATACCTCAACCATGCAGTTCATGAGCATGAAATTCGAGGAGAGCACCCCTCTCACTCAAAACGACAACCTCAACACGTCGCACGCGCTTACTGATCTCAGTCTGGAGGAACAGGACGCAGCCGATAACATTCTGAGCCTCTCCAAACACACGGCACTAGAAATGATGCCAAACCACTGCATCAATCCCGACGGCGAGCTACAAGGTTTCAAGTTTACGGCCAGTCCCCAGGACGCAATGAACGCGGTGCCGCTGAGCCGGAACGTGATTGACGCTACGTGCCTGTACGAGTGCGAGCTGCCCGACGACGACAACGGGGACTGTGATGTACTCAACGCAGACGTCATCCGTATCGTGGCCAACAAGGACCAGATCTCCGAAGCTCTCCACAAGTATCAGAAGCTCCTGACCGACAACCTCCATCTCGACGCCCACTTTGCGTGCATGCCGGAGGACCTAGAAGAGGACGAAACGCGGACGTACACCAACCCAGACAGCAGAGAGTGGAAGGAGAGCTTTCCCGGGCGCGTGGGCATCTACCACGCGTTTTTTCGCTCGTATCGAGAGGAGACAAGACAAAACCGCGTGTTCATTATGGTCTCGGGTCATATCAAGCGTATCTGCGAGGAATTCTACAACACCTGGCAGGACTGCGGTGCCCAGGCCACCTGTGAGCAGCTCGCTGAGTCCGAGGAAATCAATTGGCTCCGACAGGCCACCCTCCGCAACCACAACCGCATTGCGGCTCAGGTCGCGAGCATCTGTGGTCTCAAGGTGCTCTGCACGGTGGATGGCAACGACCCCACCGGAACCAAACAAATGATTCTCCCCACCACGGTCACGTTCAACAACGATATCTTCATGGACAAGATCCACAATCAGTTCGTACTCACCAGCAACGCGTGTATCACCAACCAGTCCACAAATGGTATTTTATTTGATATGCTCTCACACGAGGGGTACTATCTGTTCAAAGGCCCCGACGAGAACTCCGACACCAACGAGTACGGGGGCACCTTTCACAGTATCCAATCCACGGCCTGTTTCCCCACCAAGACCGTGCGCTACCACCGGCGGTTCCCAGCCAGTGTCTTCCACAGCACAATCTCACTCAAGAACACCGACACAGACGAAAACGATATCCTCCTCTTCCCCGACGAGAACTTTTACGCCACCACCGAACAACTGGGCTTTAACCGTAACAACGGCATCATCAACCTCATGCCCCTCGTGTCTGTCAGTGACGTCTTGTAATCACATGCGCATTCCCAGTGTATTTACGGTTCAAATCAACCACCAGCAATGACGTGTGTTTGGAACACCGTGTTACTGGTGTCTCTCCTCCCTTACATTCTCACATTTAGCCTCATGTTTCTGCCATCTACATGCGACATTGAGCCCGCGCGACAGTGGAACTACACGGACGTAGGAGGCGTCAAGTACGTGAGCGAGCACATTATGCGGTGCAACCACACGCACGAGTGGGGGCAAGTCCTTCCCTTGCTCTCCGTGTTCTTCTTGCCCATCCTCTATGCCGTATTCTACTACACGTACTGCTGCGCGGCGGAGAAACATCTACAGCACCAGCCCGATAGTTTGGAGCTTTCTCGACTCTCCTTCAAACTGGCTGTGTTTGCGTCGTCGTTTGGGTACACGTGCTTGGTCACGTACGACCACGAGGACGCCACGGCATCCTTACCACAGGATGAGTACAACGAGTGGTACCTCCACGCCTACGGCGTCGCGCTCTTCTTTGGCGGCTTCCTCGTCACGCAGGGCCTGACTCTATACCATTACGCTGCGGTGCATGGTGATCAAGGTCCGGACAAATGGTTTTCGTTCTACACTATCCCGCAGCTCATTCGCCGTGGGAGTTACCTGCTTCTGATTGTAGCCACGATGACATTTACCATCTTCTTTGCATTCTTTTTCATGAACCAGGACTCCGAGCCCGCCATCGTCACCGAGTACGTTCTCGTTGCTTCTCTCCTGATCATTCTGGCCTACAACCTCTACGTGCTCTTCCGCTTGCAGGACGACAACTGCATGTACCGCACTGTTGATCACACCGCCACCCAAATCAACCAAAAGTGGCTGCGCATCTTCCTCTACATTGCAGGCTGCGCGCTGCCGTGGGTGGGGTTTCTGGTGATTGCGGACGAAAGAGGGATTGATCTGTAACGCGTTCTATATTTATAAAAAGAGATATGACCTCACACCCCCCACTCAAACGCCTGCCACACATCCTCCCCCTCCTTCAAATACACGTCCCGCCACTCACAGCCCTCCAGCGCCGCCTCCGACAACTCCACGTCCGTCGCCGTCACAAACATGTCGCTGGTGTAATCGTTGCGCATATCCGGACCACACTCCACCTCCCGTGACTGTTCTGTGACCACCTCCGCCTGAGCGTCGTGCTTCACTTCGGCTTGCAATTTTAGTTGTTCAAGTTTCTTCTTTCTCCACTTGTTCTGTCGCTTGTACCGCAACTTCTTTTGCTCTGATGTCATGTTTTGCATTCGGTTCTGCTCGTACTCCCGTTTCTTCTCTACAGTCACCTTCCGAAGCCGATGATTCCCAAACCACTTTTGTATCTGGTAGCCCGACTGCTCCAGGTTGTAGTCCTGACACAACTTGTCAAAGTCATGGATTGACCTCGTGTTGTTCTTTTCAATCCACTCAAACAGAAACTTTGCCAGGTCCTTGCCTATCTTGGGACCCGCGGACGAGCGGTGCTTCCAGCCCATGGTGATTGTGAGGCCCGTCGGGATGGGACACGTATTTATCACACTCAGTTTATTACTTTCCAAGACAGGGGTTTACTCACTTTTCAAAAACGCAACGGTTCGCATTGTTTCCAGCCTCCTTTTTGAAATTACATAATTTTGGCTACGTACCGGTCAAATTCTAAACCCACTCAAAAACCGCAACGGTTCGCATTGTTTCACTAATTTTGATCCCCATTGACGCGTCACTCCCACTTATTATGAGAAGGGTGTTGCTGCAGGTCCGTCCATGGATGGCTCGTGATGTACTGCGTGGCCCCGTAGGGCATGTTATAGAGCTGCTGCACGCGCTGGTCGGCCATGACGTTCATGTACTGGCGGAGGAGGGGAAAGAATATGGTTGGCAGTGTCAAGAGCACCCCACCTAACACCAAACAGGTGATCAACCCCCGTCCCAGAACCCACGTGAGGAGGCTATCCAAAAAATCAGAACACGGGTCATACCCACAGAAATACGTCTTGTCAATCGTCTCCCTCAACGCCGCCAGGATCAGGATGTCGTGTTGGCGCGCGGCGGCGTCGTCGCACAGCTTGGAGTGCTGCTTCATATTATGGTAAAACGTATCATTCTTACACTGCGTCAACAACCACCGCTCGTCCTCCTGCTTCTGTAGCAGCACGTTATATGCATGGTGCATCATATGAATGCGACTCAACAAGAACCCCAGCAGCCACAACACCACCGCTCCAATGAAGAGGTTGGTAAACGAGAATCGGAAGGGTAGTACCCCCCCCTGTGGTTTTGTGGTGTGATATCGCATCTGCGGTTGTTAAGACAGTGGTAAATACCGTTCGATATTCAGATGCCAATATTCAGCTAGGACCACAAGATTGTCAGCAACGTCAGCGCATACACCTCCGTCGTGAGCTCCAGCATCGACTGCAAGACCTCGTCCCGCTTTTGGTGTTTTGTGACCGGGCCACCACCAACACGCGGAATCCCATACCGAAACGCAATCTTGCAGATCACGAAGCACACGGTTAAGGACGCAAAGCGTGAGTGGTTAAACGTCAGCAGCGTCCACGGAGACATCTCGATATTCCGCAAGAGCAGGTGCAAGACAAAGGTACACACGGTGGTCAGCACGGCTCGGAGAAGACTATCAGCCAGCATCTTATTTGGAGCCGATGGACTAATGGTTATATATCCACTTGCATGCAGAGAAACAGTGTGGATATTTAACAACCATTACAATAAGACCAAATGTCCCGTTGTCCCATTTGTCGATTTACCGATAGCGGAAACGTCAATATTGACTCCGTGAACCAGTACATCGTCGAGAACATTAGCGAGGTTGGCTTGGATGAAATGGTGCAGCAGGTTGTCGAGTTACTTGAGAATTGTCACCCCATGACGGCGGACGAAGTAAAAGAACACATTCTCGAGCACATCACCGACCAGCGCGTGGTGCTGCGGAACCTCCTCCGCGACCTCGTGTCCATCTCCAAGGTCGTCAAGAGCTCCAGCGTGAGTACGTGCGAGGAAACGGGCTGCACGGTCATTGACCCCAAGACCTTGAGCGGTTACCTGAAAACAGTGGAAACAATCACTAAAATTTACAGCATGGAGAACCATCGAAACGCAGCCAAGCGCGAGTGAGAGTGTAGCAAGTGACATGCATTTAATATATAAAATCGGTATACACTCAAACAATGCCGATTCTCTCCATTCAGGACGGTAGTTTTCCCTTCCTGGTTATAGAAGGTGATACAGTACCATTGAGCTGGACGCGCGGGCTGCTCTTTATCCAGCGGATGGGTGCTGGTTTTATTCGAATCAACTCCAGAGGTATCCAATATTACCTGGGAGATGAGTTAAGCACTTGGGCATTACCACCCGAGTGGACGCGAGCGTCCTGCACCGTCACCCAAGAAGGGTTATGTCAAGAAACACAAGCAGGCCGCATGCTTTACTTTCCCGAACAAGAAGCAGCGCTCCCTGACGACTTCTCGCTCCTCACCACCAACGACTATCTGCGCAAGATCGAGTCCGGCGTCAACGGGTCGGCGTGCTCGTCCAGTGACAGTGGTCGTCAAATTGTAGTGGGTGATCGGCGATACGAACTCAGTCTGTGTGATCTCGTTGACTCCAAACTGGATATTGTGTATAACAGTGTGAACCAACACGTGTACTGGAGACAAGAAACCACACCATTCTGGTTTTACATGTTGATCAGTTTGATTGGCATCTATCTGATCAGCAGTATTTCTCAGAATATTGTGCGTTTGTTCCCACAAGCACCTGACGAGGATAAAAAAGACGATCCCCAACCGAAGCCAAACACAAATCACAATTACATTCAGCAGGGTATTATTCTCCTCACTGTGCTGCTCCTCGAAGCCGACTTCTGGTTCTTTACCAAGTCCTGGACATATTTACTCACACAACAGGACTACGATCTCAGCCGACACCTTACTTTCTATATCCTCTACGGCTTGGCGTACCAGTTCTTATCCGATGACACTACGCGCCGGAACTGTGTGAGTGTCATCACCGCCACGCTTCTCCTCCTCTCGTGCCGCATCCACCACACCTTTGACAATCCGTACATTATGGTTCTGAGCATTCTGTTTGGAATCCGGTCGCTCTACAAGTTCTTCGACGTTGATATTTCCCCAGTCTCTCCCACAACCACACACTCCAACTCACACGCGTGGCTGGTCATCGACTGGCTCACATTTGTCTCTGTGCTCACCAACGGCGTAAGCCAAACCTCCCTCCACACGTTCGACGACTTTATCAAGCAGTCAACCACGTTGCTCGTGAGCACGCTTGTGGCAGTGCCCTTGTTCATGTATCATATTAAGAAAGAATAATCCTAAATTAGTGACATATATTCTGAAACCCCAACACCTTCAGCTTTGCCGGTGGCATTGACTTGATGAGGAATTTAAAGCGATTCTCCGTATCTGTAATAAATTTTGATTTGAATCCAAAGAACGGCATCAGTAGATTCTCCGACGGTAGGATATGCGTGAGCTCCACGATCTTGGGCAGGATAATCACACCATTGTAGTTGACACCACACCGCATGAGATATAGAATCCCAATCGTAATACTCTTCAACTCCGACTTCCGAATCTTCTTTGCACTGCACATATTCCAAATAATAATCAGATTGACGATGTACGAGATGCACCGTGCCGCCACTGCCTCGCGCAGCTCGAGATCGTACGGGTGCATGGTCAGGCTCCCCTGCTTGGCCTCGTGCGTGGCCGAAGCAATGACATCGACGAGATTCACCGCCTGGTCGTTCTTGACACACTCCATGATGGTGTTCTGGCTGATGGCTCCAAGCTTCTGACACAATTTGATTGTCTCATAATGATACACGAGCCGGCTGTTTTCGGACGTCAGAAAGTTTTGGACGTGGAGTGAGACACAATCGTGTACCACGTTATCGCTATCATTTGTCTTCTGTGCGGGGTTCTCACCACACGCAATGACGTTATCCGAGAACTCCGGTTGCACGTAGTTCTTCTCCTCGATGTAACAGCCTGTCACTGTGCACACAACACCATCCGACACCTCCTCGCGATTCTTGCATGTTTGCGCACTACATTCATGGATAGCCCCACACAGCAAGCACCCGGCCCTTCCAAAATCAAAGATCTCCCACTCACACTCATGGTCACACTTGAGGCACTCACACAGTGGAAACGGCTTGCGCAGCAGGGACCAGAACGCTTTGGAATCACGCACTTTCATTAACAAGCAACAGTGCCAGGCTTTATTATACATGGCGTCTTAATTTTTCTAAGCCCATCACCACGCCCACGCCCCGTGCTCAGAACCATGCTCAAAGTCGGTGACACCCAGCGTCTCGTTCATGAGACCGTCGTCCGAATCACTGGACGTGGACTCCTCCTCCACGTCATAGAACTCCTCCTCGTCCTCGTCGTCCTCCTCGTATGGTTTGTAGTCCGTGACCTGCGCACCACTCACTCATAAGTTGAAAGCAAGTCCTCCACATTCAAGCTCGCCAACTCTTGTTCAAAACTACTCAACTCCTGCTCCGTGGAGTCGTGCTCCTCCTTCTTAACGTACGCCTCGCGCAAGGGGCCCAGGCCCAGCGCCTCCATGTTGACCTCCAAGTGCTTGGCATCCGAGTCACCCTCTAACACCAGCAGTCCATCATTATGCATGCATGTGATCACACACAGCTCATACAAGTTGAGCTTGTTGCTCGGGTGCAGCCACTCAATGTACTCCGGGTTACCCTCCTGTTTCTGCAGCGACTCCCGCAGGTTGGCCTGCATCTCCGCCACGGGCACCTCGCCCAGCACTTTCAAGAATCCTTTGAAGTCACGCATGTGTGCGAGAACCTATACTGCATCTTAAATGGTGGTGCTGGTGTCTTTCCCTTTTCTGAGCGCACGTACCTGCAGGTTCTCGTTAACAATACTATTATGATACGCCGCCGCGAGCCGGCACGCCAGGTCGAGCTGCTCGCGGTTGGCAATCGGGATGAACTTGTTTTGGAAGTCGATACTCAGCGTGTCCACGTCACCGTTGGTCTTCACATGGCCGCGCATGCGCCGCAACAGGTCCTCAGGACTGTACGCAGTGCACGCAGACATGCAGAATGGTCTGAAGTAGACATCATGCGCTGGGTCGCACTCGACGATGAGCATCGGGCGCTGGCAGGCCGACCATCCCTGACCATGTATGCTCGGTTTTAATTTTAGCGGGAAAGTGACGGGAGAAGTTGATATTGACATTTACATTTCTGAAATCAAGACCCCCCCTTACAAAGTGATTCTGAAAA
>MDTA01198767.1_pt1 | contig 12088 bp, 17 predicted proteins | sample 811151 | NCBI WGS metagenome assembly MDTA01 (sample SAMN05326648, study PRJNA326480) | marine metagenome | isolation source: seawater | place: Indian Ocean: South | collected 2010
ATGTCGATCCCCGCCTGATCAATGGGGTCTGAAACGAGAACTTTGGTCATCCAGCGGCGGAGAGAAAGCCGTTCAGAAGTTTAGAGATCGGTCCGAACATCACTGATGAGCAGGGTGATTGACCTGTTCGTTAGTGAGAGTTTTCGCTGAATCCCTGGCTTGCCATGGAGAATGGCAGTCCGCACCGATCCGCCCATGCCCGTTTGCGTCCTGGTGCTCAAGGAACGCGCCGCCGCCGAGAGCCTGATCCAGGACCTCCAGGATTCCGGCACGCCACTGATGCGTTTTGCGCTGGTCTCACCGGAACCATCTGGAAGCGATGAAGGGATGCTCAAGGCAGAAGAGTTCAACAATGTCGACCTGCTCAATCCGGCCATGGCCCGCAGCCGACGCCAGCGTTCGATGTCTCGCTGGCTGATGCCCTTCGGGTTCATGGCGGGAGTCACCTTCACACAGATCAGCACTCTCGATACGTTTGCGCGCTTCGGCACGGTCGGCGAGGCACTGATCGGAGGCCTGCTCGGGATGGGCTCGGGCTTGATGGGGAGCTTTGCCGCAGCAGCGAGTGTTCCCTCCGAGAACGAAGACGGAGTCCGGATTCTGCGCAACAGACACAACGAACGGTTCTGGTTGCTGCTTCTGGAAACCCGGGCAGGTCTCGAAGTGCCCTGGCAACTGGTTCAGAAAGTGCGTCCTCAGCAGGTTGTTCGCCTGAGTGAACTGTGAGTCTTCCCCGTGCGCCGTTGCTGGAGGGCCTAGCTGATCCGGAGGCGATGCATCGCCTCATCGACCAGGCGGAAGAGGTCTTGCGCACCTGGCAGCCGAGCTGGAGTCCTTTCCTGAGTGGGCCTGAACTGGAGGACGCACGCCGCCTGGAGGCACTGACTGAACTGCGCATGATTCGCGACGGTGGAAGACCGGGCACGGAGCGCTGCCGAGTTCAGCTCAGCCGCAGCGATCAGGAACTGCAACCTGAACAGGCTCCGATCTCGGGATTGCGGCTCGAGGGAAATTTCCTGTTTGATCGGGCTGAACCGGAAGACATGCGTCAGGCACTGATTGAGCTGGGAGTGAAAGCTGATCAGCTCGGCGATCTCTGGCTCCGGGGGGATCGTGGAGCCCAGGCCGTCTGCACACCTGAGGCAGCAGACAATCTCAACGGACAGACAGGACGAGTTCGTGATGTGACGTTGTCGCTGGAGGCGGTGACCATCGACAGCCTGCAATGGCCTGCCCAGCGACTCCCGAAGCGGTTCACCAGCGTGGAGGCATCCTGCCGACTGGATGCCATTGCATCAGCGGGTTTTGGCCTGTCCCGAGCCAAGGTGACCCGTCAGATCCGGGATGGCAGATTGCGGCTCAACTGGAATTCGGTTCGTCAGGCAAGCCGGGACCTGAAGGTGGGTGACTGTCTGCAACTGCAGGACCGGGGCTGTGTGGAGGTCTTGAGCCTCGAACTGACCAAACGCGATCGCTGGAGGGTGGAGATGCTGCGCCGGTGAACTGCTAATTTCAGTCGCATCCGGTTGAGGATGCTCAACCGTCACCGCAGATCCTCTGAAGGGTGAAAATGCGGGCGATTAGCTCAGAGGTAGAGCACTACCTTGACACGGTAGGGGTCACTGGTTCGATTCCAGTATCGCCCATATCCCTAGTGAGATGAGAGCGAAAAGCATGACCCTGAGCGTCGTGGTCGGACTGGGTCGCTCGGGAACGGGAGCAGCGCGTCTGCTCAAAACCCAGGGATCAAAAGTTGTGGTCCTTGAACAAGCTGACAGCGAGGAATGCAAGCAAAGGTCAGCGGAGCTGAGAGCAAAGGGGATTGAGGTCCGACTGGGACAACCTCTGGAGATCACCAGTTTTGAACCCTGGCTCGATGAGATGCATCAGGTGGTGATCAGTCCTGGAATTTCCTGGACGCATCCGACCCTGGAAGCGTTGCGAAAGCGCGGGGTCAAAGTGAAGGGAGAAATGGCTCTGGCCTGGGAAACCCTCAGTGAACACCCGTGGATTGGCATCACGGGGACCAATGGCAAGACCACCGTCACCCATCTTCTCCACCACGTGCTCAGCCATGGCGGATTGGTGGCTCCGATGGCCGGGAATGTGGGCTATTCAGCTGCAGAACTGGCTCTGGGATGCCTTGAAGGATCCACTCCTCAGCCCGACTGGGTGGTCATGGAGATGAGCAGCTACCAGATTGAAGCGGCAGCTGCCGTAGCCCCTCGCATCGGCATCTGGACGACGCTGACCCCGGACCACCTGGAACGACATGGATCCCTCGACGCCTACAGAGCGATCAAACGGGGATTGCTGGAACGATCCGAACTGGCGATCCTCAATGGCGATGACCCTGACATCAGCAGAACTCGCTGCAGCTGGGGACAGAGCCGGGTGAACTGGGTCAGCACGGTGCCTGACGGTGCAAACAGCAACCAGGTTCGATTACATGTGAGCGAAGCGGGCTGGGTCTGCGAAGGAGAGCGACAACTCTTCTCCACCGATGCTCTCGCCATGCCAGGGGCGCACAACCTTCAGAACATGCTGCTTGTCACAGCAGCCGCACTGGAAGCCGGGTTGCGACCGGAAACGATTGAATCGGCATTGCGCTGCTTCGGGGGGGTCCCGCACCGGCTCGAATCTCTTGGCAGCGTTCAGGGCATTCCTGTTTACAACGACAGCAAGGCAACCAACTACGACGCTGCAGCCGTGGGTTTGCAATCCGTGCCCGAGCCCGTGGTGCTGCTCGCAGGCGGTCAGACCAAACAAGGTGACGCCCAGTCCTGGCTGCAACTGCTTCATGAACGAAGCTGCGCCGTTGTGCTCTTCGGCGCAGGGGCTGAAGAACTTCGTTGCCTGATCGAGGCTTCAGAATTCCCAGGTGATGTCACCATCCACAATGGCCTGGATGAGGCTGTTCCCCATGCACTCCAGCTCGCCCGGCAGCAAAAGGCTGCGAGCTTGCTGTTGTCACCGGCTTGCGCCAGCTTTGACCAGTATTCAGATTTTGAAGCTCGTGGCAATCACTTCCGCGAACTGATCGAAACAAGACAGTCAACGTAGTGTGGGAAAAATCTTGTAAGACGCGTGGCCTACTGGCTGATGAAAAGCGAACCCGATGTTTACGGGATTCATCACCTTGCAGAGGAGCAGACAACGCTCTGGGACGGAATTCGCAACTATCAAGCGCGAAATTTCATGCGCTCCATGGACGTTGGCGATCAGGCCTTCTTTTATCACTCGAATTGCAAGCCCCCTGGGATCGTCGGTCTGATGGAAGTGGTCGAAACAGGGCTGGTGGATCCAACACAATTTGACCCCTCCTCGAAATATCACGACCCCGCTTCGAAACCGGAGACACCACGCTGGGATTGCGTGCGTCTGAGCTACCGAGGCAGATTTCGCGAGATGCTGAGTCTTGAGGACTTACGTCAGACCTACGAACCGGAACAACTGGCCGTCGTGCGACGCGGCAATCGACTCTCAATTCTTCCTGTGGATGAGCGAATCGCTCAGGATCTCCTTGATCGGCTTGGCCCCATCCAGTGAACCAACGGAGCGCCGCCTGCCAGAGCGCCTTCCTCTTTCAACAAGCATTCCAAGGGCCTGGATCGCTTTCAGTCTGGCGCCCTGGCGATTTGTAGGCCTGACAGCGTTGATGCTGACAAGCATCACGGGCCTGAATGTGATCTCAACTGATCTTCAGCAGAGCGGTGGCTGGTGGCAGACGACCACTGGAGATGTGCTGCTCGTGGCAACCATCCCCGCAACGCTTCTGCCGCTGGTGGGCTTGCTGCGAATGGCTGATCACTTCCTTCCGTCGGTGACCACGAGGCAAAAGACCGTGTCGGCACCGGAGAGTCGACGATTGCGCTGGATCTTCAGACAGTCAGCGGCTCTGGCACTTCTGGAGGGTGTGATTTTCGTCGGAGGCCTGAACATCATCAAGGTCTCAGGAACACTGATTGCCCGGCACAGCGGGGTGCTCTCAGGCCTGATCGTTGTCGCTGGAGCACTGACGATGGGGCTCTGGGCCCTGAGCCAGATCCTGGCCCTTCCGCTGCTGATTCACCACGGCCACAGGCCACTGGCGGCGATGGAACACAGTCGGCGTCTTGTTCAGACCAATCGGCTCAAAGCCCTGGCCTTACTGGGCCTGCTGATCGGAATCAACCTGATCGGCCTTCTGGGAGCCTTCATCGGCTTGCTGTTGAGCATTCCCTTCAGCGCGTTGCTGCTGATGGCGAGCTGCCGGACTCAGACGCCCTGGGTGAGCGATTCGCGGCGGAACATATTGCCGACGTAAAGACGGGTGATATCTCTGGACTCCACTCCGTGCTGAATCAGAAAACCAGCGAGGGCAGCCTGAACCAGGCGGTACTGATCCCAGTTCGGACAACGCTCAATGAACGCCACCATGGCCTGCTGCAGTGGTTGCGGAAGCTCGGAGTGGAAACTCACGGCTGAGGCAGCAGCAGCAGCTCCTGAAGCTGTCTGACATGCCTCGCCAGATTGCTCAGGTGCTTGCACCGGTGAGTGCTGTATCTGATCGGCCAACTGCATGCAAACGCCTCGAATGCCAACTAGTTCTCCACATCCGGCGGCCTGCGTCAAGGAGGGCCTCAAGGGGCATTCCCACTGACTCTCCCGGTAAGACTCCAGGCACCAGAACCTTTTCCAGCCAGCGATCTTCAGCGCTACACCCAAAAGAGCAAAAGGTGCGAATCGTCAACCACAACCAACATCAGAGTCCAAGTTTTCCACAGAAGCGGCCCCCATCAGCAAAAACGCATGCATGCCTGTGGAAAACGTCCGGCTCAGCGTGGGGAACCCTGGGGGAAATCAATGAAAGCGCATTGATTAGCTGCTCTGATCAATACTGCTGTCCCACAACGTTCTCATCGCCCCGGCAATGGCCCTCGCAGCAGGATCAGGCCAGCAGAATTCCATGCCACGAGCCTGGTCATGCTCACCGCTGCGGATGACCCGCAGCGACCATCGGGATCGATCACCTTCCAGGCAGGCCCACCAACCGGATCGCTCAAGTTCGAGGCTGATGGATTCCTCCGCCATCAACTGGTCACAGATGGCTTGGTGCTGATCGGTCAGATCATTGGTCAGCGAAGCCAGCGCGCAGGCTTCATGTTCCATCAGCTCAAGGGCCCAGTGCTCTCCACCAATCAGAACGGAGAACTGAGGGCGGGATGGGTCCCGGGCCAGTCTCCAGCCGGGACCCTCCTGTTGAATCATCCAGGAAGAAGATCAGGCTGATCCTGTTCGTCGCTCAGCTCAACGATTGCGCGCTGCACAGGCTTCACGCTTGATTCCTCAAGCAGACCATCAAAGTCGTCGAAGCGACGCTGCTTGGCACGGAAGGCGATCCGAACAGTGGTCAGATAGCGATTGCTGGACTGACGGATCAAGCTTTCACCACGCTTGGCGAGATCCTGATGATCGACTCCGGCCGTGAGCATGCCAACAACGCATTAATTCCCAATTCTATGTGAACAGATCGCTATGGAAAGGAACGTGCATGGGATAGCAGCGTTGCGGGCGACCAGGAACTCTCAGCACGATCTGACGCCCCAATCCCATCGCCACCAAAGGTCTGCGCAGATGACTGAGCAGAGCACTGACCTCCTCAAGGTGCTGCGCATCCACACACTCGATACGAATGCTGCCCCAGCTGCGTGACATCCTGCAGTCCCGAAGAGGTTCCAGCTCCGCCTCGATCTCAGGATCCTCCCGATAGAAGGAAAACACCAGCCTCCTTAACCGATCCATCGTTGCTCCCCGTAGCCTCCACCTATCTCCAACCTGCCCATAGCGGTGGTTCAGCCCCTCGCTGCCGAACAAAACCTTCATCTTTCCGACGCGTCTCACAACGTCGGCACCCTGGCGATCGACCTTGGGAGCACCACCACGGTGGTGGCTTTTCAGTCTGCTGAGCGATCTGAGGTGGATCTGCTCGATCTGCGCTCAATCACCCGTGAGACAGGCGCGGTCCCATCGCTCATCTGGGCGGAGGATGCCGGCTCAGGCCCTGTCCTGGTGGGCCATGAAGTGCTGGCAAATGGCCTGCACGAACGCGATGCCCCTCAGCTGCATCGCGACTTCAAACGTTGGATTGGCTTGGCAGCAGAGCCACAGACAGTCGAGAGGCGACTCAGCCCGGAACAGGCTGGTGCACGACTTCTGACGGAAATCTGGAAGCGCATGCCACCGGAACTCAGCATCGAGCGACTCGTGCTCACAGCACCGGTGGATCAGGGCTCCAACTATCGCGACTGGCTTCTCAAAGCCTGCGAACCCATGCAGGTCGGCGAAATCGCCCTTGTGGATGAACCCACGGCAGCAGCACTCGGTGCTGGCCTGGAAGCCGGATCAAGGCTGCTGGTCGTCGATCTTGGCGGCGGAACTCTGGACCTGTCCCTGGTGGCGCTCGAAGGAGGAGAGGGCCGTGCAGCCCCCGTGGCCCAGCTGCTTCGCTTCCGAGGCCAGGACCTCACCAACAGCCGCCAGGCATTACGACAAGCCAAGGTTCTTGGAAAAGCAGGCATCAGCCTGGGCGGCAGAGATCTCGACCGCTGGATTCTTGATGAGCTCCGTCCAGACGGCCTGCCGGAGGAAGGTGAGGGTCTGATGGCTCTGCTGAATGCAGCGGAAAGGCTGAAATGTCGTCTCAGCGATCCCAACATCCCGAATCGCGAGAGCCTCTCTGAAGCCGCCAATGGCCCGGAGCTCGAAGCGCCGAGCAGTCTGACGATGGATCGACAACAGTTCACGCGACTTCTGCAGGAGCGAGGGCTGTTCGATGCGCTTGAAGGACTGCTCAGTAAGACATTGCGTGATGCGGAACTCAACGGCTGTCCAGCCGACGAGCTGGACGCTGTGGTTGTTGTTGGAGGCGGAGCCCATCTACCGCAGCTGCGCGACTGGCTCACCGAAAAGCTTGCTCCCACACCACTGCTGACGCCCCCTCCGATGGAAGCGGTGGCCTGCGGCGCCCTGAGCCTCACTCCTGGTGTGCGCATGCAGGACCTACTACAGCGGGGAATCTCTCTGCGCTGCTGGAACCGGCGCAGCAACTCTCACCACTGGCATCCGCTGTTTCTTCCCGGTCAGCCCTGGCCTTCAAGCAAGCCCTTGGAACTGATTCTGAGTGCCAGCGGACCGGATCAGCAATCGCTCGAACTGGTGCTTGGAGAATCAAGAGGGGAGACAAGACATGAAGTGGTGATGGTCAACGGCCTGCCACGAGTTGTCGAAAAGAACGATGGATGGGATGACGTGACAAGACGCCCGGACACCGCCTGCGAGCTCCCCCTGGACCCTCCTGGGCAACCCGGCGAGGATTGCCTGAAACTCCGCTTCCATCTCAATGATCAGGCTGAACTGATCCTGGAGGGAGAGGATCTGCGCACCGGCGAGAGCCTGGAGTCCCGGCCACTCGGGACCGTGCGGTGATCGGGCCGTCCACAAGGGCGTGTGTGTTTCCGGCGACATCCATAGAAAGGTGTCTGTCGTTCCCAGGCCACCCTTGGCGCTGCGTCGCCATCTTCCGAGTTTCTGGCTGATCGCCACGCTGGGTGGTGTCGCAGCTCTCTGCGGTTATGCGTACTGGTGGGAACAGCAGTTGCCCGATCGCCTGCGTGAAGCCGCGTCGCGAGGAGATCTCCAGGCTTGCCTGCACTACGGCGAACAGCTGGCGGCACTCCGTTGGCTGGACCGGGAAGCCCCGATTGAAAAAGCGATCTGCCGACGCGGCCAGGCTGAAATTGCCTGGCAAGCCGGTGACAGCGTCCAGGCACTCAACCTGCAGTCTCAGCTGGTGAATTCCAATGTTGGCAGCGAAGAGCAGAGACAGAAGGATCGTTCAAGGTTGCGTCAGTGGCGCGACACACTTCGCAAGCGAGCACTGGAACAGTTCCGTGCGGGCGATCTCGACAAAGCCCTCATCACTCTCCAACCACTGGAAAAGAAGGGACAAAGACCTGGAACGCAACTCAGCGACAGTCTCCGCGAGACCTGGAACCGCAACAAAGTTGATCATGAACGGCTGAAGGACAGGGTGGAACGACAGCAGTGGTGGGAAGCGCTCAGCCTGCTCAATCAACTCGATCACCCCTGGTGGCAGAACCACGCCCTGCCTCTGCGCCGCCAGGTTGAAGAGGCCATCCAGAATTTGCGGGACCAGCAAGAGCATCACAGCCATGGGGCCCTGCCTGCTCACACTGTCGACCCTGGGCGCCTGAATGCAGCGGTCGAGGACCGATTAGCCAGTGGCATGGATCCTTGGAGTGCCTTCGTTGCCGGATGTGCTGATCTCGGAGGCGTTCTCGTGGAGGAGGGACCCGAAAGCCTCTGCAAGGTGAAGAGACCGTGAAAGGATGCTCCCCAATGAGATCAAATGCTGATGCAGCCTGGCGACAAGGTGGTTGTGACCTCATCGGTGGTTGTCTACAACCACCCCCAACACCGGGGTGAGGCCTTTGACATGAAAGGCAGTGAAGGGGATGTCGTCAGTGTTCTGACCGAATGGAAAGGACGTCCCATCAGCCCCACCCTGCCAGTGCTCGTGGCCTTCGGGCGCTACAAGGCCCATTTCAGAGGGGAAGAGATTCAGTCTTCCTGCTGAACTCTCCGCAGGAAAACCCCTTCTTCCCCATCCACATCCAGCAGTCTGAGCTCGATGGTCTCAGTCCGCCGCGTTGGAACAGCCCTTCCGCAGAAATCAGGCTGGATCGGCAGTTCCCGATGGCCGCGATCCACCATCACAAGCAGCATCACGCGACGCGGACGGCCCCAGGCCTGGATCGCCTCCAGAGCAGCACGCACGGTGCGTCCGGTGAAAATCACATCATCAACGAGCAGCACATCACGTCCTTCCACGCTCACAGGCAACTCAGTCGCCTGAACAGGCCGCATGGCCACACGCTCGAGATCATCGCGATGAAATGTTGGATCCAAGGTGCCCTGGGCAACGGTCTGGCCGCTCTGTTCCTCGAGAAAGCGCGTCAGGACTGCTGACAACTGAACACCCCGCGTAGGAATCCCCAACAGCAATAACTTCTCCACCTCTCCGACGCATTCAAGAACCTGTGACGCCAGTCGCGACAGGGTTCTCCCGACATCGTCGGCCGAGAGAATCTCGATGCGCTCACTGTTCCCGGGCGTCACCATGACCGATGGAGTGCGAGAGGCGACTGTATGTCGGATATCACTATCCAGATCTGCAAAAGCTGACCGTGGTGAGCTCAGCAGTTCACCACGGGCCTGATCCGGAGGTAGCTTATGAATCTAGAGAAGACCTTAAGAACGGATAGAGCGGAGTGAATGTTGCTGAGCGCCATACCGGTCGTCCAAACAAGGAGCGGTCCATTGCTCCCGTTGTTCTGGCGATTCTTGACGGTTGGGGTGAGCGCACAGACACAGACCACAACGCAATACGAGCCGCCAGCACTCCTGTCATGGATGCTTTGCGTCACGCCTACCCGCAGACCCTGATCCAGGCGAGCGGCTCCTACGTGGGATTGCCTGATGGACAGATGGGCAACTCCGAGGTGGGCCATCTCACAATCGGAGCAGGCAGAATCATCCGCCAGGAACTTGTTCGGATCGGCGACACGGTTCGTGATAACCAGCTCAAAAATGTTCCGAGCCTGCGCGAGCTGGCCGAACGTCTGCGTGCCAGCGGAGGCACTCTTCATCTGCTGGGACTCTGTTCAGACGGCGGCGTGCACAGCCACGTGGATCACCTCTGCGGACTGCTGCACTGGGCGGCGGATGAAGGCCTGAACCATGTGGCGATCCACGCAATCACCGATGGACGCGACACCCCCACCCAGAGTGCTCCCACTTACCTGAAACAGGTTGAAAACGCCATCCAGACCAGTGGAGTGGGTGAAATCGTCAGCCTCTGCGGTCGCTACTGGGCCATGGACCGGGATCGGCGTTGGGAGCGAACGGCCAGGTCCTATGAACTGCTGACCTCGCCGGACATTCCTGTGAGTCAGCTCTCGGCTGCTGAAGCGCTGCAAGCGAGTTACGACAGCGGCACCACTGATGAGTTCGTCGAACCGACACGCCTGCGTGCTTGCCATCTGAACGACGGTGATGCCCTGCTGATGTTCAACTTCAGGCCTGACAGAGCACGACAGATCATTCAGTGTCTGGCGAAAGCCGATTTCGCCGATTTCGAACGTCCCCACCAACCTCAGCTGGACGTGGTCACCTTCACCCAGTACGAAGCAGGTCTTCCTGTTGAGATTGCCTTCCCACCCGAATCTCTGGATGATCTACTGGGCCAGGTCGTGGCCTCGCGCGGGTTACGTCAGTACCGCACTGCGGAGACAGAGAAATATCCCCATGTCACCTACTTCATGAACGGCGGGGTTGAGCAGCCGCTGGAAGGTGAAGATCGTCATCTGGTTCCCTCGCCACGCGTCGCCACCTATGACCAGGCGCCTGCCATGAATGCCGAAACCCTCACAGTCAGCTGCATTGAAGCCATCGAGAAGGGGATCTATTCCCTGGTGGTGATCAACTACGCCAATCCCGACATGGTGGGGCACACCGGCGTGATGGAAGCTGCGACTGAAGCCATTCAGACCGTTGACCATTGCATCGGACGACTGCTCGATGCCGTGGGTCGGATGGGAGGCACGATGATCATCACCGCTGACCACGGCAACGCCGAGCGAATGCAGGGCGATGACGGTCAGGCCTGGACGGCCCACACCACCAATCCCGTTCCTCTGATCCTCGTGGAAGGGGAGAGAAGAAAGCTGCGCGGTATGGGCAACGCGATCCGCCTGCGTGACAACGGCGGGCTCGCTGACGTCGCACCCACACTGCTTCAGCTTCTCGATCTCGAGAAACCCGAAGCAATGACCGGCAGCACACTGATCGAACCCATCGAAACACCCGTACCGTCGACGGCGAGACTGCCTCAACCGGTCTGATCGATCCGGACATAGGATCGCGTCATGATCACCACCGTTCTCTCCTGGATCTGGATCGGCAGCGGACTGCTGCTCATCCTGTTTGTGCTGCTGCACAGCCCGAAGGGTGATGGCATGGGTGGACTCGCCGCAAGCGGCAGCACTTCGTTTACAAGTGCCAGCAGTGCGGAGGCAACCCTCAACCGCATCACCTGGACCACCCTCGCCATTTTTCTGACCCTGGCCGTCATCCTGAGTGCCGGCTGGCTGAGCTGAAACGGCAGGACGAAATCTGCCTGGATGAGATTCAGCCAGCTGCCTGCTGATGAAAGAGGAAAGACATCGGCTCACGCAGGAAAAAAGCGGCTCGCAACACCTCAAATGCATGCAGCCCTGTGAGCCATCAGGGTTGATCCATGTTCGCTAGGTGTCGCTGTTCTCGGACAGCTGACCGCGCAGTTGCTCCACACCGGATGAAGCCATGCGTTCAGTGCGATTGATCGCCTTGATGATGAAGAACAGGGCCCAGGCCACAAGCAGCGAGTTGAGCATGACATCGAGAATCTTGCCGATAGCAAGTTCACCCTCGAAATAGGGAATCGCGAGGCTCTGCCAATTTCCCCCTCGCACCAGAGGATTCAGCAGGGGCATCAGCAGATCTTTGCTGATGGCGTCAACGATTTGCTGAAACTGGGTGCCAACCACCACTGCAATGGCCAGGTTCAGGGCATTGCCCTTCTGAAAGAAGAACTCCTTGAACTCACGTAACCAACGTCGAAAAGGCATTCCAAAATGTCGAGAACAATCCATTCAATCCTGACCTGAGCACAAAAAAACCCCCGACAAGCGGGGGTTGAATGAACCGTCTGAGCAGCTCTGCGCAAGACCAAACGAGTCAGTAGTCGAAATCGCCACCGCCCATTCCGCCAGCGGCGGCGGCGGCGTCCTTCTTCTCGGGAAGATCAGCAACGATGCACTCTGTGGTGAGCACCATGCCAGCGATTGAGGCGGCATTCTGAAGACCGGAACGGGTCACCTTGGCAGGATCAACAATGCCGGCACCCAGCATGTCGACGTACTCACCGTTGGCAGCGTTGTAGCCATCGTTGAAAGCCTTCGCCTTCACGTTTTCAGCCACCACAGCA
>MDTA01087193.1_pt1 | contig 12087 bp, 11 predicted proteins | sample 811151 | NCBI WGS metagenome assembly MDTA01 (sample SAMN05326648, study PRJNA326480) | marine metagenome | isolation source: seawater | place: Indian Ocean: South | collected 2010
GCCGTAGTGGTTTTTCCATTCGTTCCGGTTACCCCTGCCAGTCGTAATTCGGAGGATGGATTGTCATGCCACACACTGGAAAGGATAGCCAGGGCGTGACGCGAATCAGGCACCAGCACCCAGTTCACCCCTTCCGGAAGATCCAGGGGAGCCGGAGTTTCCGCTACGATCACCCGAGCCCCTCCGCTGACAGCCCGGTCAGCAAAATCGTGACCATCCACAGTGTGCCCTTTAACTGCTACAAAGACATCACCTGGTTGCAGCAGTCGGCTATCATCCTGCACCCCCGAAACCTCGCAGTCGGCCGAACCGGTCAGAACCGCTCTCGGCAGGGGGGCAATCAGATCGCTCAGAATCATGGTCGGTTCAGTTTACGGCGGAAGCCAGAGTCTCCTCAACAGGCTCGGTCGGATCGAGATTCAGGTAAGCCGCCGTGCGCGCTGCGATGCGCTGAAAAATCGGGGCCGCAACCGAGCCCCCTCCGATCTTGACCTCCTCTGAAATGGGGTCGTGTATCACCACGACGCAAACGAAGGCTGGATCATCGCGCGGCATGAAACCGGCAAAGGAAACCGCATAGCGGTCGGTAAGATACGCTCCATTTCTGTATAAGCGAGCTGTGCCTGTCTTGCCACAGACCAGATACCCGGGCACCGCTGCGCGCTTTCCGGTGTTACCCTTTCCCAGAGGGTTCACGACCGTCTCAAGGGCCATGCACATCCTTCGAGCCGTAGCCTCCGACACCACTCTCTCCACTCTCTCAGGAGGAAACTCCTTCACGACCGTCCCATCATTTGCCAGGAGCGATTTCACAAGGCGCGGCTTCATCCGCACTCCCCCATTCGCAACGGCAGCATAAGCACAGGCTATCTGAAGAGGCGTGACCACTACTCCGTAACCATAAGTTATCCGCGAGAAATTGATTCCGTTGCTGGGATCAGCAGTCCACCCTTTCTCCTCTCCGGACAAGGTAACCCCGGTCTTACGCGTGAATCCAAAGCGCCGCAGGTAATCCATGTAGCGTTCCGTTCCTACCCTGAGTCCAATTTTGTAAGCTCCTATATTGCTGGACTTGGCGAGGACTTCCTCGAGCGTAATACTCTTGAAGGCCTTGTAATCCTTCACGTATCCACCTGGAATTCTCATGTAGCCGTTGTGGCAGAATGTCTGCGTCTTTGTGCTCATGAGGCCAAGGTCAAGAGCTGCTGCCGCCGAAACCAGCTTGAGGGTAGACCCTGGCTCATAAAGCCCCTGCACTGCGTAATGCATGGAGGACTCACTCATGTTCCTGCGCAGATTCAGGTCAAAATGCGGGCGACTCGCAATCGCGAGAACATCTCCGCTCCCGGGCTCGATCATGACCACCGCCCCACATCTGGAGTTAAACTCCCTGAGACCAGCATCGAGTTCCTCTTCCACAAAGGTCTGGATGTTCAGGTCAATCGCAAGCCGGGCATCAAGACCCGACCGGGGCGGCTTCAGGACTCCTCTTCCAGGCAGAAGGACCAGTCCCGACTGGTCCTTCCTCGTGATCTGATATCCATCACGCCCCCTCAGGTGGGAGCCCAGTTCTCGCTCAAGACCACACTGCCCCACTCCCTCGTGATTGACGTAACCAATGGTATGAGTGGCCATCTTGGCGCTGCTGTACCAACGCTTCACACTTTTCTCGAAGCGGAATCCGTGAATGAAGTTTTCCTCCAGAGCCGCCTGCACCTCATCTGCTTCATCCTCACGCAACCCCTTTGCAATGATTACGTAATCCGGCCTTGCCCTGAGCTTCTCCTGCAATTCCTGAGAACTCATGCCAATAGCTCGTGACACGATCGGCATCACATGACCTACATAGCGATCAAGAAGCTCTCCCACCGGAATTTCCTCACGCAGGCGACGACTCCTTCGCTTGAGCAACACGCGCCGCTCCCCATCACTGGCTTCAATCCACTCCCTGCTGTCAACCAACTCCGCAAACGCCACCCCCCTGGCAGCAACCCCTGGGTCGCGCAGGTGAATCTTATCTGCAACAACTGTAGTTACCGGAAGATTTCGCGCCATGATGCGCCCATTACGATCAACGATATATCCAAATTTCCCGGGAATGACATCCTTGTCAGTCCTGTTTCGGGCCGCTTTGGGCGCCGATGTATCGCGGTCAATCCACTGAAGGTATATGAGTCGGGCCGAAAGAGCACTGAACCCGGCAACAAGAACCAGGCAGACAAGCAGGGCGCGGTGATGAACAGTGAATTTCAAAGCATTCAGGAACCACTTGCCACGGTGGAAAGGGAAGCAGAAGGAAGGGGCGGCGAATCGCGACTTCCTGGAAGGGGGGACGCGACCGGAAACTCTCCACGAAAAGCTGGAACCTCCTCAACCACGCCCGGTGGAATACCTCTCAGGTCAGATGACATTTCAATGAGTCGGTCATTGAGGAGGATCGGGTTAAGTTGGTCATCAAGCCGGATTTCAAGCGTAGTAATATCAAGCTTGTACTGAGAAATCCTGTCCTCTACCCCCTGCAACTCTCGCGCCACCTTGATCTGCCGGTTCTTCAGATAAGCATGAAACACCCCCGCCGCGGACATGACGAGGGCCGTCACGATCAACAGCACAACTGTGCCAAACCCCAGGTCAGGTCTCATGCTACGGCGACGATTCATTACTCACCCTCCCTTCTCTTTTCCGCTACCCGCAACTTAGCACTCCGCGCACGTGGATTATCGGCAACCTCCGCACCTGTGGGACTTACCGGTCTCCGCGTAATCAACTTGAGGCAGCAATCCGGATTTGGACGGGGTGCAGGCCATTCGGGCCTGTCATGCTCCAACTGGCTGCGAGCCTTGAAGCTCCTCTTTACCAACCGGTCTTCCAGACTGTGGAACGTGATCACCGCCATCCGACCTCCTGACTTCAAAAGCGAAGGGGCCGACTCCAGTGCAGCTTCCAGCGATTCCATTTCACGATTCACCGTCATCCTCAGCGCCTGGAAAACCCGCGTGGCCGGATGAATTCGGCCTCTGCGCCCTGCTGTCCCCGCAACGCAATCAGCGAGATCGAGCGTATCCCTGAACGACCTGATCCCACGACGGCGCACGATGGCTCTGGCGATCGGACGAGCCTTGCGCTCCTCGCCCAGTTCGCGAAAAACACGAGCTAACTCTTCTTCTTCCCATTCGTTCACGATGTCAGCCGCAGTCACTCCTTCCCCGGGATTCATTCTCATATCCAGCGGGCCCTCCCTCCTTAAGGAAAACCCCCGACCTCCGGAATCCAACTGAAACGAAGACACTCCCAGATCCATGAGAATCCCATCCACCCCTTCCGGGGAGACTTCTCTCACCTGATCCAGCATTTCGGAGAAATTCACTTGCCGTAACACCGCGGATCCACCGTATGGCTCCAGTCGATTCCTCGCATGCGCAAGCGCATCCGGATCACGATCAAGCCCAATCAAGCTTGCCCCCGCCTCCAGGACCATCAAGGCATGGCCGGCACCCCCAAGGGTCGCATCAACAATTGTCATCCCCGGTCCCGGGGAAAGATAATGCAGAACCTCTTCCCGCATGACCGGAACATGATGAAATCTACCGGGAGACCTGCCGGCCCCACCGGCCTCCCCGCTCATCGCAAGGAAGGGGCTCTCCAACCCCGGCACCGTCAACAGATTTGTTGAGCAGTCCGCTTGGCACGAGGCCATCGACGGAACCGGGGTTGGAGAAGGCAGGAACATCAGCAGTTGTCAGTCTTGGGTGTGTTCAAGGTAAAGGTTCAGGAGAAGTCCACTGTCTCGTAGAGATCACCAAGCAGGGACGCCTCGGCTTCCTGCATTGCTTCATGATCACGAGGGCTCACGATATCGAAATTCGTCCCCCTTCCAAAAAGGTGGACAGCGCCTCCGGCTGCCAGTCCGTGCTCCTCGGCAAGCCTCTTGGGAATCAGGACCTTCCCCTGGTCGTTGATTGTGACCCGGGTATTACGGGAATAGAGCAACCCTTTGCGCTGACTTTTCACGCCCGCAGGAAGATCAGATTCATCAATCGATCCGATCATTGCCGTGAACGCCTGATCTGTAAGCGCCTTGAGAACCGGAATCTTGTAGGTCTCCCATTTCAGTAACCGTAACGGCAAGGCCTCTCCCTTACCCGGTCTCCAATCCGACGGGACCGAGACGCGAAATTTCGCATCCAGCTTGAAGTCAAATACTCCTTCGAAGCTATTGATTAGGAGTCCCACCGCTCAACAGAAATAAGTGCACTTAAGTACACTTAAGGACACTAGTCAGTCAATCTAAAATATTAACTCCTTAAGTCCCTGAGAAGCTTTTATTGGATCGCTTGTTTTTAAAAATAATTGAGCTCTTCCGCTCGGGAAATCACATATGGACAAAAAGTTTTTCTCCCTGCCGCCAATTATCATCACAAAGAACACAAAACTGCTATAATCGAGGTCATTCAGACTAATGGGTGTACCATTATAGTCCCCGAATATATTCAGTTCGCTACTGGTGTCACCCAGCTCCCTTTTACCCCCTTCAGGAACCAGGCGACCTGCAGATCTTGGGACCGCTGTCCCGATGAATTTTGCGCCCCCTACCCCGGGGCCTTACTTCACCTTGATAAGAAGGCGCGCATCATTTTCTTCAGCCTTCATCGGATCAGGAAACCAGTTCACGTAAAAGCCATGGATGATCTTCTTTTTCTGCACGAACTCTATGACTCCATAATCCGGGTTGGCGGTAGTTAGCTGAAATTCATGACCGCCATATCGGTCAGATTCAAGAGCGAAGGCCCGGGCCCCCTTGGGACACTCTTCGGTTAGAACCGAGTCATAATCCTCGAACTTAATCCGGGATGCCCTTCTTCCTCCGACTGGCAGAACCGAAATCCGTGTATCTTCCAGCTTGGACTCAGTCTCCCTCTTCTCCAGGTCAGCGTCATCAATATGCCTGAAGAGATCACCAACAAGAACCTTCACTCCCGGTCGTAGATCTCCCTTGCTTTCTCCCTTGTCAATTATCCTCGTGGAGATCTCCAGACCGCTCTTGGTGAAGACATGGACAATCCGGGCCTTGATCCCTCCTGTAAAGGTTGCCGTGAAGCCGAGCGGTTTACGAAGTGGCGGCTCCGCTGTTTCCTTCCCGAAATCCTCAAATCCATCCTGAACCATCCTCCGGGAAATCCATCTGCTCGCCCCCCCCTTTCCTTTCACTTTTTCCTCCACTACGTAGTAGATCTTCAAGGTACACCCTCCAACGGAGAGCCGTTTCCGGTTCTTTATGAAGAAAAGTTCCGCATCCCCGTCTCCTCCAATGACAAACTCAAAGTCCCGCGATTCCGAGAAGGCTAACCAGCAACCCAGATATGGCTTGTCCAAGGTGGCTGGCAATTCCTCAGACGCGGCCGGCAGGAAGAGTCCAAGGGTAATGCTGAAGGTGACGAGGAAACGCTTCATGATGGACCGTTAACAACAACCGGAGCTTTCCACCAGCGCAATTCTGGGCTTTGCTCTTGGCCAGATGACCATTGAGGAGCTGGAGCAGAGCGCTCAAAATGACGATACCCCTCCCCGCGATCTAACCGACGAAATGCGCTCGCTCTGGTTCGCCAGAGCTGGCCGATGGGATGAGGCCCACGATCTCTGCACCCGTATTCCCGATCCAGATGGAGCTTGGATTCATGCTCATCTTCACCGGGAAGAAGGCGATCTTTCCAACGCCCGCTACTGGTATAACCGTGCACGTCGTACAGAACCGGGCGGATCCGTAAGTCTTGAGGCTGAATGGAGAATCCTTGTCACCCACTTTCTCTCCAGAGCGTAATCTGTTTTAGCTTCAGCGATGCCTGATAAGAATGTCCGCCGCGCTGCTGTTTCTGCCCTGAGAGCATGGTCCAAGGGTTATCTCTACGCCGACTCCCTCGTCGAGCGACACGCCAGGCGGAACCATCTCTCGCAATCCGACCGGGGCCTCCTTAACAGCATTCTGCTCTCCGTCCTGAGGAACCGGAGCCTTCTGGATCATTGGATCGGTATGCTCCGAAAGGGAAAACTCGACCACGAGACTCGCGACATCCTCAGAGTGGGAGTATGCCAGCTACTTCTCCTCGGTATCCCTGATCACGCCGCTGTCAACGAAACCGTCGGCTGTGCCCGAAGGGCTGTCCGGGGTTTGATCAATGCAGTGCTGAGGCGCGCGGTGGCCGCTCGAAACACACTTTTTTCGGAACGGGAAAAACTCCCCCCTGCTCTCAGGTTCTCCCATCCCGAATGGCTCTGTAAACGTTGGGACAGGCAGTTCGGCAGCGCTGCTACTCAGACGATTCTCTCCTGGAACAATGAGCCTGCCCCTGTCATCCTGAGACTTAATCCCCTCGCCCCGTCCCAACTTGATGCCAGCCCTGTAGAAGGTCTGACTCCTGCCGGGGTGGATGGTTATTTCCTGCTTGATGGTCTGCTTCCTCCCCACTGGACGGATGAGGGACTGGTCTACGTGCAGGACCCATCAACCAGGCTTGCAGTGGAGCTTCTGGCTCCCCAGCCAGGCGAGACCATCCTGGACGCATGCGCAGCACCGGGAGGAAAATCCTCCCTTATTGCGGCGGCCATGCAAAATGAAGGAGTTCTGTTCTGCACCGATTCAAACGCAAAGCGTCTTCCACGCCTTGCCGATAATCTGAAGCGACAGCACCTCTCCATTTCTACGGAAGAGGTTTTTGACTGGACGGAGGAACCTCCGGTCGAATGGAAGGGCCGCTTTGATCGCATCCTCCTCGATGTTCCCTGCTCTAATACTGGGGTTCTCAGACGCCGGGTGGACGTTCGCTGGCGTCTCAGACTGGAACAGATTGAAGTGCTCTCGAATATTCAAAAACAAATCCTGCGGAATGCTCTTCCTTGCCTGAAGCCAGGAGGACAGCTGGTCTACTCCACCTGCTCCCTTGAACCGGAAGAGAACGAAGAGCAAATAGCGGCCTTTCAGGATTCTCACCCCGAAGTCGAATTAGTGGAGTCCCGGCGCTCTCTCCCCTTTCAGGATGGATTTGATGGCTCCTACGCAGCACTTCTCCGCCTCCGAGGAGGATCTTAACTGGAAAACCCTCCTGAATTTCGCCTCCCTATTTGGATCCTGCCGCTCTATCATAACGGCGTGCGCAATATTCTCAGTCTGCTGCTGGCCCTGGCTATTCTGCTCTCTACCGGTCTCTTCGCCTGTTTCTATATCAATATAAGCGGGAACTCGAAGTTCGAACGGGTAGATGAAGACGCAAAGGCGTCTCCCGGGGAGCAAACCGAGACACCCTCTCCGCCATCACAGCCCTGACTCCGGCGGATCCGGGCAATTACTCCAGTCCATGACAAAAAAACGCCCCAGGGGTCGAATCCCGGGGCGCTTGTCTGAAGTCTTTCCGGTCGGAAAATCAGTCGTCTGTCAGTGAAAATGACTCCTCCTTTTCGGGCGGAGGCACATCATCCTTCGGCTTGTCTCGATCTCGATTCCGGCCACCCCGGTCTCCTCCACGATCGCGCCCTCCCCCACCGCCGCGTCGGCCACCGCCACCACGTCGGCCACCGCCGCGCTCATCTCTTTCATCACTATCGTCGCTTTCTCCCCGTGCTTCGCGGATTGCGGCACGCATGCTCATCTTGACCCGGCCTTTTTCGTCCACCCCAATACACTTGGCGGTGACCTCATCTCCGGTCTTCACGACATCTTCCGTTTTCTCAACCCGTCCTTCGGCCAGCTCGGAAATATGAATCAACCCATCCTTGCCGGGCAGTACTTCCATAAAGGCTCCAAAAGCCATCGTATTGACAATCTTGCCGGTATAGGTCGTTCCAACCTCTACCTCGGCAAACATGTCCTCGATCATCTTCTTGGCGCACTCAAGCGACTCCGCCTTGGAGGCGTAGATGTGCACCGTGCCATCGTCCTCAATGTTGATTTCGGCACCTGACTCAGCCTGGATTCCCTTGATGTGTTTTCCACCGGGTCCGATCAACTCCCCGATACGGTCAGGGTCAATCTTGACGGACTCGATCCTCGGAGCATGCTCGCTGAGTTGACCCACTTCAGGAATCGCTGCAGTCATCGCTTCCTGCACCTTGGTGCGACCTTCCTTGGCAAGGTGGACCGCATTCTCAAAGATATCCAGGGGAATTCCACGCAGCTTCAGATCGAGCTGGAATCCGGTAATCCCTTCACTGGTTCCACAAAGTTTCCAGTCCATGTCCCCGTAGAAGTCCTCGCTCCCGATGATATCCATGAGAAGCTTGTGGTCCTTCAGGTTGCCATCGTCATCGAAATCCGTCACCAACCCCACGGAGATCCCGCTTACGGGACGCTTCAGCGGCACACCAGCCTGCAGGAGCGACATCGTGCCGGAGCACACCGTGGCCATTGAGGACGATCCATTCGACTCGAGCACTTCCGAGGTGACCCGAATTGCATAAGGGAATTCCTCCAGATCCGGAATTACGGCCTCTATGGAACGCTCGGAGAGGGCTCCATGCCCGATTTCCCGCCTGTTCAACCCTCCGAACCGTCCCGACTCACCGACCGAGAAGGGAGGGAATGAATAGTGCAGGATGAAGTGCTTACTGTCTTCACCCCCGGCGTAATTGTCAAAATACTGTTTCTCGTCCGCGGGAGCCAGCGTAGTGGTCGCCAGCGCCTGTGTTTCTCCGCGGGCAAACAGAGCGGAACCGTGTACGCGGGGAAGAATTCCAGCTTCCGCAGTCAGGGGACGAAGTTCCTCCACTTTACGGCCATCAGCCCGGATTCCTTTCTCAAGGATGCTGATCCGGAAGGCCTTCTTCTGGATATGCTCAAAGGCCTGCTCGATCGCGAAATCCGAGATTTCAGGATCTGCTTCTTTCAGGGCAGCCTCTACCTCATCCCGCAGGGCTCCTACCGCCTTGGCTCGCTCGACCTTGCTTGGCTTGTAAATCGCATCTTCAATCCGGTCTCCTGCCACACGGTATCCGATCTCAAGATGCTCTTCCTTGGCGACGGTCACGGTATACTCCCGTTTTTCCTTACCGCATTGAGCCACCAGTTCCTCCTGGACTTCCACCAGCGTGGTGACGTGCCCCTGGGCAAATCGCAGGGCCTCTACAAAATCAGCTTCCGGAATCTCGTCAGCAGCACCTTCGATCATGACAACGTCGGTCTTGTTTCCGACATAGACAAGGTCGAGGTCGCTTTCAGCCCGCTGCTCGAAAGTCGGATTGACAATCAACTCACCTTCCACTCTGCCCACACGGACGGCCCCGATCGGCCCTGCAAAGGGAATGTCTGAAATAGCAAGAGCAGCCGAGGCTCCATTCATGGCCACGATGTCCGCGTCATTAACGCCATCAGCAGCAAAGAGAATAGCGACAATCTGTGTATCGTAGAGATAGCCTTTCGGGAATAATGGCCGCAGAGGACGATCGGTCATCCGACACGTAAGAATTTCCTTCTCTGTAGGGCGCCCTTCGCGCTTGAAGTAGCCACCAGGAAACACTCCGGCCGCAGCGGCCCGCTCCTTGTATTCTACCGACATGGGAAACCATGTCTGCCCTTCGCGAACCTTGGTCTGCGATACCGCCGTCACCAGGACCACCGTGTCCCCACAGCGAACTGTTACTGCGCCATCTGCAAGTTTTGCCAATTTACCCGTTTCGATCACGATCGGGCTCTGGCCGACATCGGCCGTTACTGTATGTGTACTCATCTTTCGTTTGCGTTATTTCATCACGCTCCCCTCTCCCCTTGGAGAAGGCAGCTTCGGGTTATGGAACTGGCCTTTCTTTCCAGAAGGATTTCCCAGGAGAACGGACAGCTATGGTGTGAGAGACAAACAAAAGGCCAAAGCGACCGACTGCGAGACAGGGCAGACGGACAGGTTATCGACGCAATCCGAGCCCAGCTACGATCTTCTGGTACCGCTCCTCGTTATCCTCTTTCAGGAAGTCGAGAAGCTTACGCCGACGTGCCACGAGGGTCAGCAGTCCACGCCGCGAGGAGAAGTCCTTGCTGTGAGTTCCAAGATGTTCGGTAAGGTGCTTGATGCGCTGCGTTAGCAACGCCACCTGATAATCCGCACTTCCCGTATCTTTATCGTGAAGGCGGTATTCGGTCGGATCAATTGTCGATTCACTCATTGCTTTCGCACGCTTCAGACCAGTGCGATTACCAGTCTGCCCTTTTTGCGGGGAGGCGGAAGAAGAACAGAATTCAGAGGGAATGCAACACTTATACACAGGATTTCGCATACCCTTTCAGGATCTTTCTCACCCGCATGATCTCTCATATTAGAGCAAATCCAACTCCCGGCAGGTCTCTGCTTCGTCCTGTTCAGCCTCAAAACCCCCTTCAAGCCCCAGCCTGATTCCCGGGAGGATTGGAAGTAATGAACTCCACGACTTCATCCTCATTTTCGGCAAGATACAGATAGTTGACATAATCCTTCCCCTCCGCCTGTCGAGCCAGGCAGTCATACACAAGGGTCTTCTCTCCAAAGTGCTGTCTGCCAAGAAACACCATCGGACTGATCACTCCGTATGTCGCGTAATGATTCTGGGTTGCATCCTGAAATACTTCCTGGGTTGTGCCTGCGCTACCGGGGGCGAAAATGATCCCGTGAAGAGCGATCGCGAGCAGGCCATCCTCCCGCAGGCTGTTGGAAAAGTATTTCGCGATATGAACTGAAAAAAGGTTACTTGGTTCATGTCCGTAGAACCATGTAGGCACCGCCAGGCTGGAGCTTCCATGGCGAAACATGTCGAGGACCTGCTGCGCACACTGCATATATCCCTCGTCCGTATAAACCGGAGCGGCGCTCAGAATTCCCAACGCTTCTTCCAGTTCTTCCTCGCTGACCCCGGAAAGAAAGGCCCCCAGATTCGCGGCCTCCATGATTCCGGGGCCTCCCCCGGTCGCAATAAAATAGCCGCATCGCGTCAACTCCCGGGCAATACGGGCCACCTTCCTGTAGTAGGGGTCACTCCGTGGGGTCTTGTGTCCACCCATTATCCCCACCACCTTCTTGGCTCCGTCCCCTTCGGTCCGTCCCTCCAGCAGGTCACGTAGAGCATCATCAATGGCGTGATCGTGCAATCGCTGGGAAAGAGACTCCAGCACCCCGGGACTATCGCGCCCATGTGCCTGAAAGTGTTCGTAGATCTTCTTGTCCACACTTTGATCCCTGCCCGGGGCCCAGCCATCCATCAACTCTGCGCGGGAATAGAGCCGCGGCCTGAATGGATTGTATGGCAAACCAGGAAAAGCCGGTAGCACGGTTGCCCCCCTTTCCATCAGAAACTCCACGTTGATTTCATCTGGAAACCGGCAACCAAGGAAAACCGTCCCATCACACTTGAGTTCCTCCCATGCAAAACCGGCCTCCCTCAGGTCCAACCCCTGCACCACCGCATGACTGAGCCCGTTCCCCTGCCTTGAGAGGGAGAGCATCGAGTCAAGTTCCCTGACATAACCCTGATTCATCGCCCGTCTTTGATTACCTCCTGCTTCAGGACCCCGATGAACGGCAGGTTTCGGTAAAGCCCCCGGAAGTCCAGTCCGTAGCCAACCACGAATTCATCTCCAATATAGAAGCCCACATGGTCTGCATCAACCTCGGCATCCCTCTCCTTGTCCTTGCTCAGGAGAACACAGGACTTAACAACTTCGGCTCCCTGCTCCCGCAGTTTTTCTCCAACCGCAGCAAGAGTACGTCCGGTATCAAGAATATCATCTACCAGCAGAACCGAGCGTCCTTCCACCGCAGGCAATTTCGCATCCAGGAAATCCACCTGCCCCGAACTCTCCGTTGCCCCGTGGTAACTCGCCACATTGATACATTCAATCTCAAGCGGAATAGGCATGCGCCGCAGGAGGTCAGCAGTGAAGACAAGAGCCCCCTTCAGGATCACAACCACCACAAACTCACGACCACTGAACTCTTCAAGGATTCGCGCCGAAAGAACGTCAAGGCGTCTCTCGATCACTTCCTCATCAATGAGGACTTTTTCCACATCGTCATGCACGGCTCAAAGTATGCACTACTCCTCCTCTTCTAAAACCCAAAGCGTCAAAACAAAATATGA
>MDTA01118530.1_pt1 | contig 12087 bp, 7 predicted proteins | sample 811151 | NCBI WGS metagenome assembly MDTA01 (sample SAMN05326648, study PRJNA326480) | marine metagenome | isolation source: seawater | place: Indian Ocean: South | collected 2010
AACGACGCCCGGAGCCCCGGGAACGACGCCCGGAGCCCCGGGAACGACGCCCGGAGCCCCGGGAACGACGCCCGGAGCGCCCAGTCTGGCACGAAGCTGCCGGACCTGAAGTTCAATAGGGTCATCCGCCGACCGCTTATACGACACGCCAGTCGGTGTTCTTCGCCGCAAAGAGGCTGGCCTGCTTTGCTGGCTAACCCCGAGGGCGGCTTCGGCTTCGCGTTCGAGACGAAAAGAAGTCAAGGACTGTACGTCACTTTCTTCTGCTCCTTCACTCAAGTTGAAGACCTGAGGGTGTGACGGCGGCGGCACGGCTGCAGCTGGCTGCGGCACAGCTGCAGCTGGGCGAGAAAAGCAGCAACCCATCGTATCGTCGTGCTAGTCGTAAGTGAGCGATACGTGACGACCGACGAGGTCACTTCAACACGACCTCACCAGTGAGTCACCTCACTTCAACACACACGTCGTGGCTTTGACTTGGACCGATCGAATGATCCCGTATATCCATCGAAGGTTTATAATTTTAAACCGTCGATTTTTGAGTCAGTCCGAGGCATGGGGGTAATTGAAAAATTATTTTCCTGGGTACGAGAACTGCGTTTTGCTGGGTACGGGCTCCCCGGGGCGAAAATGACGCGATTTCGGCCGATTGGGCTGGCTTGGCTCACAAAAACAACGAAAAAGAACTGCGTCTACCATCTCACGACCACGCCCCACGCCCATCACACGTCGACGGCGGTCACGGCGCGCCGTTCGCGGGTCGACTTGCGAACCGGAGCGATGTCGGTGACACCGGGAGGGGCCTGAGCCTCCAACCGGGGCGCAACCCTGCGCGGCGGGAACAGCGCCGCCGCCTCCATCTGCTCCCCCGGCTGACGCTCGCGAGCAAGGGTCATCAGCTGCGAAACACCCCAAGGTGCACGGGCGGGCCACTACTGGCGAAGATAGCGAGTATCTCAAGAAGACCTTGGTGAGAGACTTGTTCGTCATGTCATGTGGAGTCGTGTAGAGCAGAGAAAAGATGTCGCTCTGTGTCAAGAACACCGAGTTATGGGCGCTCAAGGTGTCTCTAGCTAGAGTAGATTTGGCCACCTTTTGCAGTGCCCCGGGGCAGTTGAAGACTTTTTGCCAGATTGGTGGGGGGCAGCCTGTGTTGACGCGCACCTCCTGACCGTGGATGAGAGTTTCAGGACGTGCCGTCAGTGAAGAATCTGCTCGTTGTATCCTACACGAGCCGATGATACCATGTCATGATACCACTCTCTGTCAAGATTCAGACGCACGCGGTGTCGCCGTTGCTTGTGATGCTTGTGACAGTCAACTCCTTCCAACCACCTCGTTTTCCCGGCCATTTTCACCTTCCAGGGTCTTTCGATCGAAATCTTGCCCTCCCGCTGATTTCGGTCCGTACCCAGCAAAACGCAGTTCTCGTACCCAGGAAAATAATTTTTCGGGGGTAATTTCCCTCGGACCGGATCGGGGAGCGTTTTTGCCAAAAACGCGAGACACGCGAGAAAAAGAAAAGACGGGCAGGTCAACGAGCACTTCTCCCCGCGCGAAAGCACGGCTGGGTCGTGCCTCGTGCCGGGGAGGAGTCCGCCGCCGGGCGAGGGAACCGCTGCTCACGGCGGCGCCCTCGCCCGCGCTCACTAGCCGCGCCCCGCCTCCACCCCCGCCGATCTTGTCATCCTGGGATTCAAGCCTACTCGACCGCTCCCGTGGAAGTCGAGGGGGTGATCCATCGTGGTGAGCTGGTCTCGCGGGCTCGGCGGGTGAGGGGGGCGGCCGGTGATCGGCTCGGCCAACGTCGAGCGCGGTGTAAAGTTTCGGGCGGCGCAGGCGCTGGGCGCGCGACGCCCGTCGTTGCCTGGTTCTCCGGGCGCGGCGGAGACGGGGAGGGAGGCCCCGGCCCGAAATCCGGTTGCATCTCTTCGGTGGGGGAGGTGTGGTCGGAACCAATGGTCGCTTGGCGTGGCGAGGAAGGGGGGTACGAAAATGGGTACACGGACGCGTGGGCGCTCGCCTGCGCGTCCATGCCCTGCACTCTTTGTAGGACGCGCGCCAAGGGACCCTATGGCGGTGACGCGCCATGGGATTCAGTGGGATGTCACTTCATTGAGCCAGTGATTCCTTTGAGCGTCATGTGCGCTTGACAAGGCAAACTGCGCCCCGCGGTGCGATTAAGATTAGGAAGTTCTCAACAGGGAGAATTCTTAACACCGTATCAAGTCCACGACAGCGGCAGCTGGGGGCTGTGCAGCAAATCTCTTGGGGTGACAGGGCGCCGTCTTAAAAATACTCAAGAGGTTGAATGAATTGCACTTTCTCGTTGGAGGGAGGTTGCAGACTCCCTCTGATCTACTTAACTTTTAATGAGAAATGAAATCTCGGTCTTTCATGACCATTTCCCTCGGAAAGCCAAAAGCAGATTCTGCACAATCTCGTCGCAAGGGGAGGAGTTATGGGTGCCGACGAGGTCGAAGGCGCGGACCGGACCTCCGCGTCCGCCGCCCAGGCGGTCCGCGAGCGCGTCGAGGCAGTCCGCGCCAGCGTCGATATCGCGCAGGCCCTCGGTAGCGACGACTCCGTGATCGACCTCAAGACGTTTCAGAAGCTCAAGGCGGCATTCGACGAGGCAGACGCCGACGGAGGCGGCGACCTCTGCGTCGACGAGTTCGTCCAAGCCTTTCAGATGGTGATCCCTGAGGTCGATGAGGCGAGGCTCCGGCACCTCTTCACGCGCATCGACGCCAACGCGGACAACACCGTCGACTGGGACGAGTTTTCGTCCTTCATCCTGCTGGAGGGAATCGCGGAGGAGAAGGCGCGCGAAGCCATGGACGGAACCGAGTACGTCCTGTGCGAAGACGGCCCCAAAGGCGTCGTCGGCGCCCCCGTGGACAAGCACAAGGACATGTGCACGGCCGTCATGCGCTTCCAGAAGGGCGATTCCTACGCCACCGCGTCGCGAGACGGCACCATTCGCGTCTGGGCGCACGACGACTCCAAGGGTGGAATCATGACCCATCGCAAGACAGCCAAGACCGGCGGGGCCTACATCGTGGACGCCGCCCAGCTCCCCGCGTCGCAGCGCATGCTCATCGCGTGCGCCGATCGCAAGGTCAAGGTCTACGACCCCAAGGGATGGGTCTGCGTGGGCACGTACGGCGGCTTGCCCGACGCGCCCCTGTGCGCCACGGCGTGGGAGGGCGGCGTGAGGATCGTCAACAATCAGGACTGCGATTACTTCGCCGTGGGGGACGATAAGGGCGCGGTGACCGTCGGGCGGGTGATCGACATGACCGACGGGGAGGCCGCCGCGGCGGGGGGTGGCGACCGCGTGCGTTACGAGACGATGTGGCGGATGAAGGTACACGACGGTTGGGTCAACTCGGTGCGCCACCTCGGTGAGCTCAACTCCGTGGCTTCGGGGGGCGGCGACGGGCTGGCGTGCATCACCGACCTCGAACGAAAGGGGTACCCCCTGGCGGATCCCACGCGGCGGTACGACGGGCACAACGGCAAGTCGGTCAACGCGGTGAGCTGGACGGCTCGGTACAAGAAGCTCGTCAGCTGCGGCGAGGATAAGCTGATAAACCTGTGGAACCCTCTCAGCGCCAAGCCGCAGCAGATCTTCGTCGGCCACGAGGAGCCGATCGTCAAGTGCCTCGTGCTGGACGACGTGCATCAGATTGTCACGCTGGACGTCGGCAAGCGCATGCACGTCTGGGACCTTCGATCGGCGCGGTGCGTTCAGGTGATTCACGACAAGGAGAGCTACCACCCCACGAACATGCTCGGAGCGCTCGGATACGACGCCAAGCGAAACCGACTCGTCACCGGGGCTCCCGCGCCCAAGTGCTACGCCCTCGTCAAGCGATTAGCGGAGACGCACGCGGGGCACAAGCGCAGGTGCGTCGCCGCGCTCTGGAACCGGCGATTCTATCAGGTTGTCAGCTGCGACGAAGCCGGCGGGGTTCGGGTCTGGGACGTCTTCACCGGGAAGATCTCGTTCAGGTTCGAAGGCGCCGAGGGCACGCGAAGGCCCGACGACGACGAACGCCTGACGGACACGTACCGGCCCATGGTCGCGGACAGGGCGGTGGACGAGGGCGACGACGAGGACATGGCTCCGCACAGGCGGAACAGGCTGACTTGCGCCTGTTTTGATCACGCGCAGCGCCGTCTGATGACAGGGTCGTCCGACGGGAATGTTCGGCTTTGGAACTTTGCCAACGGCGTTATGCTGAAGGAGATGACCACACCGACGATAGACGACGTCACGGGCCTCGTGCACGCGGTGAACGAGAGCGGCGACAGCAAGAGGGTGGTGTCCTCGTGCTGGAACGGGCTGGTCACCGTGTGGGAGGATTTGGGCGGAATATCGTCAAAGCAGGAGCCGCGGCGGCAGATGAGAGGACACGAGTCCGACGTGCTCTGCGTCGCGGAGCACCACCCGGGCACCGTCGCGAGCGGTGATTTCGACGGCGTCGTCATCGTGTGGAACGTGGACAACGGCGGCAAGCGACACAAGCTGATCCCGCCGCCGCCGAGCGAAGCGGATGCGAACGAATCTTCTTTGCCGGTTTCCCGCGCGGCGGAGTGCGTGCACTTCATCGAGGGCGGCGGTCCGCCGCGGACTTCGATGAACGCGCTGAGCGAGTTCAAGTTAGACCCGGTGGTGATGTGCGTGGCGCACGCGGACGGGCGCGTTCGCATGTGGAACGCGATACCGAGCTCGGGGGCGCTGCTCTGCGACTTTCACGCCGGCCACGGACTGGGCGAGAGCGTGTTATGCGTCGCGACCGACCCGCGGGCGACCAGGATGGTCACCGCCGACTCCGCCGGCCGGTGCCGGCTCTGGGACGTCGCAGGCCTGGTGCGGAGGATACACTCGCAATCCGCGGCGGCGGGCGAGGACGAGCCGCCGTTTGGAAGGTCCGACGTCGAGCTCCTCGGGTACTGGCAGGCGCACTCGAGCGGGAAGTGCGTCAACGCGGCGCGATGGCTGGAGGTGGAGGGCATCGGCGTCTTCTTCACCACGGCGGGAGACGACTACGCGGTGCACCTGTGGTCCAGGGACGGCCAGCACGTCGGAGAGTTTGGCCCGCACCGTTGGACGTTGGAGGACACGCGAACGTGGGCGAACACGGAGTTCCCGCCAGACGGGGACTTCCCGAGGACGACGACGGACGAGGACGGTACCGGCGACGCGGACGCGCCGCGCGACGAGTCGAAGAAGGAGGTGGACGCGGAGAAGGAAGAGGCGCCCGCCGTCGTCGTCGAGGAAACCTCGCCAGCCGAGGACGGGGAAGACGCAGAGGAAGGGGAGGAGGAGGAGGAGGAGGAGGAGGAGGGGGAGGAATCGCCCGCGCCGCCGTCCGCGGTCTTCGTCGTGCCGACGATGCCCGACCCCGAGTCGTTCCGCGCGCTCGCCGTCGAACGCGCCGAGGCCAAGTACGGTCGGCTCGAGGACCTACGGTGCCCGACGCCACCCGAGCCGCCCGCGCCTCGGCCCCCATCGCCCACGCCCTCCGAGTCGGCGTTGGACGCGAAGTACCCGACGAGACCGGGGTACAAGGCGGTGCAACCGAACGATTTTCGACCGAGGTGGACCGCGGACGTGCCGTCGTCGTTCGAAGCCGGCGCGACGTATCGGCGCATTCAGAAGATGGACTCGAGCAAGGCGAACGACCTTCGGGGCAAGAGCAAGGAGGAGCTTCGGGCGATCGAGGCGAAGCTATCCGCGCCCAAGGGGGAACGGCACGAGCGCGTCTACATCCCCGCCGGCGACGAGCACATCAACAACCCGGAGGGTAAGGGGCGCGCGTTTTCGTCGCTGTACCACCTGTTGAAGATCAGGGACGTGGCGGAAACAAAGCCGCCGCCGGAGACGAGCAAGGGTTTGTTCAAATACGGCCAACGCGTGGACGACGCCCTGGCGGGAAGAGCCGCGAAGGCGACGAAGGATGAGACGGATGCGTGACTGCGTGTGCCACCAGTTCATCGTGGACTGATACTTTCAGCTGTGATCTACTAAAACCCTTACTAAAATCACTTTCGTCGGCGGTTAGTGCGCACGAACCGCCTCTCGTTTGGATTCTTCTTCAGGTTACCGCCGCTCGCGTTCTCCAGCAGCTCCTTTTGCGCGTAGAGATGCGCCGCCCCCGCGTTCACCGCGCGCCCGCCCGCGAAGGATTCCTCGTTATACTCGGCGGCGAACACGTCCACGTCGGCGTCCTTGTTCCTGCGAGCGCGCATCCCGATGAGCTGATCCTCGCGAAGGATGGGCGCCTTCTCGCGGCGGCCGCCCTTGGGCATCGGCAGCGTGAACCGCGTTCCCTTGAGCACGTGTTTGCGCCTCACGCCAAACTGCTCCACGCCGTCCGCGGTGACGGTGTGTTCCACCTTGTTCAGGGACGCGTTGCCGCACTTGGGGCAGAAGACCCGCTCGGTGTTCCGCGTCACCTCCTGGCACGCGTGGCACCGGAGCACCCATCGTCGAAGGTTGGTGATTCGCATTCCATCCGGCGTGAGAAGCTTCATGTTCATCTGGAGGATGACGTTCTGCATGGCGTAGTCCGCGGTGACGCTGGAGATCGTGGTCTCGAACGGCACGATGTCATCATCCGAGCCGTCTCCCTCCTCCCCCTCCCCATCTCCCTCCCCCTCCTCATCCTCCTCGTCATCCTCCTCCGCCCCCTCCGGGACTGCTCCCGGCGCGGACTTAAAAAACGCCGCCGACTCATCCGCCGCAGCGTCCAGCTCCCTCCGTCTCTCCGCGTTCTCCGCCAAACGCATAGCCTCCTCCTCCGCCAAACGCATCGCCTCCTCCTCCGCCAAACGTCTCGCCTCCTCCTCCGCCTCTCTCCGTCGTTGCTCGCGCTTGGCGTGCTTAACGCGGGTCGTCCTCGATACGTTGCGCTCCCACCCGTCGTCGGCGTCGGCATCCCCGCGTTCGGAGCCGGCCGCGTCCGGGATCGAACCCGCGCCCCTCTCCGCGGCCACCTCCGCGGCCACCTCCGCGGCGATCCTCGCGCTCTTCGGGAGATTCGGCTCGTTCCTCGGCTCGTCCGACACGGAGACGGCGGCCATCCTTTTAGCCACCGCCTCGGCCGCCGCCTCCGCCTCGGCGTTCATCTCGTCCAGCTCCGCCCAGTCGTCCTGGTTCGGCACGAAGTCCCAACCCGCCATCTTCGACGCCTTGTTGTGCTTGTGTCTGGACAGGACGACGGGCGCGGGGGACGTGCGCAGGTGCGCGGTGCCGTGCGCGTCCCGCTCGAGCATGTACGCGAGCGCGATGCATCGCACGTCCGGCTCGGAGAGCGCGCCAATGTCGCCGGTGAGCTTCGCGAAGCGCCGCACCGCCGCGATGGAATCGGCGTCGGGGTCCTGAACCTTCAGCTCGAAGGGGAGGGTCGCGAGCGTGTGACGCGCCTGCCTGTCGCGAACCTCGGCGAGCACCTCCGGGATGGTCACCGCCTCGTCGGCGAAGCGCTCGAGTCGAAATCCCTTCACGATGGCGTTGGTGTCGACGACGACTTTGGTGACCGAGGACGAGGCTGTCGGCGCGGAGGGCGCGTTGGGCTCGACGGAAGCCTCGGGGGCGTCCGTTTTGATCGCGTTCAGCCAGCCGCTCATGATGGCGCGCGGGGTGATACACGCCGAGCGCGCGACGAAGTGGCCGCCGCCTCTCGGAAAAGTTACCAGCGGCGGCGCGCTCGGCACTTTCCGTGGCAGTCACGTGTGAGAGGGACTCTCTGCATCGCCGCGGGGGAAAATATGGCAAACGTGAAGAAAGGTCGTTACAGGCGAGCCGAGACGGCTCGCATCGCTACAAAACTTTAAACACGAGCCCCGCCCGCGGAATGCCGAGGACGGCTTCGTCCGCTCGTGTGCGCGCGTCCGCGCGACGCGCCCGCGCCGCCGATACATCACATCCCGTCGCGTGTCGTCGTGCCCAACCCCTGGCCGTTCTTTCTCCCCCGTCGCGCTCCCCCCCCCGAAATCAGCGCCTCTTACTCGGCCGCGACGGGCTCGCCGCGTCCGGAGGCGAGTACGGCTGGTCCGCCTCGGCCGCCACCAACGCCGCGCGCGACGCCTCGTGTTGCTCCCTCGCCATCTCCGTCGCCAGCCGAGCCAGCTCGCCCTGCGCGCAGTTTATCATCTCCATCCGAGTAGCCGGGTCCGCCTGCGCCCTCACGCTCGCGATGAGCGGGTCCACCACGGACCGCGTGAACTCCCGCGCGGCTTCGCTCCGTTCCGAGGGTTCGGGCATGAGCGCCGCGGCGGCGAACGCGGCGGCGACGTGGCCCACCGGCGAGAACAGCGGCGAGTCTCCGACGACTGTCGCGCCGTCGAGACCCACGGCGGCGGGGGGAGCGGGTGTCCGGGTGACGTCGGGTCTCTTCGCGCCTCCGCCTCGCTTGGACCTCGCGCCCTTCACCGCCGCCCCGGGTTTGATCGCGCCTTCGATCTCACCGCCGCCCTCGTCGGCCTCGGCGGGGTTCGGCTCCTCCTTGACCGGCGACAGCGCGGCGGCGACCTTCGCGGCTTTCGAGTCAAAGTCGGGCAGAGCCTCGTCGCGATCTGGAAGGTTCAGAGGCAGGCCCCTCGGCCATCCGTCCATCGTCCGGGTCTCGCCGTCGAACATGGCCCTGAGTTCGGCGTCGGCGATCTTGTGCTTACGGAGCGCCGCGGCGCTCACGGCGTAGTTGGCGTTCTTAGCCTGCAGCCCCTTTACCAGAATCTCGGACACGTCCTCGGGGCGGATCACCACTCGGCCGCTGGTCGCGATTCTGACCAGGCAGCACACCACCTTCGGGGCGTGGCACTCCCTGGTGGTCTTACCGGGTGCGAAGGAGTCTCCGAACCAGTACGCGAGGGCGTTGTTGATGCGGTCGCGGTAGGTTGCCGACGGCGCGGATTTGTACTCGACGGGAAGCTTGAGGTGCCGGAAGAGCGCCTTCATATAGGACTTGAGGAGCCGGCGGTGGTCCGCAGCCTTGCGCGAGGCTGACGGTCCGTCGAGCTGCTGATGCGCGTTCGCAGGCTGCGTCGTGGTTCCCTGGGTGCCGCTGTCGCTCCCGCTCTGCTGCTTGCCGCCCCGCGCGGCGCCCCCCGCCGAGCCGCCCGCGGAGGTTCGCCTGGCCTTTGCCCCGCCAGGCTTGGCCACGACGACGTTGGAGCGGACGCGCTTTGGGGCGCGCGCGGCGAGCACGGTCGGCGCGGTCCCGGCGTCCGACCCACCCAGCGCGAAGCTGTCTTCGGGGTCCTGAGAGAGAAGGTCGCTGAGCGCGTGCATGGCGTCCTCCTCGAGTTCGTCCAGGCGATTGGAACCCCCCGCGGGCCCGCCTCTATTCTGCGATGCGTCACCGGATCCGGGAGCCTTCCGAGACGACGTGTTCGCGCGCGCCTTGGGCTTTGGGTCCGCATCTGAGGCCTGGAGCTGCGCGATGAAATTCTTGGCGCCGTCGAAGGACTTTACCGGGGCTGCGGCGGAGCGCGCGCGCTTGGGAGGGGGTCCCTTCACCGCGGGAGAGGTTCCGGCGTTCCCGGCGTCCGCATTTTCATCGGGCGAGGACGTTCGTGGCGCGCCCTCCTCCGGCGGGGAGGATTCCTTCCGCGCGCCGCTCGCGGCAGAGGTTCGGCGTTGCTTGGGAATGACCAGCATGACGATTCCGGCCGGCGCGCGTCAAGTCCGTCCGCAGCCGCAGGGCAGATTCGACAGCCCAAAAACCCTTGGGCTTGGCACACTTTACACGGCTACGTTCCTGAATTTCCCGGCAGCTTCCGGCAGCGGCCGTGCGTATCCAGTCGCTGCGCGCGTGCTGACGTCGAAGCGCTTACGCTGGAAACGACGGAAGTCGCCCAATCTCGAAAGATACACCTCGTCTGTCCGCGTGGTTACTGGGGCGCGGTGGTGCGACAGTGGGCAACCCCCATTCCGGGAACGTGCATTTTGACGTATTATCCGCGGTGGAGTTCCGCAAAAGCTGGCACACCATTGAGATCAGACCTGACGTGAATATTACGAAGGTGAGTGTTCACCGCGCCCCCACGGGTACGATGGGAGCGGGTTCGCCCTTCGTCGCTAATAACTCGACACCCCCTCAGTCCATGAGCTGGACACCCGCCTGGATCTGGCCCCATCCGATGAGACGCCAGTGCTTCTCCACGCGCCTGGAGAGCGCCACCTTCTCGCCCTCCTTGGTGCACACCGGCGATGTCAGCTGCAGCTTGGCGAGATCCGACTTGACCGCAACCACCCTCGCGCCCGTGCACATGGAGCCGATGTTGAGCATGAGCACCTCCGCCTTGCTCAGCTTGGCCACCTTGCCCTGCTTCTCGCTGCCCTGCGTCCTGACGCCGAGAAGGCGGCGGAGGAGGAAGAAGTTCACCTCCAACTCGGTGAAGACGCGGGGCAGCTTGCCAACCTCGCCGAGCACCTGCCCGACGAGCCTGTCCGCGCGGGTGAGAGTGGGATCGACCGTGGTCCCCACGCCGATCAGACCTCCGGGCACCGCGTACTGAAGCTGGTTCTGCTCCGCGAACAGCGACACGATGCGGGAGCTGATCGGCGTGCACTTGATCTTGCCCTCCGCATCCTTGGACACGATCCCGGGCCTGACCTCGATCTCCTGGCCAACCTTCAGGACGCCCTGGAGGATGGACCCGCCGGCGACGCCGCCCTGGATGTCGTCAACCTCCGCGCCAGGCTTGTTCACGTCGAAGGATCGGATCACGATCATGTTCGCGGGAGCCGTGAAGTCGCGCACGGGCACGGGGATCTTCTTGCAGATGTACTCGCAGACGACGTCGATGTTGTACTTGAGCTGCGCGGAGATGGGAATCACGGGCGCGCCATCCGCGATTGTGCCCTGGATGAACTTGCAGATGGTGTCGTACTGGTTCGCCGCCGCGTTCTCCTGGACCAGGTCGATCTTGTTCTGGAGGATGATGATGTGCTGGAGCCTCATGATCTCCACGGCGGCGAGGTGCTCGGAGGTCTGCGGCTGAGGGCACGACTCGTTGCCCGCGATGAGGAGGAGCGCGCCGTCCATGACGGCGGCGCCGTTGAGCATGGTGGCCATGAGAATATCGTGGCCGGGGCAGTCCACGAACGACACGTGGCGCACGAGCTGCATCTTCTTGTCCTCGAATCCCGGCACGGTGCACGCGGGGGAGTCGGTCATGGTGCTGCCGTAGGCGCGGTAGCAGTCCGGCCGAGGGCACGCGTCGTCCTCGCACTTGTAGATCTTCGCGTTGGCGTAGCCGAGCTTGATTGTGATGTTGCGCTCGAGCTCGTTCTTGAAGCGGACGGTCTGGACGCCGGAGATGGCCTTGACGACGGTGGACTTGCCGTGCGCGACGTGGCCGATGGTACCTGGGGGCGGGCGGTGGATCGGGGAGGGACGCGCGGGTCAGCGAAGGACGGGGCGCGAGGCAAACGAAGGCGCGGTGGGAGTGGCGCTTTTTAACCCTAGGCCCTGAAAGCCAAAGGTGCTCTTGGGGGCGACGGGTTCGATCTCCGCGAGGAACGCACCGATGTTGATGGTGGCCTGGCGGCTGATGACTTCCGGGGTGAGCGGGGTAAGGGTGGACGCATCGAGCGAGGCCGCGTCCTGGATTGACAGTCCGTCCTCTCCGACGACGTAGCCCATGTCGAGAGTTTTGGTCCTGTGACTGTCGCCGGCACGCTCTGCGCTGCGTGTACGCTCTTCTGCCACGAGCGCCGCGAGCGTCTCGAGAGGAGCTGAGGCGGGTTAGCTCGTTTCGTCGACGCTTCCGCGCGACTGGTGGGTGGAACACGAACGGTCGAAACGTTCGTGGCGTCACGCGTCGCACCTGGCGCGCGCTCGTTCTGTCCCGATCGGCCCAGCCTCGACCGGCATCGTCGCGTTTTCGCGCTCTCGCCCGGAGACCAGCCGCCATCCAGGGCTTTGGTCTGGCGAGATCCGATAATGCATATTGAAAACACGAGACAACAGCGATTTCATGTCAAAATATATCCAACATTTTCTTAAATCACATTTCAAATGCAGTGCTTCTATGGGAAGGTAGTCAAAAAGGATCACACCAGACCTT
>MDTA01033803.1_pt1 | contig 12085 bp, 13 predicted proteins | sample 811151 | NCBI WGS metagenome assembly MDTA01 (sample SAMN05326648, study PRJNA326480) | marine metagenome | isolation source: seawater | place: Indian Ocean: South | collected 2010
AAAGAAGATGATAGAGGTTGGATATATGAATCACCTGATGGTGGTAAAACTGTAACTCGTAGAAGATTAGGAGCAGATTTATCAACAAGAGAATTAGTAGAAGATAAAAATCAATTACAATTATTTAATGAGTAAAATAGTACAAGATGTAGCTAAGTTAAGAACACCACTTACAGAGTTACCAAAAAATAAGGAAGAACAAGATGTTATAGCAGCAGCATTGCTGACAGCATTAAAGAAAGAAAAAGGATTCGGATTATCAGCAAACCAAATAGGAATAAACAAAAGGGTTTGTGTTATCAATACGAAAGAACCTTTAGTACTTGTAAATCCTCGTATAACGAAGAGAAGTGAAGATGGGGTAGTTTATATCGAATCTTGTTTATCTCTTCCTAAAACGATGACTAAACCACGACACACGATTCGTTCACAATCAATTACAGTAGAAACTGACAACTTAGGTACAGTAGAGTTTGGACCCGATGAACCAAAGAAAATAGGTACAGAAGGACATAACTACTTTGGTGATGAAGGATTATTAGAGTGTGTTGTAGCACAACATGAGATTGACCACTTAGATGGTATTTTAATTACAGATGAAATCAGAAGATATACTCAAACCATAGTAAAAGAAAAAAAATATGGTAGAAACGAAAGAGTTATGGTGCAGTTTTCTGATGGAAAAACAGAGTTTATGAAGTATAAAAAGGCGTTACCTTTATTAGAACAAGGGGCACAAATACTTTAATATTTTATATTTATAATATACACAGCCAAAAAAAGTTCACAAAAATTTGGATATTTCATAAAAGTTTTGTATATTAGCTAATATAATCAAAGGAGAAATCTTTATGAGAAAAATAATCTTGTTATCAGGTTTGATAACAATTATGTCGATGGGTGTTATAGATTCATCGACTGGAAGAAACCAACTCAAGGTTGATTCAGAAAAAGAACTACAACGAATTGAGGAGGAAAGAGTAAAACAATATCACGAGGATGAACTTAAGAGATTCTTAAATGATGTTGGATTCAGAGAAAGTGGTAACAGATATGATATCACAAACAAATGGGGATATATGGGTAAGTACCAATTTGGAAGAAAAACTCTGAAAGGACTAGGATTCAAAGTAACAAAAGAAGAATTCCTAAACAACCCACAATTACAAGAAGAAGCAATGATGGCTTTATTACTACACAACAAAGAAAAATTACAACCCTATATAGATGTGTTTGATGGACAAACAATTAATGGTATGTTTATTTCAGAGAGTGGTATTCTAGCAGCTGCACATCTTGGAGGACAAGGTTCAGTTAGACGATACTTTAAAAATGGTAAAGTTTTTAAAGACGGATTCGGAACAAAGATTACATCGTACATGGAAAAATTTAGTGGATACGATATTAAATTAAACTAAAGTTATGGAATTATATCATATGATAGCACTAGGAGGGTCTGTACTCCTAAACATCGTATTTCTTATAGGATTACGAAATCTCAACAGACAAAATGAACAATATCAAGATTACATTGAAGAAGAGTTATCTAAATCAGACACAATAAGAAGTAAAGTTGAACGAGCATACGAAAGAATGCAAGATGTTGACATTAGAGGTTCATTTGAGGCTGATGATGAAGTAGGTTCTGCTTTTACAGAACTCAAAGAAATTATTGAAGAACTAAACACTACTACATAAGATGCCTAGAAAAAGAAGAAAAAAATCAAAAATGTATTTTGGTACACCTGCTCAAGAAGCAATTATCGAATACAACAAAGAAAAAGACCCTGCAAAAAGGAATGAGATATATAAAACACGAATCAAATATCCATTTGAAAAACTTGCAGAAAATGTTCTTAACACATTTAAGTTTACTTATTTTGATGTTCCAAAAATTGATATCCAAACAGAAGTTGTTTCTACTATGGTAGAAAAAATGCATATGTTTAAAGAAGGTAAGGGTAAGGCCTTTTCTTATTTTACAATTATTGCAAAGAACCATTTAATTTTAAAGAACAATGGTAACTACAAAAGATGGAAACAAAATTCATTGATGTCTGAAATGCCTGTAACTTGGAATCCAGAGAATGATTTTTATCACGAGCAGGAAAACGATGAGATGAAACAATTTAAAAATCTGATGTTAAAATATTGGGATGTTAATTTAACTAAAGTATTTGCAAAGAAAAGAGATATACAAATTGCAGATGCAGTATTAGAATTATTTAGAAGAGCAGAACATATTGAGAACTTCAATAAAAAACATTTATATCTTTTGATACGAGAAATGACAGATGTTAAAACACACTACATTACCAAAGTTGTAAACATAATGAAACAACATCAAAGAAAGATACTAAACGAATACTTAGAATCAGGCGAATTTACAACAGAGAATAATGAGTTTTGGAAAGGATAAATACATATTAGGAATTTCATTTGGGTTTCATGATTCCGCTGTATGTTTAGTTCAAAATGGAAAAGTTATCTCAGCAGTTGAAGAGGAAAGGTTTAGTGGTATAAAACACGATAGTACTTTTCCAAAACAATCAATAAAATGGATATTAAAAAGTAATAGACTTCACAATACAGATATTAGTACAGTATGTTACTATGAGAATCCAAATACAAAAAGAAAAAGAATACTTGATATTGCAAGAAAAACTTTTTTTAAAAATCCAATAGGTAATCTAAAACTATTATGGAAACATCGTAATCCAAACAACGATATAGATGATTTATTTAAACAATATGTTCATCCTAATGTAAACATAGTTTATGGTAATCATCATGATTCTCACAAGGCATATTCATATTTTACATCCCCATTTAAAAATTCAGCAGTTCTTACAGTAGATGGAGTTGGTGAATACGAAACAACCACTCTTTCATCATTCGATGGGAACAAACAGACTCCAATAAAATCTATTAAGTTTCCACATTCATTAGGAATGTTATATTCTACAATCACGGCATTTCTTGGATTCAAACCAAACGAAGGTGAGTACAAGGTTATGGGGTTAGCTCCATATGGTACTGAAGTATTTTATCATAAAAAATTTAATGAACTATATACATTAACTGATGATGGTGGATTTAAATTAAATATGAAATACTTTACATATGAGTATTCAGATAAAGTTATGTTCAATCATAAATTATCAGAGTTATTAGAAATACCAAACAGATTACCAAACGAAAGAATAACAGATAAACATAAAAATATAGCAGCAGCATTGCAGCATGCATATGAAAAAATACTTTTTCATTTATTAAATCATTTACAAAAAGAAACAAAAGAAATAAATCTTTGTTTAAGTGGTGGTTGTGCTTACAATGGAACTGCAAATGGTAAGATACAAACACAAACTAAATTTTCAAATGTTTGGATACCATCAGCTCCATCTGATGCTGGTTCTGCGATTGGTGCAGCACTACACTACTATTTTACACAATCAAAAGATAATTGGTATGAGATAGATAATCAATCACCATTCTTAGGACCAGAAGAAAACAACCAAGATTTTCTTGAGGTATGTAGAAAAAATGAAGATAAAATATTTTGGGAAGTTATACCAGATTCAACCTTGTTTAGAAAAGTATCTAAACTTATTTCTGAAGGAAATATTATTGGATGGGTTCAAGGTAAGTTAGAATTTGGTGCAAGGGCATTAGGTAATCGTTCTATCTTAGCAGACCCAAGAGACCCACAAATGAAGAAGAGGGTAAATATGGTTGTAAAGAAAAGAGAAGGATTCAGACCATTTGCACCTATGGTAACATTTGAGGATAGAACAAAATACTTTACTCCACCATATTATATTCCATACATGAATCAGATTGTAAAAGTATCAGAATCTCACAGAGAAAACTTACCAGCAATAACACACACAGATGGTTCTGCTAGAGTACAAACTTTAAAGTATGATTCCAACCCAAGAATGTATAGATTATTAAACGAATATAAAAATATAACTAATTACCCAATACTACTTAATACATCATTCAATCTTAAAGACCAAACTATGGTTAGGGATTCACAAGAAGCAATCGATACATTTATGAATTGTGATATGGATTATTTAGTTCTTGGTAATGTATTTTTATCTAAAAAAATTGTTTCTGATTCTTTCAGATAATATCACATACTTATATAATAGAGAGCGGAGAGTGAGATTCATGAAGAAACCAGCTCTAAAAACCAATCGTAATTCAAAGTGATTGGATATCAAAGCCCAACCCCGTAAGGTTGGGTTTTTTGTTTGACACCTGTTATTGTTTACTCATTAGGTGTTAAAATATAAAACATACTTTTTAGTTCATATATATCATAGTTATTAGTGACATGTCCGAAGTTTTGAAGAAGGAAGAGGTTATCTTTTTAACTAAAAACAGAGGAGACAAATATGGAATTTTTGAAGAATATCGGCAATTGGGCTGATGAATTAACAAAAATCGGTATTAGTATAGTTGCCTTAGGAGTAGTACTTGAAGTACTATTCAAAGGTGCAAACATCCCATTCTGGCCAGAAGTATCAGTTGTTGATAACATCATGGGTATTTTGGGAGGATTAAGTGCTGAGGGTCTGTTAGGACTCGTAGGTGCTTTTGTACTATACCATATTATTAAAAAGTAAGGGTTAGAAATAATCCGGAAACACAAGGTTGAGGAAAGACCCTACTGTAAAAAGTAGGGTTTTTTCATTTATGATATTTATATATAAGATAATGTATAAAAATTATGAGTACAAATTTTGAATTATTTCCTGGTAAAGATTTAAGTGGATTGTTTAAAGATATCTACGATAACCAGCAAAATAAAAAATCAAGAATATCAGAACTAATTGCCGAAATGAAAAAAGTAATTAGACATTCTGGTGATATGGCAGTAATTGGTCCAATCATAAAAGATTTAGTTGATACTTCAGTTAGAAACGATGAATCACTAATCAAAATGGCTGCAATTGCACAAAGAATGATTGCCTCAAAAGATAAACAAGAAGGTGATGTTGGATTCCTTAGTGATAAAGAAAAAGAACAATTATTAAATCAATTAGAGGATACTGTAAATGAAGTATCAGAACAACAAGAGGCCAAGGTTGATGAATTAACACACGAAGTAGAAGAACTAAAACAGAAAGTAACAAAGAATGTTTAAATTTGGTGATAATAATGTACAAACCTCCAAAGATGTAAGGAAGAAAAAAAATCAAAGTGATATTGGTATAGTAATCGATGTAATATTAGATGATACCAATAAATCATTACCAAGATTTGCAGAAGTAAGTAGTGTAGATGGAGTAGATTCTTCTGATGTACACACTGGTAAGGTAGGTGGGGTTCGTGCTAGAACACTATCTAACTCAGAAGTACAAGATGATGATTTACCAATTATCTATCCTTTAGATGATACGCTAAGAACTTTACCAATACTTGGTGAAGAAATAAACATTGTAAGGATTGCAGGAAAAAAATTCTATACTAGATTAGAAACAAGTGGAACTCCAAATGTTTCAAATGAAGGATTAGTTGAATATAGAGATAAATTTGGAAACGCAGATAAACCAGGCAAAGGTTCGACATATGGAAACAACTCATCAACGGGTGTTAGTCAACCACAAGGAGGAGATACAAGTAATCAAGGAGATTATGGGGATTATTTTGAAGCAGACCCTAAGATACATAAATTAAAACTATACGAAGGTGATACTATCTTAGAATCAAGATTTGGACAATCTATAAGATTTAGTGGATACAATAATAATGAAAATACATTCTCACCAACTATTATTATAAGGAATAGAGAATCTGACCCATCAAGAGAATCACAAGGTGAATTCCAATCTCAAAAAGTAGGAGGATTAACCGAAGAAGATATAAATAGAGATGGTTCTAGTATTGTAATGGGTTCACGAGATTACCAACTTCCATTCATACCTGGTACAGTTGACGATAAAGGAACATCTGATTTTGAAACAACACCAGATACATTTAAAGAGTATCCATCTGCAGATGAATTAAAAGGAGACCAACTACTAATCAGTAGTGGTAGGTTAATATTCTCCTCGAAGAACGCCGAAATGATTTTTTATTCTAAAGGAAACTATGGATTCATTTCAGATAAAGGGATGTCAATTGACAATGCACTTGGTATTGATATAACAACAGGTGATAATATAAACATAACAACTACCGATAATGATTTTAGTATTTTTGCTGGACAAGGTAGGATTAATATAGGAGATGATTCAGAAGAACAACTTGTAAGAGGAAACGCATTAGTAGATTTATTAAGCGAACTACTTACAGAGTTGGCAAGTGAAACACATCCAACACCCGCAGGGCCTTCTGGTCCACCAGTAAACGCACCAAAATACAATTCAATTAAGAATAAGTTAAAGGATATATTATCTCCAAATAACTATACGAACTAATGTCTCTTTCAGTATTCAAACAAAATTTAATACAATACATGGATGCAAAGCCAAGTAAGAGTGATGATTTTGCTGAATTTCTTGTGAGAGAATATGATTTACTTATCAAAAGTGGATTCGATATGTTGAATCAAGTACCAATACAAACTGGTAATACCAAAACAATGGAATCTTTACTAAAGGCGTTCTTAACAATGAACAACTATAAAAAAGAAGGACAATTAACTATCGGTGATTGGGGGCCAGCATTTAAAGGATATTGGATGGGTGCCCAAGGAGCATTATTCCCATTACCAGTAATTCCAGCACCAGGTACAATGCAAAACATTGCAACAAACACACACATTATAGTAAATCCTGGCGAGTGGAGTATTGCTTTACCAACCCCACCAGTTTTAAAAACAGAATCTTTTGTTGAAATACTAGCATTAGCAATACAAACCCATATAATGACAGTATAAGGTTTGATAATAACAACATCGTTATATCCAGTAGCACCAACACCAGTTCCTGGCCCTGGTGTAATTAATTGGACTGGATATTCTGTTCCCCAATAATCTTCAAAATATAAAGAATTAATATTTATATAAAGATAAACAAACTTAATTAAGAATTATGGAAGCGAAGAAAATAGCTAAATTAGTAAAAGTATTGGTAGAAGCTGAAGTTGCAAAACAACAAGAAAGATTTCTAACTAAAACTTTTCCTAAGATTCTTGAAGAACAAATTAAACTAAGATTAAAAGAATCTAAACCCATACAACCTCAAGAAGAGGTAGACCCGTTTTCCCTTGCACAATCAGTATTAGATGAGGAAAGAAAAACATATTCTAAAAATCCAGTACTAAATGAAGCAATCGCAAATACAAAACCATTTACACAAATGGATAAACAAGTAGAATTTAACAGCACTAATGTTGCGATGGGAGGAGGTGTACCACCGAACCTGCAACATTCAATGGCTCATCAAATGGGATATGGAAATCTTGCAGCAGGTGGAGCATCAAAACCACAAGGATTGGGAATACAAACTGGTCTTGCAGGATTAGATAGAGTTTTAAACAGAGATAATAGTTCTTTGGTAAAAGCATTTGATAAACAAAAAAATTGGAGACCTGGACAGGATTAAAAGATGGCTTATGAGATTTCAAAGAAGGTAGTAATTGATACTGAGGAATTTAACGATTACGCAGTAGGATTATCATTACCATTAAAAAATGGTGATGGTGGTTTCTTTGAACAAAACTTTACATCATTTAATCAGGCAAAAAGTAATTTAAAAAATCTATTACTGACAAAAAAAGGAGAAAGAATAGCACAACCAGAGTTTGGTAGTGGGTTACAACATCTTTTATTTGAACCAATAGATTCAGAATTTGAAATTAAACTAACTGATACAATAACAGAATCAGTTGAAAAATGGTTACCTTATATAACAATAGAAGATATATTTATAGATATATCAGATAGTAATAAAGATAGAAACAAAGTAGGTGTTGAGATTAAATTTAGAGTTGGTGAAGCTGTAAGTTTACAAACAATTACATTTACATTAGGTACATAAGATGGCAATAAATAATTCAGTAAATTCAAACTTTAAAGATAAAGGTAAATCACTAAAATACCTTAACAAAGATTTTAAGTCTTTTAGAGAAAATCTTATAGAGTTTGCAAAAACTTATTTTCCAAAAACACACGCAGATTTTAACGAATCTTCGCCTGGTATGATGTTCATTGAAATGGCATCTTATATAGGAGATGTTTTAGGATATTATATTGATGATACTCTTAAAGAATCATTAATGCCATATGCAGAGGACAAAAGAAATGTATTAGCATTAGCAAAATATCTTGGATACAAAACTAAAGTTACATCTCCCGCAGTAACTCAATTATCAATCTATCAACTTGTACCATCAAAATATAAAACTGGTTCAACGAGTGATTATGAACCAGATACTAAGTTTTATTTGAGGATAAAAGAAGGAATGGTTGCAACATCAACTGGTGGAGTAACTTTCGTAACACAAGAGTTATTAGATTTTAACGAATCTGCTAATAGAGAAATCACAGTATTTTCAAGAAATACAAGTACTAATGACCCTGAATACTATTTAGTAAAAAAGAAAGTAAAGGCAATATCTGCATTGTTAAAAGAAACTGATGTAAGTTTCGGTCCAAACGCTGATTTTGCAAGAATAGATTTAAAAGAAACAGATGTAATATCAATATATGATGTAAGAGATGCAAACTCAAACAAATATTATGAAGTACCTTATCTTGGTCAAGAACTTGTTTATATAGATTATCCTAATACAGCTGCAAACGAACCTGATTTGTTTCAGTTCAGAGAGGATGTACCATCTATATTAAAAACATTAAGAACTCCAAGAAGGTTTACAACAGTTGTAAATGAAGATTATTCAACTACAATTCAATTTGGTAGTGGTGATGGTAATGTAAACGATGAACTAATAGTACCAAATTTCGATAATGTAGGATTAGGTTTAGCTGGTTCAGATAATAGATTAACTGAATACTATGACCCAGCAAACTTCTTAAAAACCAAATCATATGGACAATCACCAACAAACACAACAGTTACAGTTAAATACTTTGTAGGTGGTGGTATTAATTCAAATGTTAAAAAGGGTGATATAAAACAAATTACAAGCATAGAATATGAAAATGATGTAAGTTCATTTACTGACGCAGAAGGACTTTTATTCAATACAGTTACAAACTCTGTTGCGTGTGAAAACGAAATACCAGCAACAGGTGGTAGAGGTGCAGAAACTATAAAAGAAATCAAAGAAAACGCATTGGCTTATTTTGGAGCTCAAAACAGAGCAGTAACCGCACAAGATTATCAAGTTAGATGTTTAGCAATGCCTTCTAAGTTTGGTTCTGTTGCAAAAGCATTTGTTATACAAGATAACAAATTAGATGCAAACTCACCATCATCAACATTGGCATCACCAGATAATCAAGAAGAATTTATAAGATTAATTCAAAAAAATGCTGGTTTACCTGATAGTGAAATAAAAGCAAATGTAGATTTATTTTTACAAGGTAAACAAAATAGGGCATCAGATGCCTCGAATCCATTTAGTATTAACATTTATACTCTTGGATATAACTCAAGTAAAAACTTAACAACATTAAATGGTGCTGTTAAAGAAAACTTAAAAAGATATTTAAACAACTATAAAATGATTACTGATGGATTGAACATTGTTGATGGATATGTAATCAATTTTGCAATAGAGTTTGATGTAACTGCATTGACTGGATATAACAGAAGAGAAGTTCTTACAAACTGTACTATTGCTTTACAAGATTATTTTAATATAGATGATTGGACATTTAATGACACAATTAATATAAATGAAGTAGAACTAATCCTTGCAAATATTGAAGGAGTAGTTTCGGTTTCGAAATTAGAATTTAAAAACAAATGTGGTGGAAATTACTCTTCACGCTCATATAATTTTGTGGACGCAACAAAGAATAATATAATTTATCCTTCGTTAGACCCATCTATATTTGAGTTGAAGTATCCAAACCAAGATATAAAAGGAAGAATCGTATAATGTATTATTTTGTTACAGCATCTAAAGACGCAAGTATATACTTACAACAACCGACACAGAACACTGGTTTGGATGAAGTACTTGAAGTGTCTAAAGTTTATTATGGTTCATTAAAAGATACTGCTCGTTCACTTATAAAATTTGATATTGGAGGATTATCTTCATCTGTTGATAATGGTTCAGTAACAATGAGTTCAGCAGAATTACTCCTTAGAGAATGTGAATCAAGTGAAATTCCATTGGATTACACAATTGAAGTTTATCCAGTATCTGAATCATGGGATATGGGATTAGGAACTAGATTTGACGATATAAGTACCGATGGTGTAACTTGGAATTATAGAGCAAGTGGTTCAAATTGGTTAATAGGTTCTGCATCAGCTGAAAGTACAGGTTCTTTTGATGGAAAAGGAGGTATGTGGTTTACTGGTTCTGAGGGTTCACAATCATTCTCATATGAATCTTCTGATTTAAATGTAAATGTACTCTCTGCAGTAGATTCGTTCATAAGTGGAACTCTTCCACATAATGGATTTATAATTAAACATACCAAAACATTTGAAGATGATACAAATGATTATGGTCAATTAAAGTTTTTCTCAAAAGAAACTCATACAATACATCAACCAAAAATAAGAGTAGGTTGGGATGATTCTGAATTTAATACAGGTTCATTATCAGCAGTAACTCTTACTGAAGATATTAAAATAAATACAAAAAGATTAAAGAAATCATACAAGGTAGGTACAACACCTAAAATAGAGGTTCATGGTAGAGAATTATACCCTGCAAGAACCTTCTCAAATACTTTTGCATACAATGATGTAAATTATTTACCAACTTCATCATATTATCAAATATCTGATTTAAACAGTAACGATATTATAATTCCATTTGGTGATTATTCAAAAATATCTTGTAATGCAAGTGGAAATTATTTTAAATTAAATCTTACTAATTTTGAAATCAATCGCGATTACAAGATTGAATTTAAAATAGAAAGAAGTGGAACTGTTGAATATTTTGATGATGATATAACATTTGAAGTGGTTAAATAATAGATATGGCATTAGGAGACAAGGTAAGAGCACAACAACTAATAGTAAGCAGTAGTTCAGATACAGTCAAGTATGAAAATAATAGTACTAGACAAATCCACCTTGCAACAAATAAAAAGGATGGTGAATCGGTTGGATTTTTAGAAGTTCCTAAATACATCAATAAAGAAGTTGAAAAGGCATTAGATGTTGAAGTAGATGAATTAGTAAGAAACAGAAAAGATTTACCAGATGTTGTTTTAAGAAGTTTATATGATGAATCCTTAGCTACAATTGCATCTCAATCATTAGAAATAGAAAATTTAGAAACTAATGTACAAGATTTAACTGCAGATTTAATTGCTATGACAGCAGATAGAGATAACCAAAGAGAATTAAGAATATCTGCAGAACTTTCACTTGCTGAATTAGAAAACTTATATATAGCATTATCTGACCAGTTTAAAGATACTGTAATTGAATTACAAAAAGCAATAGAACGCTCAACACAAGAAGCAATTGAGAGAGTATCTCTTGAAGCTAGATTTGAAGCTATTAAGGCTCAACTACAAGCATCATTATTAGCAATCCAATCGTTAAATCAACAAGTAGAAAATGTAATACAAACAAATTACTTAAACTCTACACTACAAGAAGAAGCAGGAGATTTTGCTTACAAAATACCAGTTCTGAATATAACAGACCCAAGTAAACAAGGGATATTTATCAATTGGGATTATGATAATCATAAATCAGTAAATGGACAAGAATTAGTTTTCTATAACTTTGGTGAATCATCAAAAACTGTTTCAGTTAGTATGAGTCAACCTCAAAATGCTTGGACTCCATCAAAATATATAAAAGTACCTTCATCATTTACAATTGCTGCTGGAACTGAGTGGAATGATGATATAGGTAAGTGTGGTAAACCAGGCGTTACTTCACTAACTATTGGTGTTAAGAGACCAGGAGGTTGGAAAGAGGATAAAGATACAACCATTAGAAAGAAACCAAATGTGGAT
>MDTA01181500.1_pt1 | contig 12082 bp, 12 predicted proteins | sample 811151 | NCBI WGS metagenome assembly MDTA01 (sample SAMN05326648, study PRJNA326480) | marine metagenome | isolation source: seawater | place: Indian Ocean: South | collected 2010
AAATAATATTTATTCTTCTTATCATTTATTGTGAAACAAATTTGTTTTATTTTATTAAATGGAATTCAGCTGAAGATAGAATAGCAAAAAACGATGAGAATAATTTCCCGATAATTGGTAAATCCATCAGAAAAGATGCTAAGTTTCTCAAAATAGAATTTCCTTTATAAACAATAAAATTTTTAGCTCTGATTTTATCTTCTGTAAGAAGGATCATTTTACTAAAATATTTTAATGAGATCTTCCTTTGATAATTAATTGTTTTTAAGTTTAGATAACTTTCAAGATATCTACCACCCTGAATTGAAAAAATATCCCATAAAAATATTCTAATTTTTCTTGGGAAGTAATGTATAAACCAACATCTCGAGTGCGTATCGTAAGGCTGTAATCTCTGAGGTGCGTGAACTATAAATAATCCACCTGACTTTAAAACTCTACTTGCTTCCGAATAGTAATTGTCGTGATCAAAAACGTGTTCAACCACCTCATTACTCGTCACAAGGTTAAACTTTTCATCTGTAAAGGGAATTTTATTCTCTTTGATAAGTTGAAATGTATTTTTTCCAAATCCAAGATTATCAAATAGTCTATTATCAAATTTTTCTACTATATCACCTCCATATGAATTGAGGTATCCAGCACATTTCAAAGCCATAATTAGTCTCCCTGAACCGCAACCATAATCATAAATAAAAATATCTTTATTATCGCCATATCTTTGTTTTATTTGATTAATTGTATACCTATAAGGAGACCATGCACCCGAATTGAAATAATCTTTGATTAGCTTACCTGCCTCATCATATGAGATTTTGTTTTCTTTTGCTAAATTAATTTTTTCAGAGGCAAATACTTCAAATGATTTCATAAGACAAAAAAAGATTTTCAAAATTTATTATTAATTATTAACAAGTAATTCTTTAAAAAGGATAACATATTTATCTAAAGTAGTATCATAATTAAATTCTTGAGGAAGTTTTGAAATTTCAATTTTTGATTTAAAACTTTTAATATTATCTTCAATTGCCTTAATAAAAGGTTTACCCATCTTTGCAATTACAACATCTCTCTTTTTTAAAGCGCTTTTTAGATCTATTAAACCCCCTGAATTAGGCGTAGCAATTACTCTAGTTCCACAAGCTAATGCCTCTAATGCAGCATTAGGAGTACCTTCCCATCTTGAGGGTAATAAAAAAAGATCTGCACAAGCAATTTTTTGCCAGGGGTTTTCTAAATAACCAAGAAATAAAATTTTTTTTTCTAAATTATTTTTTTTTACTAATTTAATTAATTTATTCATTTCTGGACCTTCACCTAATATTACAAGTAAATATTCTGTATCTAAATGTTTAAGGTTTATAATAAGTTCGTCTATACCCTTTTGAAAAACTAGCCTTGATGCTAAAATTAATACGGACTTTTTATTATCTAGTCTATTAAAAGAATTAATTTGACTCCTGATTTTTTTTGTATTGACAGGATTATTTATTCTAGAAATTTTATTTTCTATGACACTGAACTGATTTATTAACTCACTTTCTATTTTGTTTGATTGGGCAATAATTTTATCTGAGCTATTATAAAGTATGCGGTAAATCAATTTCATAAATCTTGATTTTATTATAATACTTGGTGTATTTGCTTCCCTTACAACATACTTTATTTTTTTTGGCAGGAGTCTTTTTAAAAATAGAATTATAAGATTGACATGAGCTAGAGATGAGAAAACAATATCAGGCTGTTCATTTTTAATAATTTTATATATTGCAAAAATACTATATCGAACGCGTGATTTATGAAGTACCTCTGTAGAAACTTCTTGTGGTAATAGTTCATATAAATCACCTTTATAGTTTATTAATATTAATTTAACTTTAATATTCAACGAAATTAATCTACTTATAATATTTATTATAACTCTCTGAGCTCCACCAGCTTTGAGAGAAGGCATTACAAATATAATTTTCATTTTATTACTTAAAAATCTTTTTTTGCTATGAAAAGAGTTCTTTTAATATCTGACACTGAAGTTGAAAATTCTTTATCATAATTAATTTCTTTAAAATTTAACTCAATTAACTTATTTTTAATCCATTCATTATGATTTTTTCCCATAAAATTTAGTTCCTTCGCCCAATTGCTATCTTCATTTGGCTGTCCAGTCTCAAAAATGAGATATTTCTTTGTTTTTATTGCAATCAAAGACAAAATATTTATAGCTTTATCTTTTCCATAATACCTTACTAAATGATGAAATATTGATAAAAAAATCACAACATCAAAATCAGGTAACGAGTTTACGTTATTTGGATTAATTTCAAAATTCATAAAATTAATATTCTTATAATTATAATTATTTGCAATCTGCGTTGCTGTCATAATTTCGGTAATTCCATGATCTATACCTAAACCAAAACCTGTTTTCTTATTAACAAGTTTGAATAAAAAGAACCCTGTATGACAGCCAATATCTAAATAGGAGTAATTTTCTCTATCGATCGGCAATCTACTATTTATTTCCCTAAGTCTATCATAACAATTTCGCTTTAATTTGCTTGAAGTATTATCTTTAAATGGATGAGGTTGATAATCTTTCAATACGCCTATTCTTGTTTGGATTATAAACCTTAAATAGGATAACAATTTTGAAATTTTGATTAATAAAGAATTAATTTTATATTTCACGATCTATAATACTTTCTGATAATTTATTTAATTCAGACTCAATCATGTTTATTTGGGATGAACTAAACGGATGAATATTGGCATCAACTTTTATTTTTTTTATCTGATTATTTTTTAGGATTTGCTTAAACTCAGAATAAAACCTGCCTGCACTAATGAAGTTATTTTTCAAGTTATCAACATCATAGTGATCTAATTTATTTAAACTTTTTTCACGAAGCACAAATCTATTAAATGCCGTAATTGGATCAGTATCAAGACATATTACTGCTAATGGCTTTTCTAAAATAGTGAAATAATCATAATAGTTTTTAAAGTTTTTAAATGAATGAAAAAACATAGCATGACTTAGAAAAGGCTCATAACAACCTGAATCAACTAGAATATTTAATTTTTTTTCTTTAAGTAAATATTTACCTGAATAACGATATACTATTTTTTTGAATAGCCACATTTGACTCGACGATTTGAATAAGTTTAGAAGAAAGAATGGATTTTTAATTAATATTTTAAAAAACAGTATAGTTGCATTAAGATATAGTTTTCTTTTTTTTGTTTGATCTGGAAATATAAAATTAAGATTTTTATTTTTATTAATCAAATTAAGTTTATTTGCGATAGTTGTTTTTCCTGAACCGCCTAGTCCTATTATCTCAATAAAATGCATTTTAAATTAGGCCCTCATAAATATTTTCAATACGAGATATATGCTCACCAAGTGAAAACTTATTTTCTGCAAATTTTCTTGCCGCAATATACTTTTCTCTTTTTTTATCTATTTCTTCAATTACTTCATTAATTTTTTTCACAAAAGATCTTGGCGAATTAATTTCAACTAAATTCAGATATTTTTTATTTGTGCTTATTTCAATATAGGAGGGAATATTTGCTGCTACAACTGGTGTTTCTACAAGCATTGCCTCAACAACAGAACGACCGAATCCTTCTTTTAAACTTGCAGATAATAACAGATCACATCCAGCAATTACTCTGTCAATATCATCTATAAAATTTATTATTTTAATATTTTCAGGGAATGTACCTTTATATAAATTATTCCCAATTAGTAAAAATATTGCATCTGGAAGTATCTTTGCAATTTTAATAATGGTTTCAATCCCTTTATCAATTTCAATTCTACCAACTACACTTATTATCAATCTATAATTTTTACTTATTTTATAATTTTGAATTAATTTCTGCTTTTCAATATTTTTTTCAAAGTTACGAATTTTAAATGGGTTATATACTATTTTTGATTTATGACTTTGCCATTTTTCTATACTTTTAGATATATATATTATCCGATGGGTAATGTAAGGAATAATCTTCCATATTTTAGAATTTGAAATTTGAGTCCTTTGATGCCAGATATGTTTACAGCCAATTTTGCTTGGTAAAGACCAGGTTAAGTTACATCTAAGGTCATTCGAATGAACTATTGTAATATTGTTCATTTTTATAAAATTAAATATTTTAAAAAAATTGATGATGATACTAAAAACTATTCTTAAAATTTTTGGTTCTGAACCTGCAAGATAATTCATATGTAAATATTGATACTTTATTTTCTTACTATCTAAATATTCTGATAGTTTTCCCTTTTTGTGTAAGACTATTACAGGTTTAAACTTTGTTTTATCCAAATGTTCAATTAGTAAAATGGATGATTTGTGACTTCCTCCAAAAGAATCTCCTACAAAAGGAAAACAAATTACATTCATATAAGAAATTTATAGTGTATACGATTAATAATTACAAAAGTAAAAAAAAATAATTAAATTATTTCTGTTAAAGCTTCTATATGAGCATCGATTGAGTCAATGAATAATATATTATTTGACTTTTGATGAATCGCCAACGGTAGTTCGGTACATCCTAAAATAACTGCGTCAATGTCTTTAGACTCCATTTTATTTATCACTTTAAGAATAAAATCAGAGGATTTAGTTAAAAAAATATTCCTTACAAGTTCCTCATAAATAATATCATGAATCTTAAGCCCATCTTGAATTTCTGGTACAACTACATTAATTCCATAATTTTTTAATATATTCAAAAAAAACGTTTCGTACATAACATGTTTTGTTCCAAGTAGAGCAACTTTTTTTTTCTTTAATTTAAGAATTTTTTTAGCAATTGACTCAACAATATTAATCAGAGGAATATTCAAATTTTCTTTAATCTCATTGGCAGTCTTGTTTGTTGTATTGGAGCATATTAATATTACATCTGCTCCAGCTTTTTCTAATTTTTTAGCATTAGATAATAAAATATTTTTCTCGCTCTCAATATCTCCATTTTGTTGATATACAACAATATCTTCAAAATTTAGGCTTGAAAGTATAATTTTTGCAGAATGTAAACCGCCGAATTTTTTGCTAATATAAGTATTTATACGCTTATAATATTCTGCAGTAGAAACCCAGCTTACTCCACCTATGAGTCCTATCGTTTTCATCTTACTATAATAAGTCCATAGACTTTAAAATCTAACATATTTTTTTCTATAGTACCCCTTTGTCATTTAGGTAAAGTTCAGTTAGCCAAGATATAGCATGTCGATAACCTCGTTTATCTCTAATAACTTTTCCATAATTAACTATTCCCATGTAGCACAGAATCTCCGTCCAGTAATCGAAATATCTTTTATTCACGTCTTCCCATCTTTTTCTGCCTAATGGGAGCATAGCTATATATAATATGGCCCTAATTGGAGTTAAATAGCTTGGTGATCTATATACTGGATAGTGAGAATTTTGCCAGACATCACCCCAATTGTTTTCAAAAAGAGTTTCACGGTATAATTTCTGATTAAACTTAAGCGACAAAGGAACTTTTTCCCAAAAATCCATAAAGTCATAATCCCAAAGTGGAAGTCTCCAGTCATGTCCCCAGTATTCATAAATCCGAGGCTGATTCATTGAATAAAGTGTTTGTCTGTTTTTCCATTCGAAGTTTTCACAAATTGCATAGTCTATTATTTCTTTGGTCTCTGACTCAAATATATGATTTAGTTGTTCCCATGCTATTTCTTTTATAAGTTTAGTATTTTCCAAGTCTTTTTGATTTTCCCATAAGCTATAATGTTTAGTTATGATATGTTGAAGGATATTTTCTTTTCTTTTTAATGTGTCAAATAAATTAGCGTCTTTAATTTCTTGAGTAATATGACCTCCAGTTAGAAAATCACCACTATATCCGTTTATAAAAATATCTTCCTCTGAAACAAAGCCTGCCTCTTTTAATTTTTTTACAGAATAGAACTGATGCAGCGGTGGAGTTGAAGCGTATGTATCAGTATAATGTGTGAATTCTTTATATTGATCGCTTTGAAATGAAGCTCTCATTATTGCTGGAGTTTTCTTAATAAAGTAATAAGGATAATTTAATTTTTCAGCTATTTTTTTTCCAGCCGTAGCCTCATAGTTATTCTGCAAGCCATAAGAAAAACATTTCACTTTCTTGTACCCTAGGTGATGAAGACCTGAGACTATGGCTCTTGAGTCTAAACCTGCACTGAGAGAAATACATATTGATCGACCATTTATCGATTTAATAAGTTTTTCATACATATTTAGCATTAAATCCGATAAATCTTTTTTTGGATATTTCAAATTGTATTCATTTGATTTCCATGGTGAATAATTATAATAACGGGAAATATCACTTCTTGCGTTACTATTATTTACTTTTAATATATTACCTGCTGGTAATTGGTATAATTCTTCATAGATAGTATTGTTTCCATATGCATACCCTGACATCTTTATACAAGTAATGGCTTTTTTATTTAAGCGAGGACTTCCAAGTATATTCTTAATGTTCTGTGCACGATCAGTAATATAAAACTTATCATTCTTAGAACTATAAAATAAAGGATGTGATCGTATTCTATCGCAAACTGCAATGGTAATTTCGTTGCTCCTAAAGACGAAAGAAAATTGACCATCTAATTTTTCAATAATCAATAATAATTGATCATAGGTATTTTTTTTATTACTTAATGAAATATTTTTTATAGCAGTAAAAAATGCTTCCCAGTTGTGAAGGAAGCCTTTAAACCATAACTCACCATTTTCAAATTGATAATTCCTAGCATTTTCAATATAAATTTCTATTTTCATTTTTGAGAAAATGAATTACACGTATTATTTAACATTACTACAAAAACCTTATTTATTCTCGCTATTTTCATGATTATGAAATATGAAATATGGATTTTATATAATAATTCTTAAACAATGAACATATCACCTTTTAGATATTTTTTTTACAATTTTCCTAATAAATCTATTTTTATTATATTACTTATTTTTCTCTCTGGCTTCCTTGAGGCATTTAGTTTTGCTGCTGTACTTCCCTTAATCTCAGTTCTTTTTGATGATTCAATCTCAAACGAAAATGGTATCATATTTGAATATATAAATAATTTTATCAATCTCGTTGGCATAGATTATACGTTACTTAATATCTTAATGATTATAACTGTTGGATTTTTCTTAAAAAGTTTATTATCTTTTATTGCAATGCAGCAAACTGGATATGTATGTACAGAAGCTGAGACACTTTTGAGAAAAAATTTATCTAAATCTCTTTTAAATACTAAGTGGTCATTCTTTATTAATAATAAAATTGGAAATCTAAGCACAGCATTTAGCCCACAAACTGAAATTGGTGCAAATATCTATAGAGTAAGTTGTTTAGTTATCACTGATTTTATTCATATTTCAATTTTTTTAATTATGGCGATGACTATATCTGCAAATGTTACCATAATGTCTTTACTATTTGGCATTATAGCGATGTTTTCTTTACGATACTTTGTCAAAATTGCAGGAAATGCAAGCAAACTATCAACTAAGCATATGGCGAGCTTAATTTCAAAGCTTGTTGAGGGATTAAGTGGATTAAAGTCAATTAAAGCTATGTCGGCTCAAAATAATTTAGAAAATTATCTAAAAAAAGACATTTCACAAATCCAAAGTGTAAAGAAAAAAATAATTACTAGCTCATCAATTCTAAAAAATATTCAAGAGCCACTAATAGTTTTAGGAGCATCAATTCTAATATTTTATTTATTTACATACCTTGAAGACGATAAAAGTTCTGCAATACTTTTAATTCTCTTATTTTATAGATGTATACAAAAATTATTAAATCTACAGATATACTACCAATTGATTGCTGTAGCTTCACCTGCATTTAATTTTGTAATGGATATTATTACTCAAGCTGACAATGCTCTAGAAAGTACTAATTCAGGGAAAAAAATTAATTTTAATAATAGGATTTCAATAGAAAATATAAGTTTCAAATATGCCGATAAAACAATTTTGGACAATATCTCATTCCAAATAAATTCATTTGAAATATTAGCAATAATTGGGGAGTCTGGTAGTGGAAAGACTACTATTATTGACTTAATATCAGGTCTCACAAAAGTACAAGATGGTGAAATTAAAATAGATGGTAATTCGATAAAAGATCTTCATTTGTCGCACTGGAGAAGCCAAATAGGGTACGTGCCACAGGACCCCTTTATCCTTCATGATACGATAGCAAATAATATAACTTTAGAAAATAAAGATTATGATATTGAAGACATTAAATGGGCTCTTGAAAAATCTGGTTCATCTGAATTTGTTAGCCTTAAAAATGAAGGAATTGAATTTAATGTTGGAGAACAAGGATCAAGGTTGTCTGGAGGGCAAAAGCAGAGACTTTCAATTGCTCGTGCAATAATTAGAAAACCAAAAATATTGATTTTAGATGAGCCAACATCTGCTCTTGATCAAAACTCTGCAAAACAAATACAAGATACATTGAAACAACTTCAAAAAAATATGACAATTATAATTATTACGCATCAAAATGAATTGGCAAATATTGCAAGTAAAATAATTAGAATTAAAAAAGGAAGATTGTCATAAAAATTACTTACAAACTTAAAACTTCAATACCATTTTTTTGAAACAAATCTTTTTTAAAAATTGATTTAACATCAAATATTATTCCATTTTTCTTTACTATTTTTAAAATAGAATTTTCTTCTTTTAATTTATAGTATTTGTGAGAAACAGATACAATAAGTGCATCAGCTTTTTTTAGTTGACTCCATGGGATTATTTGTATTTTGAAATGCTTTTTAATCTCATTTTTACTAGCTAAAGGATCATGTATTTGTAGGTTATATTTATTTTTTTTTAGTAGATTTATTAATTCAATTGATTTTGAATTTCTAATATCTGAACAATCCTCTTTAAATGTTGTGCCTAAAAAAACTATATTCTTATATTTTTTTTTTCTTAGTTTGGCATGAAGATTTTTAAAAATACGCATAGGCATATAATCATTAACTTGTCTTCCTGAGAGGATTAACTTCGGTTTATATCCAATCTGCTCGGCTTTATAGGTTAAATAATATGGATCAACTCCTATACAGTGACCACCAACAAGACCAGGATAGAAGGGAAGAAAGTTCCATTTAGTGTTTGCAGCTTTTAGGACTTGAGATGTATCAATATTCATTTTGTTAAATATTGAGGATAGTTCATTCATAAGAGCTATGTTTATATCTCTCTGAGTATTTTCTATAACCTTTGCAGCTTCAGCTACCCTTATTGAATTTGCACGAAATACCCCTTTTTTGATAATGGAAGAGTATAATTTTTCGAGAATATCCAATGTTCTATTATTGTCAGCAGAAACTACCTTAGTAATATTTGTAATGGTATGCTTCTTATCTCCCGGGTTTACTCTCTCAGGAGAATATCCAACATTAAAATCTTTTTTCCATTTTAAGCCCGAAAACTTCTCAAGAATAGGTATACAAATTTCCTCAGTAGCTCCAGGGTAAACGGTCGACTCAAAGACAATAATTGAATTCTTTTTTATATATTTTCCAACTTGTTTAGTTGCATTTTTAAGAATCCTAAAATCAGGATTATTTTTTTTATCAATTGGGGTTGGAACAGCAACAATAATTATATCTGACTTTGAAATTTTCTCAATTTTATGGGTGAAAATTATTTTTTTAGATTGATTAAATATATCTTTAGATATTTCTCCAGCTGGGTCAAATTTTTTTTTATAACTTTTAATTTTATCAAGAGAAAGATCTACTCCAACAGTTCTATATTTTTTTCCAAATTCGAGAGCTAAAGGAAGTCCTACATATCCTAAACCTACAATTGATAAATAATCTATCTTCAGTTTATTTTTCATAATAACAAACTACAGAGTTATATTGTAATATGATTTATACCAATCAATAAATTTCTGAACCCCATTATTAATTGATGTATTGGGCCTGTAATTAAATTCATTTTCTAAATCGGTTACATCGGCATTTGTAGATGGGACATCTCCTGGCTGAATAGGTAAATAATTTTTAATCGCTTTTTTATCTAATATTTGTTCAATAGTATTTATATACTCTTCTAATTGAATAGTTTTATTATTCCCAATATTATAAACTCGCCATGGATATTCACTTGATCCTGGATCTGGGTTGGTGGAATTCCAACTGTTATCTTTTCTTGCTGGTTTATTTAAAATTCTAATTACCCCTTCTACAATATCATCAATATAGGTGAAATCTCTATCATGATTTCCATGATTAAATACATCTATTGGTTTTCCTTCAATAATACCTTTTGTGAATTTGAAGAGAGCCATATCAGGTCTTCCCCATGGTCCATATACAGTGAAAAATCTAAGTCCAGTAGTAGGTATTTTATATAAAGCTGAATAGGCGTGGGCTATTAATTCATTCGATTTTTTTGTTGCCGCATAAAGACTGACGGGATGATCGACAGTGTCATGAATAGATTGAGGCAATTTACTATTTGCACCGTAGACACTTGAACTGCTTGCATATAAAAGATGTTGAATTTTAAATTTTTTTGCCATCTCAAGAATATTTAAAAACCCAGAAATATTACTATCTATGTATGAATGAGGATCTTTTTCAGCAAATCGAACCCCTGCTTGAGCAGCTAAGTTAACAATTCTTGTTGGCTTATATTCATGAAAAATATCGTCGATTGCCTTAATATTCGCTATATCTTCTTTGAAGTGAATATAGTTTTCAGACTTATTCAATATATCAACACGATCTTGTTTAAGCTTCGTATCATAGTAATCGTTATGATTATCAACACCAATTATTTTTATACCTTCATTTACCAATCGCTTAGCAAGTGCAAACCCAATAAATCCAGCTGTACCTGTTATTAATATTGTCATCTGATTAAACTTTTAGCTTTATTAATTTATGAATTTCTTTTCCTAAAATGGTCAAATTTTTGAATTCATCAGGTGTTGCGCTTAACACATGATCTCTTATAGTTGTATTTGACTTATCAAGAGTAAAGTGCTTTTCTACTAATGAAGCCCCTCTAGAAATAGCTATTAAGCAAGTTTCTATACCAAGAGTATGATCGCTATACCCACAAATATCACTACTAAATTTCTTTGGAAAATTTTCTAGATCTTCCGGTAAAGTTGGATAAAGCGATTTGCACCACATATATTTTATTTTTTTAGATTTAGGAAAAGGTAACTTTCTTTTATTCCACATGCCCAAAGAAATAATCACATTATTATGTTCTGAAACTATTTTTTTAACTAAATTAAAATTCTCTGAAAGCGATCTAGATGCAACTTTGATTGTTTTCAATTTAAAGGGTCTTATAGTATTTAATGCTTTATCAGTAATGATAGAGAACATAGGCTCTACGTCCATGTAATGACAATAATTGATAATTTTTTTTATTCGATTTTTATCGAGAGCATTTATTTCATTTTTCTTAAATCTCCAACCAAGCTGAAACTTTACTATATCCGCCCCAGCCCATGAAGCTTGTCTAATTAATTCATAAGTAAGGTCATGATTACCATTATGATTTAAACCACATTCAGCAATAAATTTTACCATTTTATTTTGTTATTTTTAATTATTTAATATTCTATATTATGATAGTTTATTCTTGTTTAATGTAAAAACCCTATGTTTTCAATATATTAATAACTTTATGAAACTTGATGATATATGTAAAATTCTAACTGAATCGCTTATTCAATTAGATAAGTTAAAAGAAGAAGACAACAATTTTTCATACGAAGTTGATCTTTTTGATTATGGCTATCTTGATAGTTTTGGAGTAGTTGAATTATTAGCAGAAATATCTGCTCGATTTGATGTAGATTTAACTAATGAAGATTTTTATAGAGATCTTAGAAATATCATCTCAATTGCAAAAGTTATTGATAAAAGAAGTAAATGAATTCAAGAAATTTACTAGAAGTAAAAATTCCTTTTAAAATTAACGAAAATACTATTAAGCAATTAACTTACTCCGCAGCATTTATCAATCCAAGTATAATAAGG
>MDTA01225204.1_pt1 | contig 12082 bp, 3 predicted proteins | sample 811151 | NCBI WGS metagenome assembly MDTA01 (sample SAMN05326648, study PRJNA326480) | marine metagenome | isolation source: seawater | place: Indian Ocean: South | collected 2010
ACGGACAAGGGAACTCCGCCAGAAGCTTAAGGACTGGCAGAGGGACATGGGAGCCCGCATGCCACTCACCCGACCCTAGCCAGGTCCTCCCGAGGCCCAGGGAAAATTCACTCCTGCATGACCCGCAGGAAAACCTTGGGCTCTCCCAGAAGGTTAAAAGGCACGGGAACCGTCACTGGGGAAACCTCCAGACCTACCGCGGCCACATCCGGAAGGATGTTGTCCTCACGAGTGATCGCTGCGAGGTCCCTCGAGGTGCCCATCTCAATCAGGAACGGCCCGGGAACACTCGATTCCCATGCCACCGTAAACTCGTTGGTATCTGGGTCAAAAGTCAGGCTCGTGATCTCGATATCAGACCTCCGACCTCCATTACCACCACCCCCGTTTGCGGGGTCACCCACCACGAAGCGGTAATAGTTCGGCGTGCCATTCTCCAAAATGCCCGATTCAAGTCCATTGGGATGGGTCAGGGTGTAACTTCCCCCCGTCGTTCCTCCGGGAGTCACCTCAAATCCATCTGCAAAGGCGGTGGGATACGCGGCCACTACAACGTAGTAGACTCCCTCCTCAAGTCCCTCAGGAAGGTCAATGAGGCTCTGCAGGGTCCCGTTCGCGTCATCGTTGAAGTAAAGATAATACCCGAACCCATCATAAACAGCCAGCTGGGTGTCGAATAGAGTTCCCTCCAGGGTATTCAGCTGGATCGGAACTCCCGGTTCCGCGATCTTACCCAGGTCAACGGATTCCACAGGGCGCCCGGAAGCAATGGTGAACTCATACCAGATCGTCTCCGAGACTTCCGACCCCTCTGAGGTAGTGGTCGTGGCCCTTCCCGGACCCTGGTTCGGATTCGATGGATAGTTGAACACAACGTTACCGACCGCTCCACCGGCCGTGGTCAGTGGGCCAAGTTCAAACGTCGCACCAGCTCCAGCCACCACCGCAATGTAGGTTCCCGCGGCCAGTCCATCCGGAAATGCAACCTCGCTCTGCAACCCATCACCCGCATTGTCATTTTCCTGCAGGATACTTCCGTCAAAGGAGAAGATCCCCAGTTGGGTGTCAAAGTCAGAGCCAAAGGTATCAAAGGTAAGGGGACTTCCTTCCACTCCGACGAAACCAAGGTTTACCTTCACCTCATCCGGAAAGAGGGCAGGCAACACGTTGAGGCTCAGTGTAAACTCTGCATCAACCTGGTTCACGGCCCCATCGAAGCCGGCAAAACTTTCAGCCACCAGATAGTAGGTCCCCGCCCGCAGGGACACCGTTCCTGAAACCGGGGCCGCCTCGTCGAAGAAATTGTACCAGAAGCCTTCCTGGGCAACATTCTTGCCAAGGCTGTCGTCAAACTCGGTAGTCAGCCCCTCCAGCAGGAAAAAATCGGCATCTCCCACGGTAAAATCGACGTCCTTGCTGATGGTCAGGCTGGCAGGAGCTGCCAGAGAAAACTGCATGACGTATTCATTCCCCCAGTTTCCCGCGGTATTGAGATCAACTCCTTCCCCAATTACCAAGTCGGCATTGTTTCGCCCTCCGGTGACTACTTCCGGCGGACCTGGGTCAACAACCAGCGCGGTGGTTCCTGAGACTTCCGTCGTGCCTTCCGGGAGCGTTCCCAGGTCAACATCAACCTCATAGTCAGCAAACAGGTGAAAGGCAGTGGCAAATACGACCAACAGGACCTGTGAAATAACTTTCATAATACAGCTTGATTTAAGGCGTGGCACCCCAACCTGCCCGCTTCCTCCAAACCGCGCAAGCACGCTTTTCGCCAAATATAACCCGATTATTCCCCAGAGAGCGAAGTTCAGAAAGCTCCCTAGTTTGCAACCTTGTGCACAGAATTGTGGAGTTCCCGGACTACCTCCTCGCCTCCCGCTCCTTTTATCTGACAACGGATGGACATCCCCCAGGTGGGGGCCAGTTCCGGCACGGTCAACTCAACAGACCTGCCGTCGTCACTCAGGGTGGCTTTACTCACCTCCCAGCGTCTCTGGTTGTAATGGCGGGAGCCATAGTTCCGCGTCCGCTTGAGGTCCCAGGCCTCAATAGTCCAAGCCTCGGTCTTCTCCGAAGACGCCTTCTCGACGGGATCACTGAATTCCACCGTCACCGTCCGGGGAGCAGTGGTCAGACCCACCGGAACATGAGCCGGTTTCCCGGTGGAACGAATCCGGTAAAACCCTCCGGCCTGGCGCTGGTTACCAGCCCAGGCAAACATCCCGCAGGCATATAACTGTCCATCACCCGGATGGAATCGTCCCCGCATGACACCGGTCGGGAACTGCTTGAACGGAAGTTCGCACATCCCCCCCTGGACCTGTCCACCTACCTTTTCGTGAGGCACAACGTAGATCTTTCCGAATCCATAGGACAGATTCAGAAGCGAACCTCGCAGGGAGGTCCATGCGGAGTCCTCCGGTACCCAGAGCAACTCTGCCGGGGAACGATCAAACCTGTTGGTGATCCAGCACAGGGGCGGGGTCATCGCCGAGTCCGCTGAATCTGTGATCGCATGGTAACCGAACATGTTTCCGTAGAAATCATTCTTCCCCGTTCCCTTCACCCAGTTGATTCGGTTCTTTGGGTTCCAATGCCCCTCCTGGTCCGTCACGATAAAGCTTCCGTCCGGATTAAGGCAGACCCCATTCGCAGCTCGGAATCCCGTGGCCAGGATATCCGTTCTACTCCCGTCCTTTTTGACCCTGAGAAGGGTTCCATGATGAGGAACTACTGCGGTCAGGGCGTGCCGGGCCGACTTGGCGTAGTAGAAATTACCCTCGTCATCAGTCTGCAGGCCCATCGCAAATTCATGAAAATGCTCGGTCACCTGGTGATCATTATTGAAAACCTCCACGTAGTCGGTCTCACGATCTCCATCATGATCGTGAAGCAGGGCGATCATATCCCGGCAGCCCACGTAGATCCGGCCCTCTACGATCCGAAGTCCCAGGGGCTGGAAAAGCCCCGAACAAATCCGCTGCCATTGCAGGACACCCTCGCTCTGGTCAATTCCATCAACGATCCACACGTCTCCGTTCCAGGTGCAGACCGCCGCGCTCTTTCCTCCTTCAAAATAATCGAATCCGGACGTTCTCATCCACGACTGCCATGGATTCTCAGCCGGCGGGGGGGTCTGTAACACATCCACCGCAAAGGGTCCCTCCTCCGTGCCCCGGGCAATCTTCGTGACCAGGCGCCCCTGGAACCGCGTCCCTGGTTTCCGACCGAAGAGAGCCGCATCACCCGGGCGGGCTTCTTCCACCTCGACTCCCTCACCAATCACAACCCGGTAGATCTGCTCCTTCTTCCCGGGTGGAAAAACATGGTGCTTTTCGGGATCGAGTCTCATCCGGAGGGCCTTGCTCCCCGGGGACACTTTCATCACGCGCACGAAAGCCTGTGCTCCGCCATCCCACTGCGGCACCTCCTGAATCTTCCTGTCCCCCACCGTGTAATCGATGACAGCCTCTCCATCCACATACTGGAGTCCCCGGAACTTCACCCATGTTCCGGGCAGGGGCCCATACGGTTTGTTGTCCCGGCCAAGGATACGCGAATCCTCGAATCCTCCCTTTTCCGGGTCTTCCCACATCGGAATATTGGGAAAAACAAACTTCTTATCACCCACGATGCTCGTGTGCGTCCCGTGAGAACCATCGAAGGCGATCCCCCGCCAGTCGACAAACTTGTCACCCGTCCATGCCGCTGCCAAACGCATCGTGTCGTGATCGTACAGCATCCAGGCCTTGCCTGCTGATACTCCACCCGGCCCAGCATCCACCCTCACGGTGATTCCCTTCTGTGCGATGTTCCCACCCTCAACCTGCATGGTCCAGAAGAGGACATTCCCATAATCCTGGAGCACGTACTGAGGAGCTTTTCTCGGCCCCTTGCGCTCTTGCACCGTACTCATTCCACGCGGGAGAAGAGACAGGTATTCCTCATTCAAGGCCGAAAGCTGACCTTGATTCCTGTCCTTTAGAAAGGCCTCCCGCAGATAATGGATCACATCATACTTCTGTGAGGTAGTATATTGCGGCTGGGGTACCATCAGCCCGTAACCCCGCTCGAGAGTCTGGAACATGCGGTATGGGTCATTTCCATTCTTGAACTGACCCTCGTGAAAACGCAGCGCGGTCGGAAGGGACCCTTCCTTCTCAAGAGTTCCATGACAGGTAATGCACAGTTGCCCGTAGACCGCCTTACCCCGGGCAAGGCTTTCCTCATTCCAACCCCGGACCAGGGCAGCATGATCAGACCTCTCCAGGGGCTGAACCTTCGCACTGTGAAGCTGAAACCCCTTTCCTGCCTCAAGTCTGATCCTGGTGCCGTAACCCGGAAGGCTGCCATACTTCACCTCCTCAAGTTTACGGGGCTGGGTCCCGGACTTCACCTTTCCTCCCGGCTTCCAGTTATAGTCTGGAGTGTTAACTGTATCTTCCCGTCCTCCTGAAAGAGCTTTCACCTCGGCCAGGCTGAGGGCCCGCTTCCACCAGCGGACATTTGCGATCGTTCCGTCCCAGCTACCACCGAAATCCGCAGCTCCAGCCCCGATCTTGAAGATATGACTGGCCACATCAGGCCGCCTGAATTCCCGGTTGGCTGCTTCCATCCGACCATCAACAAAAAGCCGGGCGGTCTCTCCATCCATCTGAAGGACAGCAACATGATCTTTCCCGTCATTAACACGCTTGTCGCTCTCAATATCCCCATGCCAACCCACATCATAGACGAGCTTTCCCTCTCGCAGGAAAAGCATCTTGCCGTTCTCCACCCATTTTCCAGAAACCGGTGCCTTGGCCAGGAGAGGGCCATTCCCCTTTGTCCTGAACTTGACCATTACGGTGAAGTCGCGATCAAACCTGAAAATCTCCCTCGCATCCGCGGCACTGGACAACACCGCCGTGTCGGAAATCTTCCCCGCTGGAACTGAGCCCTCCAGGTCCTCTCCCTCATTCACCAGCTTCCCCTCATGCCATACCCTTACCCTCGCCGCCTGCCCGATGGCGTGCTCATAGGCTACCTCCACCCGGCGCTGCGCGCCCGCTGGCAGATCCACAGCATGATCCCCGAAAACCATCAGACGCCCCCCGGAGGCCTCCGCTGCATCATAATTGAGCAGCACACGGAAATTCGAGTAATCCCTCTTCGATTCCAGAGCGCAGGGCCCTGTCGTCTCAGGGAAGAGGATCTCAAGGGTATTTTCCAGTGGAATGGAGGTAGGTGCACTGGGAGCCTGAGCCCGGAGGGGACCCGCCAGCAGGATGAGACAGGAGGGTAGAAAAAGGAAGAGCGGCAGCAAACGGTTCACAATTGATGGGGTAATGTTCCCTGCCACTTAGCGGAGATCCTTCCCGCCGCCAATGCGATTTCCATCCCGCCGTGGTCACGTTTGCGTGACCTCCACCCTCCCAGCCCGTTTCATCGAGTTTCCCCGGATACTTTCAGGTGCATCTCATCTCCGACAAACTGCGGTATTTCCAAGCCTAGCACCATCAGCCAAGGGACATCAGGAACCGGGCCCATATGGTAAGATAGACCTGACTGGGGCCTCCCCGGTGCGTCGAAAACATCCCTTCCTTTGAGCCAGTGGGAATTCCCAGCTTCAGGCAGAATCCGGACCGTCAGGAAACTATTGGGATTTGACCCCGGGGAAGGTATCACGGACCCTTCCAGACTTAAAAAACCCTCTCGGATTCGTCCGTCCACCCTCATCCATGAAACTCAGGAATCTTGTCCAGACCGGCGCTCTCGCCCTCACTGCCGCATCCCTTCCCCTGAACGCAGTTCAATATGGCCCCCAGGTCTTTAATCAACCCGACGGAACCACCAATCTCGGGGATGGCACCACCCTTGCAAGCAGTGACGATTCCGCGACCGTGGAGGGCGGAGCCCTGATCCTCACCCGGGACGGTTCAGCCAACTCACATGCGTCACTCCGCATTCCCTCTCTGGCAGCCTCTGCCCAAGGCTGGACGGCCTCCTTCGAATTTACCCTCGCCGTTCAACCCGGAGAGGATCCCGGAGAAGGTTTCTCGTTTTCGTATGGCGCAATTCCCGCCTTCAACAACGGGCAGGCCGACCCGGCCTCAGCTGAGGCCCACGGCTTGGGAGAAGAAGGGTGGGGAGACCGTATCAGCCACCTCGCCTTTGAAATCGATACCCATGACAACGGTGCAGCTGAAAAGGGTTTTAACATCTCGCGTAATGGAACCGACCTTGCCTTTGAGAACCGGCTGATCCTGAGAGACGGTCAGACTCTCGGGGGGGCGATCTGGCTTTCCTGGCATCCAACCAATGGAGCAAGCATGAGCGTTGATCTCGGAGAAGGGCTCCTGCCGGTCTTCGCCAACGTGGCGACTCCCGGCTTCACGGGAAACAACGGTCATATCTTCGCAATCAGCGCCCGCACCGGAAGCGCTACCCAGCGGCTTGAAATTGACAACCTGCAGATCACCACCACCCCGCCCGGTTTCATTGTCCTTCCAAATCCCATCATCTCAGAGTTCATGGCGCAAAATGAATCCACCCTCGAAGATGAGGACTGCAGGAACTCGGACTGGCTGGAGCTCTTTAACTCAACCGCCAACCCGATCAACCTCGACGGATGGTATCTCACCGATGACCCGGAGGAGCCTGCAAAGTGGCGCATTCCAGACCTTCCCCTCGACGCCAACGAACGAACGGTCATCTTCGCTTCCAATCAGGACCGCACCGAGGGTGAACTCCATACCGACTTCCGCCTCAACAGGAACGGGGGTTACCTGGCCCTCATCCAGCCCGATGGCATAACGGTTGCCTCCTCCTACCTTTACCCTTCACAGATCGCGGATATCTCCTATGGAACGCTCGGCTTGGAACAGAGTCAGGGCTCCTTCCGCAACCCTACTCCCGGCGAGCTGAATATTGCCCCACAGGGCACCTACCTGCTTGAAAAGGTGGTGTTCTCACACGAAAGCCAGGTGATTACCGGGCAATTAAACCTGGCCCTGACTACTCCTGTCGCTGGCACGACGATACGTTATACCACCGACGTCACATCCACCAATCCCACCTGGAGGACCTACAACCGGCCCATCTCAATCCGCGAAACCACCCGGGTTACCGCCCGGCTTGAGCAGGCAGGCAAGGAACCCGGTCCCCTGCGTGATCGAACCTTCATCAAACTGGGCTCCGGGATGGCGAATGTCCGGTCAAACCTCCCTCTCATCATCGTTGACTCCTTTCGACGCAACCTCGACGGGGAGTCGAGCGCAAACTCACAGAACCCCAAGCGCCCCGTCCATGGCATCTTCATCGACGTCGACTCTGACAGCGGGTTGGCCAGTCCCACGGATCTACCCGACTTCGAGGGGCGGGGAGGAATGCGGGTTCGCGGGCAGACCTCGTCCGGCTTCGCCAAGAAGCAGTATTCCTTCGAAACCTGGGACAGCGAGGGAGAGGACAAGGACGTAAGTATTTTCGGGTTCCCCGAGGAATCTGACTGGGTAATCCACGCCCCCTACTCCGACAAATCGCTCATGCGCAACAAGATCGTCTATGAAACAAGTCTGGAGATGGGATACCCGGCCGTGCGCACCCGATTCTGTGAATTGTATCTCAATACAAACGGAGGGGACGTTTCCACCGCCGACTATCGCGGGGTCTACGTCTTCATGGAAAAGATCAAGCGCAATAGCGACCGCGTGAATATCAAGCAACTGGAGAAGTGCGATAACGACCAACCCTCGATAACAGGGGGTTACATCTTCAAGAAAGACAAGGGCCAGTCCGTGGACGTCACCTTCAACACAAAGAGGGAGGGGCACAATCTCGCGTTCGTGGAACCAGACCAGCCGACCCAGGCGCAGAAAACCTGGCTGGACTCCCACCTCGACCGCTTTGAGGACACCCTGTGGGGAAGCCGCTTCGATCATCCCACCCGGGGATATCGCAGCTTCATCGATGTGAAGTCCTTCATCGACACTCACATCTGGGTTGAGCTCTACAAGAATATCGATGGCTACCGGCTGAGCAGCTATTTCTACAAGGACCGCGGCCGCAAGATCGTTGCCTCTCCGGTCTGGGACTACAATCTCTCCCTCGGAAATGCGGATTACCTGCAGGGGGAGTTTCCCAACGGATGGTATTATACCCAGCTCAGCAGCAACGCCTACCCCTGGTATAACCGGCTCTTTCTCGATCCTGAATTCGTCATCCAGTACTGGGACCGCTGGTTCGAATTGCGCGAGGGAATCTTTGGGACGGAAGCCATGATGGCCCGGATCGAAAACCACACGGCCAAGCTAAACGCCCCCGCCCGACGCAACTTCCAGAGGTGGCGGATCCTCGGCAATCACCTCTGGCCCAATGCCCAGGTCTGGACCCCTCCTTCCCCCCTGCCCGGGAGCGACCGTAACCTCGCGGGAGCCCGTAACCGACGTTCTTACCGTGACGAGATCGACTGGATGAAGGGGTGGCTCACCGCCCGCCTCGACTGGATCGACACCCAGAGAGATAACCCGCCTGTCTTCAGCCGGGATGGGGGCATCATCTCCGGAGTCGCCAGTCTCCTGATCAGCAACCCCAATACCAGGAGGGGCCAGATCTACTATACGACCGATGGAAGTGATCCCCGCCTCCCCGGCAATCAGAGCGTAACAACTCTGCTGCCGGCGGAATCGCAATGCCATTACAAGATACCTGACTCGGAAATCGCAAACTGGAACTCGGTAGCGGGTCCCGCTGGACTGGCGAACTGGAATACGGGCCGGGCCGGACTCGGCTACGAGGCAAGTCCCGGAGCCTATGCCCCCCTCATCAACACCACCCTGCCCGTCGGAACCAGCACCGCCTACGCCCGATTCGAGTTCGAGCTTGCGGAACAGTCCACCATCGATGCCCTTGGTGCCCTCAACCTTCGCATGCAGTACGACGATGGATTTGTCGCTTACCTCAACGGGGTCAAGGTCGCGAGTGCCAATGCCCCCGACACCCCGGCATGGAATTCCGTGGCGACCAATACCCGTGAAGGAACAAGTGGCACCAGCATTCACACCATCAGCCTCAGCTCCTTCAAGGACGAGTTACTTACTGGAACAAATGTGCTCGCTATCCAGCTCCTCAACACGGGAGTGACCAGCAGCGGCATGCTCTGCAGCCCTGAAATCCTCGCCACTACTACGGACGATGCTCCGTCCCCCAGCGCCCGTCTTTACAGTCGACCGATCCCTCTCGACAAATCACAGACGGTCCGGGCCCGGGTGAAAACCACCTCGGGCTGGTCTCCGGTCCAGACCGAAACCTATCTCCTCGACGGCATCCCGGCCGGACCAGCCAACCTCGCAATAAGCGAGCTTAATTATCGCCCCTCCCAGGCCATCTCGGAATCCCGTCGAGGATTTGATGCCCGGGGTGACTTCGAATACATCGAGGTGATGAACATCTCGGAGGGGGATGTCGATCTCGCTGGCGTATCCTTCACCAACGGGATCGAGTTCAATTTCGATCTCGGGGAGGTCCGCTATCTGGCCCCGGGTGAACGGGTTGTGGTAGTCGCCAACCGCGATGCCTTTGCCGTGCGCTACGCACGCCTCGCCTCGTCCATCCGGATAGCAGGGGAATACACTCAGAATCTCAGTAATGGCGGAGAAACAATAACCCTCAGCGCTGCGGATGGAGCAACGATCCGAAGCTTTACCTATAATGACAAGGAGCCCTGGCCCGAACTGGCCGACGGCGACGGTCTTTCCCTCGTTCTGCGTAATCCTCTCGGGAACCCCGATCACTCCGATCCCCTGAACTGGCGCTCCAGTACAGTGCTCGATGGTGCTCCCGGCGGTGGTGACGGTAGCGCCTTCACCGGCGAACCCGGAGCAGACGATGACGGCAACGGGATCCCCAACTTCCTTCAGTATGCTCTCGCGCCGGCAACCACCCAAGCTCGTCTGCCCAGAATGGAAGTCCGGTCCTTTCCGCTGGGTGGAGAGGCAGGGAGCGGAGACTTCATGACATTCAGTTATACCCGCAACCGCCTTGCAGACGACGTGAACTACTCAGTCCAGCAGAGCTTCAACCTGCGGGACTGGTCGCCCGTCACGGCGGAAACGATGGAGTTACTGGGACGTACGGAAAACCCGGATGGCACGGACACTATCAGCTTCCGCCTCAGGCAGAGGGTCAAAGACGCGGAGGAGCTTTATCTTCGCCTCGCAGTCGAGAAGGATTAAGCTGGTTTCTAACCGAACCGGGGTATCCCGTAAGCTTCATCCCTGCTGACTGAGGGTCTGTTCATTCCCTTTCCGATATTGACCGGAACGGTAGTATTGGCGAAGGTTAGCAACCCCTAATACCTTCTGCGAATCCCCAGCCAGATGACCTTCAAGACCCCCCTGCTCCTCTGGAGCTGTGCCGGCATGCTCCTGGTATGCCCTCCCGCAATCGCCGACCAGTATGGTCCCCAGGCTTTCGCCGTATCCAACGGAACAACCACCCTCGGTGATGGAACCACCATCGCCGGAACAGATGGAACCGCCTCCGTCCAGAACGGAGCCCTCCGCCTGACACAAGCAGGAACGAGCAGCACCTTCTCGTCCTTCCGGATCCCAGCCCTCTCCAACTCGTCCGGGGGATGGACCGCAACCTTTGACTTCCTCCTTGCCGATAATCCGGGCGGCTCGAATCCGGCTGATGGTTTTTCCTTCAGCTATGGCGCCATCCCCGCCTACAACCCCAATCAATCCACCCCGAGCGCCCCGGATGCGCATGGTGGGGGCGAGGAAGGATGGCACCCAGCCATTCCACATCTCTCCTTTGAGGCCGATACCTGGGACAACGGCGGCAGTGAGGACGGCTTCAACATCGCGATCAGCGGGGAGGATGTGGCCTTCGAAAACCAGACCGTTCTGAGTAACGGCCAGTCCATTTCAGGCTCGATGGAACTCTCCTGGAATCCGGTCAATGGAGCAAGCATGAGGGTCGACCTGGGCTCCGGCCTGGCCCCGGTCTTCACCAATATTGCGACCCCCGGATTCGCTGGAAATGATTCCCACGGATTCGCTTTCAGCGCCCGGACGGGTGGAGCTCACCAGACCGTCGCCATCGATAATCTGCAGATCACTACCACGACCCTGGACCTTATCATCCTGCCTGAACCCGTAATCTCGGAATTCATGGCAGACAACGATGACACCATCGAGGATGAGGATTGCCGGAGCTCGGACTGGCTTGAGCTCTTCAATTCCACCGGGAACCCGTTGAATCTGGCCGGCTGGCATCTCACCGACGATCCTACAAACCTTACCAAGTGGCGGATTCCCGATCTCCTCCTCGCTGCCAACCAGCGGCGGGTCATCTATGCCTCCGGCAAGGATCAGGACATCGGGGAGTTGCACACCAACTTCTCAATAGACAAGGACGGAGGCTACCTTGCCCTCGTAAAACCAGATGGGATCACGGTGACCTCTTCCTACAGTTTTGGAGAACAATACGAGGACATCTCCTACGGAACCCTGGGCGAGGAGCAGTCGGAGGGATATTTCTCTACCCCCAGCCCGGGTAGCGGCAACCTGTCCCCCCAAGGCATACCAGTTCGGGAAAAGCCCGTCTTTTCCCACGACGACCAGGTCATCATCCGGAACATCAGGCTGACCCTCAGTGCGGACTCCCCCACTGCCTCCATCCGTTACACTACCGATGGAAGCGAACCGGCCTCCACTTCTCCTCTTTACGTGGCTCCCATCTCGATTTCCTCAACTACAAGGGTCAAGGCCCGCATCTTTGAGCCCGGTCTGCAACCGGGACCAGTCCGGGACCGCACATACCTGCGCCTCGGCAGCGATATCAGGAATTTCACCTCTGACCTGCCCATCATCATTATTGATTCCTTCGGAGCCAACATCGACGGAGAATCGAGTTCCAACTCCCAGAATCCAAGACGACCTGTGCAGTCCATCTTTGTTGACGTGGACGCCCTTTCCGGGCGGGCCGCCGTGACCGATGATCCGGACTTTGCAGGCCGGGGAGGGATGCGGGTCCGGGGGCAGACCTCATCCGGATTCCCCAAGAAACAGTATTCCTTCGAGACCTGGAACAGCGA
>MDTA01180061.1_pt1 | contig 12080 bp, 11 predicted proteins | sample 811151 | NCBI WGS metagenome assembly MDTA01 (sample SAMN05326648, study PRJNA326480) | marine metagenome | isolation source: seawater | place: Indian Ocean: South | collected 2010
AAATTTTTTGATAATTTTAATCTTGCAATTATTTTTCCTAAAAATGTTTTAACTTCAATTCTTACAGGAATTAAAAATGAAGTTTTCATATCTGCTAGATAAATTTTGATATCAGAAAATGTTGAGTTTTTTTTTCGCCATTTTGATTTAATTAAATGACCTCCAGTTGATTTGCTTAACATTCCACAAACTTTTGTTTTTCCTGAATAAGACCATGGCCTATCTTTTTGCAAATTGACTAATTCTAAATCTTCAAAATATAGTATTGCTGTTCTCCTTCCATCATAAATATTAAAGCTTGATTTACATGAGTTAGTTTCTTTTAATAATTTTAATGCTTGGAGCATAGCTGACCAAGGGTCAATTGTATTTAAAAAATGTTCCTTGTTAATTGGGTATACTTTTTTTAAATTAATATCTGGAATTCTTGTTGTTCTAACTACATTACGATTTTTGTCCCAAAAAACTTTTGAATATTTTTTCCCATCTTTTGTTATACTAGATATCTCTAATAATTTTGGATACCATTCATCTTTATGTTTTATTCCTTCTAAATGGACTTTGCTTTCAAAGTTTGAAAAAGTACTTATTGCTCCAACTGAGAAAGTTTTTCCTTTAAGAGTTAACTTATTTTCTTTAAATTTCCATTTTGCAATTGCTTCGCCTAAAACCAGATTTCCCCATTGTATTTTGTATGTCAAATTTATCTGTTCTTCTTTTGAATTAACGTTTGTTGAACAAAAGAGAATCAAGAAAAAAAAACAAACTCTTAAATAAAAATTCATTTCTTTGGCCTTGAGATTGGATAATGTATATACATAGGATGTGACAAAACTTTAGGATCTAATCTTTTGTTTTTCCAATTAATTCTCCAGTCTAAATGAGGTCCAGTTGATCTGCCAGAAGATCCAACAAGTCCAATAATTTTTTTTCTATTAACAAATTCACCCTCTTTAACAAATATCTCACTTAGATGGGAATAAGTTGAGGACAGGAAATAACCATGGTCTATGATAATTGTAAAACCAGTAAAATGTAAATTTTTGGAAAGAACAACTCTTCCAGATGCTGAGGGTCTTACTATAGTACCTGAAGCAGTTGCAATATCAATCCCATAATGAGGTTGTCTTTTTTTACCATTAAGAATTCTCTTACTACCATATACACCTGTTATTCGACCAGTAAGAGGCCATTTGAATTTATTGTAAATGAAATCTTCGTTTTTACTGAATTTCATTCTGGCTCTTTTTACATCGTCAATATCTTTTTTAATTTTTGACAATATTTCTAAAGAAGGAGACACCATATTCTTTGGTAAATTTTGTATTTTTTCCTCTAAATATTTTCTTTGTTTAGGATATAAATTCACTAAATGTGTTTTATTTTTATATATTAATTTTAATTCGTGTTTACCTTTATCGTCTCTGTGAAATGCAATAACAAAAAAACCATTTGGTGATATATTAATTTTATCATTTTTAAAAAAGATTTCTGCTTCCGGATTTGTTTTATAAATAATTAATCCACCTTGTATAGAATCGCCTCGTATTTTTTCTAAAAAAAAATCACCAAGTGCAATTTTATTAGAAATAAAAAGAAAAAAAATAAAATAAAAAGTTAAAAGATTTGATTTCATTTGTTTTATTTTGTACATAATAGTTATCTATTTTTGCTTTTTTTAATAGTATAGTTTTTGTAATTAAAAGTCGATTTTCCATTGCTCAAAAATGAAAAAATTTAGTGAAAAAATAACAATTATTGGATCTGGTGCAGCAGGTTATACCGCTGCTATTTATTGTGCAAGATCAAATATGAAACCACTCGTCCTAGCAGGTTTACAACCAGGAGGTCAATTAACAATCACAACTGATGTAGAGAATTTTCCAGGATTTTCAGATGTAATTCAAGGACCATGGCTTATGGAACAAATGCAAAGACAAGCTGAAAATGTTGGTGCAAGAGTTTTATTCGATCTAGTTACTGAGATAAGTCAAGTAGAAAATCATTTTGTTCTGAAATGTGATTCAGGTAATGAAATAAAATCAGAATCTATTATTATAGCAACAGGCGCTCAAGCGAGGTGGCTAGGATTAGAGTCTGAGAAAAAGTTTAATGGTAAAGGTGTTTCGGCTTGTGCTACATGTGATGGTTTTTTTTATAAACAAAAAGAGGTAGCAGTTGTTGGAGGAGGCAATACTGCTGTTGAAGAAGCTTTATATTTGTCAAATATTTGTAGTAAGGTGACTTTGATACATAGAAGAAATGAATTAAGGGCAGCAAAAATTCTTCAAGATAGGTTGTTTAAAAATCCTAAAGTTACTGTTATTTGGAATAATAGGGTTAAGGAAATTCTTGGTGATGAGATGGGTGTAAATTCATTATTATTAGAAAACGTCTTATCTAAAGAAACTCTTTCTGTCTCTTTAAATGGTTTGTTTGTTGCAATAGGACATGATCCAGCAACAAGTATTTTTAAAGGAAAGATAGAATTAGACGAGCAAGATTATATAAAGGTTGATAAAGGTACCACTAGAACTTCTGTACCAGGTATATTTGCAGCAGGTGATTGTGTTGACAAAATTTATAGACAAGCAGTAACAGCCGCTGGAATGGGTTGTATGGCAGCCTTAGACGCAGAAAAATGGTTGGCAGCAAAAAACTAAGTTTTTAATCTCTGATCTTCAGATAGATCTTCATTAATAAACCAATTAACCATAAATGCGAAAACTCCAGATATAACTAAAATTATCCACATTAAATTGTAATTACCATAAACATCATATATCAATCCACCTAGCCATGCCCCAAAAAAAGAACCAACTTGGTGAGAAAGAAAAGTGATTCCATAAAGCATTGAAAGAAAGGTTGGTCCATAAAAAACAACAATTAATGCACTCGTAAGAGGTATTGTACCTAACCATATTAAACCCATTGCTGCGCCAAAGATTAATGCCATAGTTTCAGAGGGAGGCAAACTTATAAAAATCACAATAAAGATAGACCTTAAAAGATAAACCCAAGCTAATAATTTCTTTTTAGATAGGAAACTACCTAACCAACCTAAAAGAAAAGAACCAATTATATTAAATAATCCAACTAAGGCTAATGACCAAGCTGCAATATATGGTGATAATCCTAAATCATTTATATATGTAGGAAGATGGGTTGCAATAAAAACAATTTGAATGCCACATACAAAAAATCCTATTGTTAATAAAATATAATCCTTATCAAAAATAGCTATATTCAGTATTTCTTTTATTTTTAGATTTTTAACTACTGAGGATAAATCTAAATTGTTTTTTGTTTCAAATTTTAATATAATACAAGAAAAAATCATAGAAATAGATATTGCAGATAAAATACTTAGTGCCTCAACCCATCCAAATTTTTCAATTAAAAATTGAGTTAGTGGTATGAGAGCAAATTGACCAAATGATCCAAAACTAATAACCATTCCTAATGCCAGAGATCTCTTATTAACTGGACAAGTCTTTGCTACAGCTCCTAAAGCAATTGATATACCAGCTGCTCCTAACCCAATACCAACAAAAACTTGACTAAGGACAAGCCCATAGGGTGATACAAAAAATATCATAATTAAGATGCCTAAAGTGTAAAAAATTGTACCAATAAAAGCAATTTTAGCTGCTCCTAATTTATCTGCATAAGCACCAGCTATTGGAGATGAAATACCCCAAAAAATATTTTGTACTGCCATTGCAAAAGAAAAAACTTCTCTTCCTGAACCAAATTCAACTGTGTAAGGAAGCAAAAATAATCCAAACGAAAGTCTAATGCCAATAGTTACAAAAACTAGAAATGCACTAGCAAATAGAACAAGAATCCAAAAATTTCCTTCAACTTTAGAATTCATTGTTTTTGATTGCATCTTTAATTTCTGTTATATTTTTTTTTATTACTTTGTTAAGATTATTTCGCCATTCTTTAATGTTCTTTGAGTTATCTAACTCGCTTGAATGAGTTATGTTTCTTGAGGAGTTGATTAAACCAACTAAGGACTTATCCTTTCTGACAATACCTTTAAGGGCATTATATGCACTACCACCTTGTGCACCAAATCCTGGAACTAAAAAAGGAGCATTTGGCAAAATTTTTCTTAATTTTTTAGGTTCTTTTGAACCAGTTGCGCCTACTACAATTCCAATAGATGAGAGTTTTTGATTTGATTTGCCAACTTTACTTTCATTTTCTGATACTTTACTAGAAATACTTTTTGCAACTTTTTCCCAAAGAAATTCTTTTTCAAATAAAAGTTGTTGAAAATCTAAGGAACCAGGGTTACTTGTTCTGGTCAAAATAAATAAACCTGAATTAGTTTTCTGTGAAATCTCAATAAAAGGTTGTAAACTATCTAAACCAAGGTACGGATTTAATGTAAGTGCATCAGATGGAAATGGAGCATCACTACCTAACCATGCTTCAGCATATGCTTTAGATGTTGATCCTATATCACCCCTCTTTGCATCCATTATAACTAATAGATTTAAACTTCTTGCTAAATTAGAAATTTTAGATAAAACCTTTAATCCCTGATACCCAAACCTCTCAAACAATGCCACTTGAGGCTTTACCGCAGATACTTTATTATTTGATGCATAAATAACTTCTGTACAAAAATATTCTAAATTTTTTAAAGCAGAACTACTGCTTGGATTTTGCTCACTACCACCAAAAATATCATGCATAAGATCAGGATGTGGATCAATTCCAATACATAAAGGATTTTTATATTTTACAAGTTTTTCATTTAAACGAATTGAAAAACTTTTTGGTTTTGTTATCATGATTTATGTTTTTGATTTTTTTCTTTAAATTGGTTTAATTTTTCTTCATTAGCTTCAATTTGATAAAGTTTCTGCCATTCTGAATATTCCATTCCATAAACATATTTTCTTGCTTGCTCCTTAGTAATAATCAATCCATTTTTTGAACCAGCATCTTGTATCCATCTAGACAAACAATTTCTACAAAAGCCTGCTAAATTCATCAAATCAATATTTTGAACATCTGTTCTTTCTTGAAAATGTTTGATCAGAAACTTAAATGCTTCTGCTTGTAATTCTTTTTCTAATTCCTTATCGATTTTATTTAAATCTGTCATTTTATTACTCCTAAAAGTTTAATTTTTGTGAATACCAAAATTTTATTTTTCTATATTTATCATAACTAATCTTTACTTTTGAGTATCCTATATTTTCATCCCAATCTTTTATCAATCTTGGTGGATTTTTATTAAAATCTGTTAGAGCTAGTATTGGATATTTTATATTTATTGTGAGTGGATAATTTCTTTCATAATGATTTCCTTTAAAAATATTATTTGTAGGAATAACAATATCAATAATATTTTTTAATTCACTGTCATTTCGAAAATAATAGAATAGCAATGATGCTTGAGCTCTATTACTAACTACTAAAGTTTTAATATTTCTATCTTTTATAATTTTTTTCACGTCACTATACAAAATATCCCATCCACGTAATCTTCTTAGAGGATCTGAGTTTGGAGTTAACGGACCCATCGATCCAAAGAAAATTATAGTTGAGAGTGTTAAAGAAATTATAATGTTTGAACTCCAAAGTGAAATTATAAGTATTTTTGACTTTTTATACTTATCTATAAAATATGCTGTTAAAATGCAACCACTTGGATAAGCTGTAACTGCCCAGTTCGCATTAGCCTCTTTCACAAATGCTTGAATTAATAGTAAAATCAAAATTGGAAAAAAAAACCAATTTAACAATACTAGAAATTTATTATTAGTATATATATTTTTAAAGGCAAAAACTAAAAGACATAGAAAACTTATTGGACCAAAAACAGCAAATTGAGAAATTGCAAAATTTAATAAATTCTTAAAAGAAAATGAATATTCATTTATACCAATATTACCACTTAAATGCTGAAATGTAATAAAACTATTTAAGAAATTCCAATAAATATTTGGACTTATTATTATTATAAATGGTATAATAAAAGAAAAAAAAGCAGATACTTTTTCTCTATTTTGTAATTTATTTGAAAAAACACCCCAACCAAAAAGACAAATTATAAAGTATAATGCGGCATATTTACTTAAAAATGCTAAACCAAGAAAAAAACCAGATAATGCATACAAGTAGTAATCAATCTTTTGTTTGCTAACACTTTTAATTAAACAAAAAAGACTAATACTCCAAAAAAATAAAAGAGGAGTATCAGTAGAAATAATAAAACTTCCTATCGACACCCCCGGAATAACTAACCATAAAAATAATGTAATTTTTCCAATTGTTTGATTAAAAACAATCCTAGAAATGTTCATTAAAATAATTGCTGTACAACCATGAAGTAAAGTTGAAAAGAATCTTATGCTAAACTCTGAGGTTTCAAAAAAATAGTCAGATATAAAAATAATCCAACTTATTAAAGGGGGTTTAGAGAAAAAACCTAATTGTAAATTTTGACTCCATAACCAATACTGCGCTTCATCTACACTTAAATTTAAAGGAGAATTATAAGTAAGAAAAATTCTAAACAAACAAATAAGAATTACAACTAAATAAACATTTATATCTTTTAAGAAAAATTTATCTAAGTACATTTTCAAATATTAAATAAATTGTTGAATTGTTAACAAACTTTACCATATCATTCTTATCACATATGATAAATCAATTTTAAATATTTTATAAAACAATGAAAAAAAAATTATCATTAAATGAAGAAATCTTTGATATTATTGATGAATTTACCTTTTTTGATGACTGGTCTGATAAATACCAACATTTAATTGATCAAGGTAAGAAAATAGAACGTATTGAAGAAAATTTAAAAGTTGAAAAAAATAAAATTAAGGGTTGCCAATCTAACGTTTATTTTTTCTCAAAAACAGATGATGATGGAATTATATATTTTTCTGGAGAATCTGATGCAGCAATTGTTCAAGGTCTAATGGCAATTCTCTTTAGAGTTTTTTCAGGTAGAAATCCGAATGAAATACTTTCTTCTAATGCAGATTTTTTGAATAAAATAGGACTTGATAAGCATTTATCTCCAACAAGAAAAAATGGCTTATCACATATTATAAATGCAATTTATTCAGAAGCTAAAAAACAAAAGGTCAAGCAGACTTAGCACTTATTAAATATTGATTTACAAGCCTCTCTTCACGAGGAGATTTATTAAAATATTCTTTATAACATTTTGAAAAATGTGAAGATGAGACAAATCCACACGCTAAAGCAATAGACAAAATTGACATCGATGTCTGTCTAATCAAATCTCTTGCTTTTGCTAATCTAAGATTTAGATAATATTTAGTGGGTGTGCTATTAAGATATTTTTTAAAGAGTCTTTCGAGTTGTCTATTAGATAATTTTGCATATTTAGAGATTTCGATTTGTGAGAGAGGTTCTTCAATGGTGTTTTCCATTAAATTTACAGCAGATAATAATTTGGGATGTGAAATTCCTAACCTTGATCTTAACCTCATTCGTTGCTTATCTGTTGATTCACGAATTCTATCATGAATCATTTGATCAGAAATTTCTGTAGCAAGTTTATTTCCATAAATAATTGTTACTATGTATAATATTAAGTCTATTGAAGCTGTTCCTCCAGAGCATGTGATAATCATGTCATCTATTTCAAATAATTCATTTGTAACTTCGATCATTGGAAACTCTTCTACAAGTCCGTAATTGTTTTCCCAATGAATTGTACATCTTTTATAATTAAGTAGACCAGATTTAGCTAATAAATAAGTACCTGTATTTATTCCTCCTATAATTACTCCATGCCTATCTAACTTTCTAAATATATTTAATGAATAAACATCTGTGTGTTCTTTTATGTCTATACCAGAGATTACAAATACCAATTTACATTCAAATAATTTGTTGTGTTCACCATCAGTATTTACGATAATTTCATTTGAAGCTTTCACAGAATTACCATCTTTGCTTGATACATACCATGAGAATAATTCTTTTTCTGATATTCGGTTTGCTGCTCTTAAGGGCTCAATAGCTGAGGCAAAAGCAAGCATTGAAAAATTAGGAATTAAAAAAAAACCAACTCTAATTGGACCATTATTTTTGGACGCATTAAGTAATTTTTTGATTTTTTCGTCTTTCATAAAGATAAAATCTTTCAATTAAAATAAAAATATATAAATATTACTTTATAATTAAATTAAAAAAAAAAAATTATAAAGTAATATTTATATTATTTTGGAGAAAAGAATTACCAAACAAATAAAAAATGTTTTATCTCTGGCTAATAAAGAAATAAAATTATTAAAATCATTGCAATTAAAGAAGCATAGAGTGAAAAATTCTTTATTTTTAGCTGAGGGCTTAAAAATTTGTGCACAAGCTGTAAATAGTGGATATCATCCTAAAAACATAGTCTTTTCAGAAAAATACGATTTATCTGATAGTGTGAATAATAATATATTAAAAAAAGTGATCGATGATTGTTTTAAAAACGGTGGAAAAGTATTTAAAGTTTCTAACAAGGTTCTGGAAAAAGTTTCAGGTAAAAAAAATCCTCAAACAGTCTTAGGTACGTTTAAACCGAAACTATCTAAGATTATGCATATTATGGATAAAAAAAATGCATTTTGGATTGCTTTAGATAGAATAAGAGATCCTGGTAATTTAGGTACAATTATAAGAACAGTGGATGCAGTGAATGGCAATGGTGTAATCCTTATTGGGGATTGTACAGACCCATTTTCATTAGAAAGTGTAAGAGCTTCGATGGGATCAATTTTTAATATTTCTATTATCAAAACCTCAACTTTTCAATTTAAAGAATATCTAAAATTTAAAGATATATATTTAATTGGTACATTCTTAGATGCAAAAAAAGATTATAGAAGAGCAAATTGGAAAAAATCTTCAATTTTGCTCTTAGGAAATGAGAAAGAGGGTATTTCAGAAGAACTAAAAAATATATGTAGTGAGCAAATTATTATTCCAATGAAGGGTGATGCAGATAGTCTAAATGTATCTATTTCAGCAGGTATATTGCTTTATGAAAAAATAAGAAGTAAATAGGCTATTTAAGGTACCATCTAGAATATAAGGATTGTCCAATTTTTCTTGCTCTTGGTCCATCTTCCATTAAACCTAATTCTCCAAAATCTATGTTTCCATTTTGCAGACTTAAATTTTCAATTAGCGTAGTAGTTATTGAAACAGATGATATGCGAAATGCATAAACATTTAGAATGAACATAAATGCTGTTTCAGAAAAAATTTTCCTACAGTTTTGTAATAATAATGGTAAGGATTTGTTAATTTCCCATTTTTGACCTTTTGGACCTCTGCCATATTTAGGTGGATCAAGAATAAATCCATCATATTTTTTTTTTCTTCTATACTCTCTCTCAACAAATGCATTTGCATCATCAATTATTAATCGTAATTTTGAATTTTGTAGTTGAGATAACTCTTTGTTTTGTGTTGCAAGTTCGATGGCTTTTTTGCTTGCGTCAACATGTGTTACATATGCCCCTGAAGCAGATGCATGAAATGTAGCTAACCCAGAGTAACCAAAAAGATTTAGTAGTTTAGGAGCGCGCTTATACTTATCGATGAATTTTTTAATTTGTATTTCTGTCCAATCCCAATGAGGAGATTGTTCTGGAAAAAATCCTAGATGTCTAAAAGGTGTAGGTAAAGCCATAAATTTTAAATTTCTATAATTTAAAACCCATTCCTTTGGAATCTTCTCACTCAATTCCCATTTTCCTAAATTACCACCTTTTTGATTAGCAGGATTAAAAACACCATCAGCATTTTCCCATGATGATTTATCTAATCTTGGATACCACATTGCTTGTGTTTCAGGTCGATCAAATATAAAATCACCAAATCTCTCCAATTTCCTTCCATTTCCGCTATCTATTAATGAATAATCTTTCCAGTTTTCTGGGAATAAATTTTTAAATTTAATACTTATGTTTTCCATTTTAAAAATTTAATTTGAATTAAGAATATCTTTAATTGGCTGATGTGGATTAACATCATCTATATGAATTTTGTGCCAAAGAGCAATAAATAAAACTCTCCAAGCAATAAGCGAATTTTTAGAGGAATTTTCAATTATTTCTTTTAAATTGGAGTTATTTATAATTTCCTTAACAATGTGCTGTCTTTCAAGAAGTTGGTATAATTTTATGCTATCCTCTTGAATCCATCTTCCTACTGGAACAGTAAATCCATGTTTTTTTCTAAAAGGAGAAGCAGAAGGTAGGGTTTTTTGTAAAAAATTTTTTAAAATATATTTACCTGAATTGTATCTAATTTTTTGGTTAAGTGGTAGGTGAAATCCGAAGTTTGAAAAAAATTTGTCGACAAATGGTGTTCTTCCTTCTAATCCAAAACGCATCAAACATCTATCTAACTTTATGAGCAAATTATTTGGTAACCAATTTTTTATATCATGAAATTGAAATTTTTGAATTGTTTCACTTTTGAATAATATTCTTTGCAAATATGATGGGAACTCAAATGAATTTTTATATTCAAATATTTCTTTATGAAATGAAGGTTTTAATATTTTTGATTTTATTGCGAGTCCTATTTGTTTTGGAGATTTATTATTGTAAAACTTAATGGCGTATCTATACCTACCATATCCAGCAAAAAACTCATCTCCTCCTTCACCTGTTAATACAACTTTTACATCCTTAGAAGCTTTTTCAGCTAGAAAGGTTGTTGGTAAAATTGCATAATCAGCTATTGGATCATCACATGCTAAAATTGCACTTCCTGTATCTTCATTAAAATTATTTTTTGTATATGTATATACTACCAATTCAGCTTTGAGTTGTTTAATAATATTTTCAGCAATTTTTAATTCTTCTAAATTATCCTTTTGGTCAAAATTTACTAAATAAGCATTTATTGGGTTTGATCTAAATTTTGACATAATTTGGAGAATTGCTGTGCTATCAACGCCACCAGAATAAAAAATTCCAAATGGAACATCAGACATTTGGTGAGCAAGTACAGTATTTTCCAAATTTTTCTTTAGTTGTAAATCAAATGGGTTATTAACGCTCAAATTCTTATTCTGTAGGGAAGAATGAATATTTTTTTTAACTATTCTTCCATTTTTTATTATCAAAGTTTCTCCTGGATTTAATCTTTTTATGTTTTTAAAAATAAAATCTTCACCTTTGACATACTGTTCTTCTAACAGTAACGCATAATTGAATAATGAAACATTTCTTTCAATAATTTTTGCTTCTATTAAAGCTTTTGGTTCTGATGAAAAATAAATCCCTGATTTGTGTTCCGCGTAATACAGAGGTTTAATACCAAATGGATCTCGAGCTAAAAAACCAATATTACTTTTTGCATCATAAATTGCAATTGCAAACATTCCACGGAGTTGAGAAACTAGTTTTTCTTTATGTTCAATCCATAAAGGCAGAATTACTTCGCAATCAGAATTGCTTTTGAAATTATACTGATTTGATATATTTTTTCTAAGTTCACAGTGATTATATATTTCACCATTTGCAACTAACATTATATTCTCATTATTTTTTTTACTTTTATAAACAAATGGCTGATTTCCTTTTTCTATGTCAACAATTGCCAACCTAGTTTGAACAAAACCACTCACAGAATTTTTCTCTTGACCGCATCCATCGGGACCTCTATGAGCAAGGGATTTTTTAAAAACATCCAAGCAATTTTTAACGGGTGAAGAACCGTTCTTCAAAAAATACCCACCAATTCCACACATTATTTTTTCACTTTCTCAAAAAAATCAATCCATTCTTCAGTAATAATTTTTGGGTGATAAAATTCTTCCCATGTTTTAAAACCATTAAATATTAAACTTTTTTTTAAATCTTTGCTTTTTCTTAATTCATCAATTGAATTAGCTAGTTGAGTAGGATCATCTATATCTGTTATTAACCCATTTTTTAAATGTTGAATATTTTCTAATCCTCCATCTGTTGATGTTGAAATTACAGGTATTTTTGCAGAAAAAGCTTCAATAATTACATTGCCAAATGGTTCAAATCTTGATGGACAGACAAATATGT
>MDTA01007794.1_pt1 | contig 12079 bp, 16 predicted proteins | sample 811151 | NCBI WGS metagenome assembly MDTA01 (sample SAMN05326648, study PRJNA326480) | marine metagenome | isolation source: seawater | place: Indian Ocean: South | collected 2010
ACACAGGAACAAAAATGATACACATTGGTAAAAATACTAAAAGCACAATCATATCAAAAGGAATCTCAGCAGGTAAATCCACTAACACATATAGAGGTTTAGTGCAAGTTGGTAAACGTGCCACAGGTGCTAAAAACTTTACTGCCTGTGATTCATTAATGATGGGAAGTGAATGTTCTGCTATAACTATTCCTTACATTGACAGTAAGACAAGAAAGAGTACTTGTAATCATGAAGCCACAACATCTAAAATAGATGAAGATCAATTATTTTACATGAGATGTAGAGGTATACCAGAAGAAGATGCAACCAACTTATTAGTATCAGGATTCTGTAAAGAAGTTTTTCAAAAACTTCCTATGGAGTTTGCAGTAGAGGCCAATAAATTATTAGAAGTAAGTATGGAAGGTTCAGTAGGATAATGGAAATAAAAGATACCTACAAAGAAACTATAAATTTAGAGAAAGATACGGTTTTAAATTACACTTTGAAACCAAATGCAGTTGCTAGGTTATTTTTTCATGATCGTGCTGGAGTTGATGTAAAGATTAACGTAGATTTAGAAGAGAATGCTTCATGTGAAATGTATGGCTTATTTCACAATGAAGGCAGAGATCCAAAAGTTGTTACAACAGTGACACACAAAGGAAAGAAGTCAAAGTGTGATCAAGATTTTAGATTTGTAAACAAAGACTGTGAAAGTTCTTTTGAAGGAAAGATTACCATTCCAAAAAATGTAACAGGATGTGAAAGTCATATGTTGAATAAAAATTTACTATTAGATGATGACTCTTTTGCATTTTCAAAACCAGAATTAGATATTAAGAACGATGATACAATTTGTTCACATGGTGCAACAACAGGTCCATTAGATCAAGAACAAGTGTTTTATCTACGAAGTCGTGGAATACCAGAACCCGATGCAATTAAAATGTTAATAGATGCATTTTATGAAGATATTAAACACAGAATGGAACTAGCATAACAATGACCAAAATTTTTGGAGCATTAGTGTAGCGGTTAACACGTCGCCCTGTCACGGCGAAGACCACGGGTTCGAATCCCGTATGCTCCGCCATAAGTAAAAGAAAGGAAATATATGTCTGAAAAAATAAGTGCATTAGTTGATAAGTTAGGACAACTGACTATAATGGAAGCCTGCGAGTTAACTAAAAAGTTAGAAGAAGTTTGGGAAATTGATATGAACAATCTAGCTTCAGCACCTGTAACAGAATCAGCACCAGTTGATGAAAAAGCGGAAAAAACATTGATACTAACAGGACATGGTGAGAAGAAGATAAATGTAATCAAGGCCATTAAAGCGATCAAAGGTCTAGGTTTGTTAGAATCCAAACAATTTGTTGAGTCGTTGCCTAAGCCAGTGCTAGAAGAAGCACCAGCCGAAGAAGTAGAGAACGCAAAGAAACAGTTGGAAGAAGCCGGTGGAACAGTCGAAGTTAAGTAATCTATCCTTAAGACAATTACAAAGAGAATCAAGTGTTGCACTTCAGGTTTTACAGAATGCAGACAATCTTTCTTTGTCCAGTATAAATCAAAAAGTGGACCATGATAGTACTATATTCTATAAACAAGTTTTGGAAGTATTTGTTAAAGAATATGGAGATATTCCAACCAACACAGAAGTTGGAAAAAAAGTCAAATTAATTTATCCAGAATAGGTCGTAATTTAAAAAAGAATTACTATATTATATACTATACAGCCAAAAGCTGTATAAATACTGATGTAGATTGCTATAGATAGGATCTACATTATAACATAAACTTGCTTAAAAGGAGGAGTTAATATGACTAATAAACATCTATCTATTTTTAACCAGTTACGTCCCGTAACTGTTGGGTTTGATAACGTTTTCGATCACTTCGAAAGAATGTTTGAAGATGACATCTTCTCAGTACCAACTGTGAACTACCCGCCATACAACATCGTGAAGACAGGTAAGAATACCTATGATATCGAAGTTGCATTAGCAGGATTCAGTAAAGACGACATCGAAGTCGAGTATGCTGAAAATATGCTAACAATCAAGTCAAAGACTGAAGACAAGTCTAAAGACAGTGATAAAGATGGCGTTATCCACAGAGGAATTTCAAAAAGATATTTCTCTAAGGCTTTCACAGTAGCTGATGACGTAGAAGTCAAAGGCGCTGAGTTGAAAGATGGTTTGTTAAGAGTGTCTATGGAAAGAATTATTCCAGAAGGCAAACAAGCTAGAACTATCAAAGTCAAGTAGTTAATCCTTTGCAAATACTGGGGGGAAACCCCCAGTATTCTTTCCATAATAAAAAGAAATAAATAACTTTATGCAACACAGTTTTTCCCAAGACAGAACATTTTTAGAGTGGTGGTGGTTCTTTTGTTCACTACTATTAACAACATTCATAGTATGGCAACTAGATGTTTTCGAAAAGATATGGAATGCAGATCAAACTAAAATAAGTGTAGCCATACTTTCACTATTCACAATCATGACAATATACTGTGGTAGGCAGGCATGGTTGCTATCCAGAATTAAAAAGAATAATCAAGATGTTGATGAAACGATTAAGAGCAGATATGAACCAGGTTGGTTTGTGAGTGAAGTTTGTTTAACAATGGGACTTATCGGAACTGTGAGTGGATTCATCTTGATGCTTTATGGTGCTTTCGCAGATCTAAACATATCTGATACTTCAAGTGTACAACAAAGTTTAATGAATATGAGTTTAGGTATGAGTACTGCTTTGTACACAACACTAATTGGTTTGGTAACTAGTTTACTTTTAAAGATACAATTTTTTAGATTAGAAATACACTTTGAAAATTATTTAAAGATCAAGAACAATGAAAAGAGACCGTTACAAGACTAGTATAGCTTTTATAGACCTATTGTTTAATATTACAATTGGTCTGGCAATGCTTTTTATCATATCATTCCTTTTAATTAATCCTATAACAAAAAAAGGAGATATAGAGTACAAGGCTGAGTTTATGATAACATTGAGCTGGCCAAGTACAAGTTATGATGATATTGATCTTTATGTAATGGATCCTGCCAAGAATATAGTTCACTACAGAAATAAAGATGCAGGGTTGACCAATCTAGATCGAGATGATTTAGGTAAGTCCAATGATACTGTTACTACAGAAGCAGGAACATTCGAAAACACTCTAAATGAAGAACACGTAACAATAAGAGGTATTCTTCCGGGAGAGTATATAGTCAATGCACACTGGTTCTCGAAGAGTAATACTAAGGTTGGTAAAAAAGGAGAGCAATACGTTCCAAGTGATTCAATAAAAGTTTCTATAAAGATAGAAAAGTTAAATCCATATGTTTTAATTTACACAGGTGATGAAGTTATATCGGCACCAGGATTAGAAGTGACCTTTTTAAGATTTTATGTGGATGAAAAAGGTAATGTAACCAAAACTAATAAATTGAATTACCCAATAGTAATTAAATCTAACGAAGGACATACTCCATAATGATACTTGGACATACAGCAATAATTTTAGCAATCTCTATATTAGTTTGTGCTTTGATACTTGGAGTCAATTTCAATAGAAGATTACAACTTTTCACAAAAATATTTACGTCATCGATTGCCGTACTGACTGTGATATGTTTATACTATTCTTTAGAATCAATATATGGATGGCCAAAGCAGACTGAATTTCCAACAGGCAAGTTTTATATGTTGGATTACCATGTGTCTGATGATAGGAAAAGAATTAATCTTTGGTTGATAAAGAGAAATAAAGAGAAATCTTGGATAGATAGAATAATTAATGATAGACAACCACGCAATATTAGTATATACTATGATGAAAACGTGGAAGAACAATTACAAAAGATAAAACAAATGGCTGATGGTAGACCCTTTCCTGTACAGTTTGCGACAACAGAAGGAAAGAAGAAAGAACAAAATGATTCAAATGAATCTGAAAAGGAAGAAAAGTTATACTATGTTTTACCAGATGTTGTAACAAGAACAAAATAAATGAGCAAATATACAGACAAAAAAATGAGTAATGAAGATAATAAACCTAAATCAGCACCTGGATCTGCACAGACGGTAAAATCAAAAGACCAGATAGCAGAACCTGGAAAGTATCACGTAGTATTCATTAATGATGATTTTACGCCTATGGATTTTGTTGCAAAGTTACTAGTTGAGATATTTTATCATGATAATGACACTGCACAAGAATTAACTAAACTAATTCATGACAAAGGAAGAGGCATAGTTGGAACTTACTCACATGAGATTGCAGAACAGAAAGCAATAGAATGTACGAGTGTGGCAAGAGCGGCTGGTCATCCTTTACAAGTAGTTGTTGAAGCCGAATAAACAGGAGAAAAAATGGCTGTAGTATATGAACAAACACCGAATCCGAATGCTTTAAAGTTTGTAGTATCACGTGAAGTGCGTGGAGATAAAGGTCCTCTTTATTACAAGAAAGATCCAAAAGATAATCCAAAGCAAGATGCACCTTTGGCTTATCAGTTATTTCAGTTTGAAGGAGTAGTTGATGTGTTTTTTGGTTCTAATTTTATTACAGTAGGAAAAGATGATAAAGCTGACTGGGGAGATATTAGATCCGAAGTTATGGCCATGATTAGAGAATATGATGACTCTAACAGTCCTTTTATTATTGAAGAAGTATCACCTGCCTGTGATGATATCAATTCAGACGTAGGTGCCAGTAAAGTAGAAAAACAAATAGTGCATTTATTAGATCAAAGAGTGAGGCCAGCAGTGGCCCAAGATGGTGGAGATATAATATTCCATAGTTTCAAAGATGGAGTTGTTTATCTTGAAATGCATGGTGCTTGTAGTGGTTGTCCATCTAGCACAGCAACTTTAAAGATGGGAATCGAAAATATGCTAAGGCACTATATACCAGAAGTAAATCGTGTTGAGCCTGTTTAGATGAAAAACCCAGAACAAATAAATTACATATACGAAAATCTTAATGACTACTGGCCTAAGTATTCTGAAAGAAAGCCAGAAGCCAAAATTCACAGAAAAGCATATATGAGCCTTATAGGTGTTATGCTTTCTGCACAAAGTCAAGATTCAAGAACAGCAGTTGCCTGTGATCAGTTATTTTCTTTAGCAAAAACACCTGAAGAAATGATAAAGCTAACACAAGAACAAATTATAGAAGCAATCAAGCCTGCAGGTTTATACAATGCAAAAAGCAAGAACATACTTGCTACTAGTAAAAAGTTACTAGAAGAATATAATGGCATTGTTCCAGACACGCCAAAAGAATTAATGAAGTTACCAGGAGTTGGAAAAAAATCGTCAGATATTGTGATGCGTTTTGTCTTCAACAAGCCTTACATAGCAGTTGATACACACGTATTTAGATTACTATGGAGATTAGGCTGGACAGATAGTTTAGATGAAAGTAAATCAAGTGTTACAGTAAACGAGACCACTCCTGATAAGTACAAATACGCCGCACATATGCAATTAATAACTCATGCAAAAAAAATTTGCAAAAGTAAATCACCGCGGTGTGACATATGCGTAATTGAAAGAGTTTGTGATAAAAGGAACATTGATGTTCCTAAATCGCATTTAAGGAAAGTAGTAAATGGCTGAAGAACAAAAATATAAACCAGTTAAAACAAACAAAGTGGGAGGATCCCCATTTAAAGGAATATTAGGTTGGATAGATGATAGACTACCTATATTCCGTATGTTCAAATATGAATACTTAGATTTCCAAGTTCCAAAAAGTTTAAATTACTTTTGGAGTTTTGGTGGTATACTGATGTTTTGTCTTTTAGGACTAATCATCACAGGACTTACTTTAGGTATGCATTACAAACCATCAGCCGATGATGCCTTCATTAGCGTTGAACACATCATGAGAGATGTTAACTCTGGTTGGTTGCTGAGGTACCTGCATATGAATCTTGCTTCGTTCTTTTTTATAGCAGTATATCTACACATATTCAGAGCCATGTATTTTGGCTCATACAAAGACCCAAGGCAAGTCATGTGGCTTATAGGAATTATAATATTTTTCTTGATGACTGCAACTGCATTTTTAGGATACACTTTACCATGGGGACAAATGAGTTTGTGGGGTGCTACCGTTATAACAAATTTATTCAGTGCAATACCGCTAGTGGGAGAGCCGATAGTACAATGGTTATGGGGAGGATATGCAGTAGATGATCCTACCATTAATAGATTCTATGTACTACACTGGGTAATCGCATTTGCTATTTTAGGTATAGTGATACTTCACGTTATTGCATTACACATAGTAGGTTCAAATAATCCATCAGGTATTGAACCTAAAGACACTAGAGATACAGTTTCATTCCACCCATATACAACAGCAAAAGATCTGTTTTCTATGATTGTGTTCTTTACAATATTTGCGGCGTTTGTATTTTTTATGCCAAACATTTTAGGACACCCAGACAACTATATTCCAGCCAATCCAATGGTGACACCAGCACACATTGTACCTGAATGGTATTTCTTACCTTTCTATGCAATATTGAGAGCGATACCGGATAAACTTGGTGGTGTTATAGCGATGGTAAGTGCCATAGCAATATTAGGTTTGTTACCTTGGCTAGACAGAAGTAAAATAAGAAGTTGTATATTCAGACCGTTACATAGACAATGGTTTATTATTTTCGTATTAAACTTTTTTATGTTAACTTGGGTTGGTGCCATGCCGGCAGAAGGTCTCTATGTATTGTTAGGTAGAATAGGAACAGCATACTGGTTCTTGTATTTTCTTGTAATAGTTCCATTGAATAGTATACTTGAAAAAGAACAACCTATGCCAAACTCTATACATGAATACTTAGAATGGAAAAAACAAGGTAAGATCAAAGCAGTATTTCCATGGATGAAATAAAAAATTATTAACAAAAAATATGGAGATCAAATGAAAATAAATTTTATAAATGACGCAGACTCAAGCAGTAAAACTGCCTGCGAAGTACATTTTTTTTATAAAGCAGATGATGACATTCAGTTATCACAATCAGCAAGTAGTTTATTAGATAAAACAACTTTACAGAATAAATCTAAAGGCAAATTTTTAGATAGTTTTTTTATTACACACAATGATCATGATGCATTGTTTATCAGTGTAGGTGATCCTAGTAAACTAGATGAACCAAAGTTAGAAAAAGTTGGTGGAGTAATTTATAGTAAATTGCAAGAACGTGGCACACAAGGTCGTGCATTGGTGTTTGTTGATGATAAAATAAAAACATCATCAACTAACATTGCGTTTGGTATGCAGTTAAAAGAATACAAGTTTGACAAATATTTTACTAAGAAAGATAAAGAAGAAACTAATTTTGAAGTTGATATTGTACAAGACACAGATTTAGCCAAAGTAAAAGAAGACTACAAAACTAAAGAGGCTATGATACAAGGTATTTCATTTGCGAAAGATTTAATTTCAGAACCGTCAAATATTCTATATCCACAATCATATGCAGATAGAATTTTATCAATGAGTGTTGATACTGGATTAGATGTAAAAGTATATGGCGAAAAAGAATTAAAAGAAATGGGTGCTGGTGCATTATTGGCTGTAGGACAAGGTAGTGCAAGAGAATCTAAAATGGTTGTAATGGAATGGATGAACGGAAACAAAGAAGATCCAATAATGTCTTTCGTTGGTAAAGGAGTTTGTTTCGATACAGGTGGATATTCCATCAAGCCATCTAAAGGTTTAAAAGATATGAAATATGACATGGGTGGTTCAGCAGTAGTTGTTGGCACTATGATGTCATTAGCTTTACGTAAAGCAAAAATAAATGCAGTTGGCGTTATTGGTTTAGTAGAAAATATGGTATCTAGTACAGCATATAAACCTGGTGATGTAATTACATCTATGAGTGGTCAAACTATTGAGATTGATAATACAGACGCCGAAGGTAGAGTAGTACTAGCGGATTGTTTGTGGTATACGCAAAAAACATACAAACCAAAAACAATGATTAATTTAGCAACATTAACTGGTGCGGTATCAGTTGCATTAGGTGATCAGTTAGCAGGATTATTTTCTAACAATGATGAAATAAGCAATCAATTAATTCAAGCCGGTAAAGAAGTTAACGAAGAAGTATGGCGTTTACCTTGTGATCCAATAGGTGAAAGATATGACAAGTATGTTGATTCTACTATCGCAGATATGCACAATGTAGGTAAAGGCTATGAAGCAAGTTCAACAACAGCGGCACAGTTTTTACAGAGATTTGTTAATGATGTACCATGGGCTCATTTAGATATAGCAGGAGTGACATGGAATGACAAAGGATCTATGACAGCCAAAGGTGGTGCTACAGGTTGGGGAGTCAAATTACTCAACAAGTGGATAGATAATAATGGATGAAATAAAAAACTATAAGTCTTGGAATCCAGGAGGTGAAGAAGTGAGAGAAGCAATGGATATAAAAGAAGACATCATTAAAAACTTAAAACAAGTATTTGATCCTGAAATATCAATAAACATATATGATCTTGGATTAATATATGATATAGATTTAAAACAATTACCCAAGGTTACAGTAACTCATACTCTTACTTCTGCTTTTTGTCCAGCCGCTGATCAAATAATAGAAGATATACAACAAGCTACAGAAGAGGTAGAAGGAGTAAGTGAATGTATGATTATTACAACTTTTGATCCACCTTTTGGACCAGAAATGATGAGTGAAGAGGCAAGATTAATCTTGGATTTATAAACAAAATATTGTATAATTTAAACATGAACAAAAACAAATTTGAAACAAATATGGAACTTAAAGATTACACAGTACAATTTAATACCTTAGCAAACAAATATAAACTCAATCGTTCACAGAGTGGCACGGCGGTTTGCACTCCAATGAATGGAGAAGTTCTCGGACACTTCTCAGAAGAGTACAACGATACTTTACAACAACACGTAGATTTAGCCAAAGAGGCTTTCGCAAAATGGAAAGTTTATCCAGCACCTAAAAGAGGTGAGATGATGCGTCAGTTTGGTAATGCAGTTAGAGAAGCAAAAGAAGATCTGTCTGCAATGATAACTTTAGAGAATGGTAAAGTTTTTCAAGAGAGCATGGGAGAGATACAAGAAGTAATTGACATATGTGATTTCGCAGTTGGGTTGTCTAGACAATTATATGGTTTAACAATGCCAAGTGAAAGAGAAGATCATCGTATGCAAGAAATTTGGAATCCATATGGTGTAGTAGGAGTTGTTTCAGCATTTAACTTTCCAGCGGCAGTATGGAGTTGGAACTTTGCAATAGCAGGTGTAGGTGGAAACGTGACAGTCTGGAAGCCTTCACCTAAGACACCTTTTATATCTATGATGTTAAAACAGATATGGGACGATACTTGTGAACAAAATAATTTACCATGGGCAAAAGATGTTCTTAGATTATATCTAGGATCTAATTCACAAGCAGTTGCTCTTTGCACTCATAAAGATGTTAGAGTGGTTAGTTTGACAGGTAGTAGTGCGATGGGAGAGAAACTTGGTCCTATTGTTACAAAAAGATTTGGAAAGTTAATTATGGAACTTGGTGGTAACAATGCTATGATAGTCACACCAGAAGCAAATTTAAAATTAGCACTGAAAAGTATTTTGTTTAGTGCTGTGGGTACAGCAGGACAAAGATGTACCACGTTAAGAAGATTAATTGTTCATAATAGTATAAAAGATGATTTAGTAGAAAAACTTTCTAAAGCATATAAGACAATTAACTATGGTGATCCTTTTGACTCTGAAGTTTTACTAGGTCCTATGATATCCAAAGAGTCGGTAGATAAAATGCAAGATGTTTTAGAAACTTGTAAAGCAAATGGTCACACAGTACATGGTGGTGAAAGAATATCAGAAACTTATGCAGAGCCAAGTATTGTTGAACTAAAGCACAATGACGATATTACAAAGACAGAAACATTTGCACCAATACTTTATGTAATTGGTTATGATGATTTAGATGAAGCGATAAACATACAGAATGATGTTCCGCAAGGTTTAAGCAGTTGTATATTCACAGACAATCTTAAAGAAGCAGAAAGATTTGTAGGTGCAAATGGATCAGACTGCGGAATAGTAAATGTCAACATTGGTCCTTCTGGAGCAGAAATAGGTGGAGCATTTGGTGGCGAAAAAGCAACAGGCGGAGGTAGAGAATCAGGCTCCGACGCATGGAAACAATATATGAAGAGATCCACTGTAACAATTAATTATGGTGATGATCTTCCATTAGCACAAGGAGTGAAATTTGATGTCTGAAGAAAAGATGAGTAGTTTGATACCAATAGTAGTTGATCAATCTTCCAGAGGTGAAAGAAGTTATGATATCTACAGTAGATTATTAAAAGAAAGAATTATATTTGTAACAGGTCCAATTAATGATGCAGTGGCTAGTGTAGTATGTGCTCAGCTATTATTTTTAGAATCAGAAGATACTAAAAAAGATATCTTTATGTATATTAATTCACCAGGCGGAAGCGTAACGGCAGGATTGGCAATGTATGATACTATGCAATACATCAAGCCAGACATATCAACTGTAAGTATAGGATTGTCAGCAAGTGCAGGATCATTATTATTAATGGCAGGTACGGCAGGTAAAAGAATAAGTTTACCTAACAGTAAAATTATGATACACCAACCATCAGCTGGTTTTCAAGGTCAAGCAACAGACATAGAAATTCATGCAAAAGATATCTTAGATACAAAAAGAAGATTAAATGAATTATATGTAAAACACTGTGGTAAAGATTTAAAAACTGTAGAAGATGCTATGGAACGTGACAACTACATGAATCCAGATCAAGCTCTAGCATTTGGATTGATAGATAGGATTGAAGAGACACGTTCTTAATGTCATATGATATTTTTCATTTAAGTTATAAAGAAGCTTTCGCAGATGAAACGTTCAGCAAACTAAAAGAACAGTTTCCTTGGTCGAAACGTGTCAAAGGTGTGAAAGGTATCTTCAATGCTCATAAGAAATGTGCCGAACAGGCATATACGGAAATGTTTTATGTCATTGATGCAGATGCAGATTTAGAACAAGGTTTCGACTTCACTTACAAGCCAAGTCAGTGGGATACTGACAAGATACACGTATGGAGATGTCGTAATCCAGTAAATGATTTAATTTATGGTTATGGTGGCGTTAAGTTATTTCCAACAAGGCCTTTACGTGATGCAAAAGATTGGCATATTGATTTCACAACAAGTGTCGGTGGTGCAAGTAAATTTAAACCCATGCCACTGGTTAGTAATACTACAAGAATCAACACGGATCCTTTTACCGCATGGAAATCTGCTTTTAGAGAATGCGTAAAATTAAGCAGTAAAATCATAGAAGGCCAAAAAGATAATGAAACTGATGAACGACTAAATACTTGGTGCACCAAAGGAAAAGATCGTCCATATGGTGAGTATGCAGTCCACGGAGCAATAGCTGGTAGAGATTATGGCTTGAAATATAGAGAAAATCCTGCTAAACTAGACTTAATTAACGATTTTAATTGGTTACAAAAGGAATTCGATGGACACGAAAGCAATATTAGATAGGTTCGAGTTATTATTCTCTAACGACACACGTTTCCGTGATTTAAGACGTTTTGTTTTATCAGATGATATAAACAGTCTTATGAGGTTGTTACAAACCTTTTCGAAAAGTCAATTAATTGTAGCCTTGCCCAAGCTATTAGAAAATCCAGATTTTGCAGAAGACTGTCTTGCAAGAGGACAAATTCGCAGTAAGCTATGGATAGTTGATGAGCTAAAAAAATTAGATTTAAATTTAGGAACTGTTTTTATCTGTGGAGGCTGGTACGCCACTCTGGCAACTATGCTGTTCGAACAGGATTTTGATATCAAGAAAGTAAGAAGCTTTGACATAGATAGTAGTTGTTGGAAGATAGCTGAAACTTTTAATAAGCCATGGGTCATGAAAGAATGGAAATTTAAATCATGCACACAGGATATACATGATATAAACTATGACACACACGTATACAATGTTAACAGATCTGATGGGTCGATATGTGAATTAACTGACTC
>MDTA01187908.1_pt1 | contig 12079 bp, 7 predicted proteins | sample 811151 | NCBI WGS metagenome assembly MDTA01 (sample SAMN05326648, study PRJNA326480) | marine metagenome | isolation source: seawater | place: Indian Ocean: South | collected 2010
AAATATTATTACAAGACTACTTATAAATAGTGACATTAAAATTACTCTATAAAGAGCATTAAATGCTTTGGAGGATGCATGTATTGGAAATTCAATTGCTTTTTGAATAAGAATATTATTATTTCCACGAACTGCAGATATCCTTTCTTCTTTACTAAGTCCACTATCTGGTATTTCATTTGGCCAGCCAAAACTTGAAAAAGGGTTCGTCCACATTCTTATTGCTCTTATTATAGGATAAGTTAGGTAATGTTGTGTGGGATAGTTTGCTATTTTATCTATAGCGATTTTAGCAAATTCATCATCTATAGACTTTGGAAAGTCTTTTTGATTATGTTTTTGAAGTTCATCAATAAGTTGATTAATTTTTAATTTTTCCTCTTCACTTTTATAAGCCCTCTCAGGAATGCTAATTTTATCATAATTCTTTCTATTAATACCCCAGAGTGCACCAGGCTTTTCATACTCATGAGTTATCCAAGTTTTTGTCCATTTTAAATAGCCTGTGGGAGGTCTGCTTCCATCTGGCATGATCATATCTGTAGGAATTAAATCTGGTAACCCTACTATTATATTTCTTGCAGTCCAAGTTCCCCATGTAGATGAAAATATAATGGCAATTAATAAACCTTTAATTATTCCATGTCTAAATCCATGAATATAAATTGAAGTAAATGCTACAGGTATGGTGAGAAAAATATTATCTAATCTAATCCAAGTAGCAAAAATTAGGGCTAATGCTATTGAGATTATTCTAATTTTATTTTTTGATATCGATAATAATAATTCTGATAATAAGTAAATTGTTGCTGCTATGGATAAAGTTTCAGTTTGAATATATCGAGGCCAAGCAACTAATAATGGTGATAAAGCAAGTATAAATAACAGATATAAAATTATTTTTTTATTATTAGTAAGAATATATATGGAGTAAAGTAACCAAATGCATGATCCACTATAAATTATACTTTGAAAAATTCTTACTGCATAATCAGAATTATTGAAAATTGGCCAAACAGCAGATAGAAAAAAGGGATAACCCGGCCCGTGATTACCACCAAAATGTGGAATGCAATCATCTGTCATAGGATCAGAAAGTGAGACTCCACATCCATTTAGTATATTTTTGGCTACAGTCGTATATATTTCATAATCACCTCCAGTTTCAGGAAATAAAATTATGAAAGTCAAGCGGGGTAAAAATATAATAAAAAAAAATAGAATATAAGTAGTATACATTTAAATCACCTTTTAGAATTAAATTTATTACATTTAAATAGATGAAAAAAGGATTAGTTTTTTTTTGTTGCTAATACTGCCCATGAACATTCATTAACCCACTCAATTTTTTTATCATAAAGCTCTGGATGTTTAAGCAAAGATAAAGCCTCATTTTTCTTATAATACTTAGCAGTTTTAGGAAGCATCTGATCAAAAATAATTTGCTGAATTTGACTAAAACTAAGTTTTTTTAGCATTTTAAAATATTCTAGTTTAGAAATACCTGTCCATATATATATGAACAAAAATATTGTTGGCAAATAAGATGCTAATCTAACTAATGGTAGAGGAGCTTTTGAAAATAATATTTTTCTAATTGGGTTTAAAATAGAAATATAAGTTTCCATATTTTCATATCCATATAACCATACTAAAATTTTACCCCCTGGTTTAGTGCTTTTTACTAATTCCGATATTGCTTTTTCTGGAAATTCCAAATGATGCACAACCCCTATTGAGAAACATATATCAAATTTATTGCTATAAGGAATATCATAAATACTATGTTTCTTTATTTTTATATTTTTATATTTTTTTAAGTTTTGCTTAGCTGCCTTTAGGGTTCTATCATCCATATCGAATGCAACTGCTGACTTAGCTCCATATAATATAGGCCAATAAGTATTTCTTCCTATTCCACATCCAGCATCTAAAATATCTTTCCCTTTCCAATATTTTTTATCTTTAATAACTTTGGTCCAATTTAAAAATTGGATTTCATTTATCTCTTTTATTTCTGAAGCAATATTCCAAGCATAGCCAAATCTTTCTGGAGTACCTAGCTTAACATCAATTTTTGGTCTCTTTTTATCTTTTATCATTTTTCTTATCTATAATATTAATCTTAAGTTAGTCTTTCAGTAGCTTTATGGAGCATATAAATAGCCCAAATTGGTTTTCTATTATCTATACCATTCCAATGTTCTTTTAATATTATTTCAATATTTTTTCTATTGAATATCTCATTTAAAGAGTTGTTAGATGATAAAAGTGTATCCTCTATTTTTTCTTTAAGCGACCCTCTCATCATTTTAGCAAGAGGAATAGCAAACCCATGTTTTTTTCTTTTACTTATAATACTAGGTAGTTTTTTTTCACATAAAAGTCTTAATAATAATTTTGTCCTTCCATTATTTATTTTATATTTATTAGGCAGCTTTAAGGAAAAATTAATAATATCTTTTGATAAAAAGGGAGATCTAACTTCTAAGCCATTATACATAGATGCTCTATCAACTTTTGTAAGTATATCATTAGGTAAATAATGTTGTAAAAATATTTTACTTAAATCATTTATAATACTATTTCCTTTATCTTTAGTTATAATTTTTTTCAATGAGTTAGAAGATAAATAATCTCTAATAAATTCTTTCTGTAATAATTTATTTATATTATTGTCAGAGAATGGAGACATCCATCTAAAAACTTGTTGTTTGGGTGGGTAACCAAATCCTCTACTTACATGCTTAAGTAAAAAATGGTAACTCATATAATTATCTTGTGAAGGTACTTTTTCCATTAAAGATGATATAGTGTGCCCGATACCTTTTGGGATATAGTTTAAAAAATATAGATAATTTGCTACTTTAAAAGGAGAATAACCGCAAAATAATTCATCAGCTCCATCACCTGATAATACTACTTTGACTTTTTCTTTCGCAAACTTTGATAATAAATATGTAGGAAGTATAGATGGGTCACCCAGTGGTTCATCCATATTTTTCTCGATGAAATCTAATGATTTAAGAATCTCAGAATTATTAAACTCTGCAACATAATTTTTTATACCAATATTGTTTGCTACTAATTCTGCATATTTAGACTCATCATAAGTATTATTCTCCATTTTGATAGTAAAACTAGTAATATCTGGATTAAAATTTTTTGCGTAATGGCTGATTAGACTTGAATCTATTCCGCCAGATAGGAATACACCGACTGGCACATCTGCTATTAATCTTTTTTCTACGGAGTCATATAATAATTGATCTAATATTTCTATTGATTCATTTAAACTAATATTATTCTTATCTTCTTGATTTAAATTAAAGTATAATTTTTTTGTAATTTTAGACTTATTTATTTTTACTACTTCACCCGGCATAACTTTATTGATACCGCTTATAAGACTTTGGTCATAAGGAATATAATCTAAATGAAGATATTGCATAATAGCATCTTTATTAAGGTTTGTATTTATTGAAGATAATCCAGATACTTCTGAACTAAAATATGTTTTATTTTTTTGATGGATATAATATAAAGGTTTTTCTCCTAGAGGATCTCTAACTAGCCATAATGTACTACTTTTGCCTTCATAAAAGGCAAATGCAAACATGCCTTCAATAATTTCTAAGGTTTTTTCAATGCCAAAATTTACTAAACATTGAAATAATACTTCTGTGTCTGAATTATCTCTTAAATAAATATTTTTTTGTCTTAGAATTTTTGCAATTTCTTTATATCCATATATTTCTCCGTTAAATAATAAATAGTTTTCATTATCTATACATGGCTGCTGTCCGCCATTTATATCAATAATAGATAATCTATAATGACCTAAAGCAATTTTTTCGTTGATATATATAGATGAGTCATCTGGGCCCCTATGCTTAATTGGAAGCATCATATTTTTTAGCAGAACTTCATCTTCATTTTTTGAACTAGGGTATGTAAATCCTGAAAAACCGCACATAATTATTCTTTTTTAGTCTTATGCGTTTGTTTTATTAAATATGAGGGCCTATTAATTGATTCAAAGTAAATACGGGATTGAATTTCAGCTAATAAACCAATAAATATACACAATAAACCAGACATAGTGAAAAATACTACTAATAGTGGAAGTGGGGTTAGTATAAATGAGGTGTTCATAAATATTTTTAAATATAAAGCTAATAAAGCAAGAACAAAAGCTAAAAAAAACATAAATAAGCCAAATTTTCCAAATAAATGTATCGGCCTATCTAAAGATTTATCAAAAAACCTTATCACTAAAATATCTAAAATAACTTTTGGAATTCTTGACAGGCCGTATTTAGTTTTACCTGCTATTCTAGCATGATGTCTTACAGGAATCTCAGTCACTTTTGCTCCTTCCCATGAGGCATATATTGGAATAAATCTATGCATTTCTCCATATAATTTAATTTCATTTAAAACTTCTTTTTTATAAGCTTTTAGAGTGCAGCCATAATCATGGAGAGGTAAGCCGGATATTTTAGAGATCAAGTGGTTTGCTATCTTAGAAGGAATAACACGTGTAAATTTCTTATCTAACCTGTCTTTTCTCCATCCAGAAACAACATCATAGCCCTCATTTATTTTATTTAGTAGAAGTGGAATGTCTAGAGGATCATTTTGCAAGTCACCATCCATTGGAATTACAATATCACCTTTAGAATGATCAAACCCTGCCTGCATAGCTGCAGTTTGTCCATAATTTCTTCTAAGGTTAATTAAATGGATATTAGTGTGATTATTGGTTAATTTTTCTATAATTTCTTCTGAATTATCTGTACTTCCATCATTGATAAATAAAATTTCATATTTTAAGTTAGGTAATGCATTTAATATAGAATCAGATAATTTAACAATATTATCTTCTTCATTGTATATAGGTATGACTATAGAAAACATATTTATCTTATATCACTTATTTAAATCTAATAAATTAAAATATTTATATTTGCCTTACTTTTTAAGTTTGTACAGATAATGTTATAAAAATCTATACTTACTTTCACATTAATATTAATAATATTATATCATTATAAGCATGTTTTTTAATTGGAAAGCTATATGACCTTATTTCAATTTAAATACTTAAATTTTATAGAAAATATTATGATGGTTATAATAGCATTATTATTTCCATGGTCTATTATGTTTGCTACTCCGCAATTACACATCGGTTATTGGGGTCAGGTTGAAGGAATGATAGTTTTCCACCATTTTGCAACTGCAATTGTAGCTTTACTCTTACTAAGAAAAATTATTATATATAAAGACTTAAGAAATTATTTTGCTCATCCTTTAGTATTATTGCCTGCTTTAATTGGTTTCTATACAATTATCTCTTCATTATTTGGCAGACTTCCAATATTTTCTTTATATGGCTCTCCCCAATTAGGACAGGGAGCATTTTGGTATTTATCATTATCTATATTAACTTTTACTTATTTTTATTTAATTAAAATCTATAAGATAAAGTTTATAATTTTATTAAACTTATTTTTTGTGACGCTAGTTGTATCAATAGGTAGCTTTTTTCCAACCATAACTGGAATAGTAGTTTCTTTTTTCGGATTTAACGATTGGTTAGCTCTTTATTTTATTTCTTTTGCAATTCTTCTTATGTATTTAAATGAAGTAAATATTTATAGAATAAAGAAGGAATACTTAGGGCTGATAATATTTTTTGTTTTAGGCCCTTTATTTTGGATAATTGATAATAATTCTGCCATAGCGCTATGGTTGATATTGCTTTTAACATGGTTTTTTTACATAATTATAAACAAATATAGTTTAAAAATATTTATTAAATTATTCTTTAATCCGGTATTTTTTACTTTAATTCCAATTTTTCTATCAATAATTATGCTTGTATCTTCCTTTATTTACTGGGATGGAAGTACTGACATGACAGCAGAACTAACAGATTATAGAAAATCTGCTGTAGGTCATTTAGGCACCTTAATAGCAAGAGGCTCAATAATAAGAGTTTTACTAGAACATTTGATTAGTATTAAAGCGATATTATTTGGTTATGGATGGGGCAGTATATCTGAATTATTAATTACGAGCTTTACACCTGAAGTATTTTATCAAATTAATACTGGTAATAGAGTGCATTTTCATACTCACAATGAATTATTTGAACATATATTTAGTATTGGTTTCATTGGTGCTGCCATATATATTATGTATATTTATAATATTTTTAAGTATTCTTTTAAAATATCAGTTTTTCTTTCATTCTTATGGTTATTATTTTTTTGTATAGGTGTGTTTTGGTTTACTTGGATCGCGTCGGTTTCTTTTCAAGCAATTTTAGCTTCATTATTGATGAATAGAGATTTTAAAGAATTTGAAACTAAGTATTTAGTTAGCATCAAAAAAATATATAATTCTCTTTATTTCACGTTATTTTATATTATTTTTATAGCGTTATTTTCCTTTTATGGTGCGTATATTGGGTATTATACAGCTTATAATCATATGGATAGTTTTCGCTCATATTCTCTTATTAAAATAGCTGAAGAATCAGAAAAAAATCATTTATGTTCAAGAAAAGTATATGATTTCGGTAAGGGTGGACTTCAATTCAGCCAAAAATTTAATGGTTTTAATAATTATTTTAAAGACCAAGTACTTCTTTATGGAGTACTTAATGAGAGTGATTATAAAGTTTTAAATTGGCATCTATGCGCTTCTCATGAAATGATCATAAATAATAAGGCCTCTATCGAATTAATTAACGTACATATTAATACATTATCAACTATTTCAATACTTCCAGGTAAATTAGGAGAAAATACTCGAATTTTTACTCAAAAGTACATTGATTTATGGGAAGATAAATTAATGTTATTATTATTTCTTGCACCTAAAAGGGTAGATCAAGCAATTCCCTTAATCTCTTACTATTTAAACTTAGGTAAAGATGAAAAAATTGATAGACTATGTAATTATTTAAATAATGGTGATTATTACCAAGGTTTCTGTGACTTAGCTATTGGTTCAATAGCAATAAAACAAGGTAAAGTAAATGAAGGCCTATTATTAATAAAAAAAGCTAGCGATTTAGGAGTTTTAGATTCTAAAAATATAGACAAGGAAACTGCAAATTATCTTAAAAAGTTATTATTGGAGCATTTAAAGTAAAATTTTAAATGTTGCTTAAATGCAACAATATTAAACATTTATTTAAATTTATAAAAAAATACTATATTAGACTTGTTTTATATAGTTGATTTTTATATTATCTTACCATTAGTTTATTGTTTCCTTGTTAATTATAATGGGGAATATTATTAGGGAGGTTTCGATATGAAACTAAAAAGAATTTTAACAGTTGCTATAGTAACTGTAATGTCATTAGGGATGTTCAGTATGGGTGTCGCTAATGCAGCTGGTACTTACAAGATCAGTTGTAAGAATAATGCTTATGGTATGCAGTTGGGTAGTGATTATACTCAAATAGCTTATGTATATAATGCTGCAGCTATAAATAATATTCAGGGCCAAGATGAGGATGTATATCTGATTAGTGGCCAAGCAAACAGCGAAGCATATGTAGGAAATGATTGTTTATATGCTGGTGCTGGTGATACGAATGGTACAGCAGTTGTAGCGGGCGATGTTGCTCGTTTAGCAGTTAATGCAATTGTAGGAGCAGTAAGTAATCGTATTGATATGGCATATGCCGCTAATAATTCAGGTGCAAGTGCAACAGGTTTGAGTTTCACTACACAAGGAGATGGAATGGCAATGTCTGCTAACAATGTAGCAGGTGGTTTGAGCTTCTGGGGAGACTTTGGAAGTACAGATATCAAAAACACTCAATCATTTACTAATATAAGGTTAGACTCTAATAAATATGACGGTGATGTTTCATCTTACTCAGTAGGGGTTGATAAAACATTCGGTAAAGCTCTTATTGGTGTAGTGGTTTCTAGTTTAGAAACTGATTTTAAAACGACCTTTAATGATGGTACTTACAAGCAAGATATAGACACTTACGGTGTTTATTTAGCTTATAAAACTAGTATGTTGACTATAGATCTAGGTATGGGTCAAGGTGATTCAACTATAGATACTACTAGAAGAGATCTAGGAAATGATCAGACTATTACTGGAAAAACTACTGCAGATATAGAGTATTCTAATGCGAGAATAGCAGCTCAGTTTAGCAGAGGTAAATTTTCTATAGTTCCAAGTGTATCCTATAGAGTGATGTCTATGGATATTGCAGCCTTTACAGATGATCGTCCAGATGAAACTCAAAGTACAGTTGCTGGAGACGGTCTCTTATTTACTTCAGGAAATGAAGGTAATGGTACCCAAGATGGATTGACAGTTACTGATGATACTATTGCAGCAAGATCAGTAGAGTCAGAAACTATGGAAGCAGGAATAAATATAGCTGCAAACCTAGGGGCGATAGTACCTTATCTGAACTTATCATATGCTACTGAAGATACTACTAAAGCGTCGTATAAGTCAGAAAAAGGAACAGATGGAACTGCAGCAGATGTAGCAGCTTCTAATTATTCTTCATCTTACACTATAGGTGGCGGCGTTAACTTTATGGTCGGTTCACATATAAAAGGTGGAGTGAGACTAGGTATGGTTAATGGAAGAGACGATTGGGAAGAAAGCTATATGGCTGGTAACCTAAGCATCGGTTTCTAATATTATCCTGTAATAATACTTAAGGCACCTAGGTAAAACTAGGTGCCTTTTTTTTACATAATTAAAGAATAAAGATATGGTTTATAAAGAGCCAAATATTGAAGATTTTGTTAAACTTGTTGATGTATTATTTGATCAATCAAATACTAAAAAAGCTGGAATGATTTATCTGGTAAGTTATAATTCTATTAACAATAAATTAATACCTAAAGATATTTTAAATTTTTATAAAAATCATGTTGCTAATCATGTCGATGGCAAAATAATCTATTTAAATAGAAAAACTAAGTTTAATGAATGTATAGCTTTGTACGGAAAGTCCGAATATAAAGCTATATCACAAAAACTTGGTTCATTAATTAGTTCTAAGATCGAAAGTGGATCATGGAATATTTTTAATAAAATTAATAAAAAGTATCTAAAGGAATTCATAATTGGTTGGGGTTTGGATCAGTATAGATTTAATAAATTTAAAGTATCCAAAAGACTAAAAGTACCTACTAACATTAATGTTGAGGAAATTAAAAATAAGCTTTCTGCAATATATTTTGGAAAAGAACTAATTAATATTCCTGCTTCAGATATGGGACCAGATGGATTAGAGAAATCATTTCTTAGTTTTGCTAATTATCATAATGCAGATACTAATATTATTAAGAATGAATTAATAAAAGAAAATTTTCCATTAATATATGCGGTTGGCAAATGCTCTATAGAGCAACCTAGATTACTAGAACTAAATATAGGAAAAAAAAATGATCCTCTTATAATACTCATAGGTAAAGGCGTTTGTTTTGATACAGGTGGATTAGATCTAAAACCCTCTCAATATATGCGAAATATGAAAAAAGATATGGGAGGAGCTGCTTCTATATTTAGTTTAGCACATATGGTAATTACTTCTAAATTAAAGGTTAATTTAAAAGTACTTATACCAACGGTAAATAATGATATAGGGCCAGGTGCAATGAAGCCGGGAGATGTATATAATAGTAAGGCCGGCATTACTGTAGAAATAGGAAATACAGATGCGGAGGGTAGGTTAATACTTGCAGATGCGTTATACTATGCAGATAGCTTTAAGCCTAAGCTTATAATTGATTTTGCCACTTTAACTGGAGCAGCAAGAGTAGCTTTAGGGCCAGATATGCCTGCATATTTTACAAACCATGAGGATATTGCTTCTAAGCTAAATAATATTTGTATAGTTGAAAAAGACCCTTTATGGAGATTGCCTTTATATTCTGGTTACAGTTCCTGGCTTGATAGTGAAGTAGCTGATACAAATAACATTTCGCAAGGCCCTCATGCTGGAAGTATTACAGCGGCTTTATTTTTAAATAAGTTTGTTAAATATAGTACGAAATGGATGCACGTTGATACTTATGCGTGGAGTGATATAAATAAGCCAGGACATTCTAAGGGCGGAGATATTATTGGGGTTAGATCGGTATTTAAATTTTTAAAAAATTATATTAATAGCCTTTAGAAGTATTTACCTGATTTTTTAATTTTTTATGATTATATAAGTTTTCAAAATTTTTTCTTAAAAGTTTTGCTGTATATTCAGTTGCGTTAGTGATACCTGCTATATGCGGAGTAATTAAAATATTATTCAGCTTCCATAAATCATTTTTTTTATCTAAAGGTTCTTTGTTAAATACATCTATTATTGCTCCAGTTAAGATATTATTTTTTAAAGCATAAATAAGGTCATCTTGATTAACTGTAGCTCCTCTTCCAATATTAATAAAATAACATTCGTCATTTAATAATTTAAATTCATCTAAGCCAATTATGTTTTTAGTAAGCTCTGTATCAGGTAGAAGTGAAATTAAGCAGGATGTATTTTTAATACTTTTATGTAATTTTTTAATACCAAAATTATAATTTATTTTTTTTAAAATTCGATTTGTATTACTCCAGACATTTATATCAAAACCTAATAGCTTAAGCTTTTTAATAACTAATTTAGATATATTGCCATATCCTAAAATGGTAATTTTAAAGTTATTATTATCAAAAGGAATAAGTTGCTTCCACTTTTTATAAGTCATATTATTAGAATATTGGAAATATTTTCTTTTACACATAAGGACGGACATAATAGTATATTCTGCCATTTGAATACTTAGATTTGGGTCATTCAATTTAATAATGTTTGCATTTTTGGGATAATTTTTTTTTAAAATATGATCTACACCTGCGCCTAGTGATTGAATAATTTTAATATTTGGAAAATATTGCCAAAGTTCATCAGGAGGATCCCATACTAAAGCTCCTATGATATTTGGATAAGTTTTATTTTTATTAAAATCATTAGTAAAGTTAACTAGTTTTAAATTATATTTTAATAATATTGTTTTCCATTCATTATATGAATCCCATTTAGAGTAGAATGCAATATTTATTGGCTTTAATTTAGTTTTATTCATATACATATCCTTAATTTAAGGAAGATTTTATCAATGTTTTAGTATAGGTATTTTTTGGATTATTTAATATTAATTTTGTAGCACCTTGTTCTATAATTTTTCCATCCTTCATAATTAAAACTCTATCTGCTAATGCTTTTATAACTTTTAGATCATGACTAATAAAAATAAAAGATAATTTTTTTTTCTGCTGCAAACTTAAAAGAAGATTTATAATTTGAAGTTGTGTATTCATATCTAATGCTGAAGTAGGTTCATCCAATATTATTATTTCTGGTTTAAGTATAATTGCTCTAGCTATTGAAATTCTCTGGCGTTGACCTCCAGAAAATTCATGAGGATATTTATGTAAGCAGCTTTTATCCAATCCAACTTCATTAAGTGTTTTTATAACCAATTTTTCTCTATTTTTTGTATTTTTTCCAATTTTATTAATCTCTAAACCTTCAGAAATGATTTCAAAAATAGAAAGTCTAGGACTTAAAGATGAAAAAGGATCTTGAAAAACAAATTGAATATTTCTTCTAAAAAAGGCGTTGTTATTTTTATCGAATACTTTGTTTTTATAGTTAATAATACCGTCGGCAGGAACTAATTTAAGAATAGCTTGAGCCAAAGTTGTTTTACCTGATCCTGACTCACCAACTATTCCTAATGTTGTACCTTTATTTAAACTGAAAGATATATCATCAACAGCTTTAAAATAGTCTACTGTTTTTTTAAAAAAACCTTTTTTTATTGGAAAGTAAACTTTTATATTCTCAATTGATAATATTTTTTTCCCGGGTTTAAAATTTGTTTTTCTTTTTAAGTTTACTGGTTGAGCATTAATAAGTTTTTTTGTATATATATTTTGTGGGGCATTGAGCACATTTTTTACTTTTCCAAATTCTACCAGTTTTGCTTTGTACATAATATATACATTCTTAGCCATAAATTTCACTATA
>MDTA01161772.1_pt1 | contig 12078 bp, 8 predicted proteins | sample 811151 | NCBI WGS metagenome assembly MDTA01 (sample SAMN05326648, study PRJNA326480) | marine metagenome | isolation source: seawater | place: Indian Ocean: South | collected 2010
CGTTTGCGTTCCCTGAACGCCGCGCTCAAATAAACGACTTTGAATCTCTGACTCCAGTCCTTCGCCAGAGTCTAGAATAGAAATCATCAAATGTGCGTTCTGGCCAACCTGACGCCCCTCTACCTTCAAACGAACTTCGCCCTCATCGGTAAACTTGATGGCATTCATCAATAAATTCTGAACAACTCGGCGCAAGAGAACCTCTGGCACCAACACTGTTCCGGGAGCGGCTTCACTGTATTCAAATGACAACTTAATGGGTTTACTACCAACCAGTACTCGGCTCATCTGGACCTGGTTTTCCAAAAGCCGCTTCATATCCACAACCGCGCTTTCCCTAGGGGCTGATAAATCCGGCGAAGTCTGAAGCTCTAAAAACTCTTGAACTAAACTCAAGATATCACCGCCTGAGCGTCTAATAGATTCAGTCCATTCTACTTGCTCCGGGCTCAAATGTGTTCCCAGGAGTAACTCAGAAAAACCCACAATGACCTGCAGCGGTGTTCTAAAATCGTGACTGAGAGACGCCAGATTGGCCAACAAAGCATCTCGACTGTCCAGCTTAACTTTCAAGGCTGCCAGCTCTTGGCCTAGCCTATCGACTTCTTGATTAGCATCATCAACTTCCCCAAGGGTTGCCTCTTCTAAGTAACGCAACCGAGCTCGAATCATGGAAGCATTGCGAACAACATAGCCAAGTTGTTGGTAATCAATAGGCTTCATCAAAAGATGAGAAATCCCAAGTTCAAAGTAAGTCTCTCGCACACGTGCATCGCGACTTTTGGTCAGTAAAATAACTTCGTAGGGTGTGTGTAAAAGGTCGGGTAAAGTTCCGAGGAAGGTTTTAGACGAGTCGTTTTCTAGATCCATGGACAAAACGATAACGTCAAATGCCACTCTGCTCAGAAAAATCTTGGCTTCAGCAACATTCGACGCTTCAAATAATTCTGGTCCGAATCGCCGTAAGGCATCGCGTACATCGATTCGTACGGATGGCTCACTTTCAATGATGAGTACACGCAAGTTGTCCAAGGTATGACCTCTTCATCTTCCATCCCCATGCCCACATATTTCAATCATTCTCAATACTAAGACATCACAGAGACAAACAGCTTTTTACCTGCCTAAGAGCTGTCTCTAAGCCCATAGCAACAGAACGGAGGGCCCATGTGCCTTATTCTGAGCGATCCGACAAGTATTTCGCAAAATTCTAGGGTGACAATTTATTCATAAAAGTATGAATTTATAATTTACTCTGGTGCGCTCCACACAATTTCACAAACAAAGACTCCCAGTGCGTAACCACTCTGCTCCAGAGCATCCCCTCTGACACAAGAGCTCTACTTACCTCACCCATTTCTAGAGTTCTCTCAGGATCGCTAAGCAATTGAATCAGCGCTTGTGCCCAAACCGTGGCTTCATCACTGTCCACAATCAAGCCATTGCGCCCATGGTGCACCAGCTCTTTGAGCCCACCGGCGGGCGACACTATGGCGGCCAGGCCTCGGGCCATAGCCTCTAATAAAGACAGGCCAAAAGTCTCATACAAAGAGGCAGTTATAACGATAGATGCTTTATCCAGCTGCTCCCAAACCTCGTCTGTCGTCAGCCAACCCATCACATCCATTTGTTTCTGAAGCTTAGGTGAAACCTCTGCTTCCAATCGCTTATACCAACGCCTTTCAACTTTGGGGTTTCCTGGATTACCGCCAAGCAAAATCAAGCGAACATCGGGCAACTCCTCCACAACCTTTTCCATGGCTGCGAGGATCAAAGGAAGCCGCTTGATAGAATCAAACCTCCCTGAGAAAACGACCGTCCGCTTAAAGTGCCTGCGAGGCTCTCTCGCCAATCGGTCCGCTCCCAAACCCAAAAGATGAAGTCGCTCCTCAAGAGTTGGGTAAAGCTGCATAAGCTCGGCCCGCACAGCTTGAGAGGTGGCAACCACAGCATCGGCCTCTTCGAATGCTCTTTCTTGAGCCACGAAACTCATGGTGCGCTCGGTGATGCCGCGTACCCGATTCATCGCCGCTTGAAAAACATGAACCACCAGCACACACGGCACCGACAAAGTATCAGCAATGTCTTTGGCAAATTCCCAGAGCATCTCATGATGCACCAATATCAAATCAGCATTTTGCTCCTTAGCCCAGGAGCTAGCATCAGCCAGTTGATCTGGTGTGCTTAATCTCGCTACCGATAAACCGTTGTACTCATCTTTTCTTAGGGTACCTCCGGAGCTTTTTGCCCGAGGTCTCCACTGCTCGAAAGAAACGATACGCCCCTCGACTCCCCTCTCGGATAATGCATCCGTCAGTCCGGTGACCGCCGTAGAGGTGCCGCCGCAATGTGCGGGAGCATGGTCTCTTGTAATGTGCAAAATTAACATGAGAGCCCCTCAAGTAACCCGGCACCCTTGCCAGAGAATCCAGGCCCGGCAATCCACTGAAACCACTCTTCGAGCAAGAGATGCTCCTTTAGGCCCGGTAACAAGAAGGTAGCCGCCCGGGCCTCTAAGAGCTGAGACGCATGAGCCTCAATCGACGCAAGCTTGCTCTGCTTTTCTTCATCAAGCTCGACAACCACTTCACAGTTTTCCCGCTGAGCTCCAAGGGCATCCAAAGAAACACTCTCGTGCAATATATACCCCGCCCGTTTTCGTAGCATTTTATAAGTGGGCGCAAAGAGTCCCCGCGGAAAAGCACAATGCATCAATCGAATCTTAGAAAATTCGCTTTCGGCAAAAGCTTGGGAAACAGCCCGAGTCAGCGTGACGTGGTCGATATGACCATAAACCCCATCGTCCCCCAACGTAACGACCAAATGGGGGTGGAAGGTCCGCAGCTCTTTCTGAATCAGGCTGCTCAGTTCGGGTTCCCCTACGCCGGCCAGGCCACCATCGGGCAAGCCTAAAAATTCAACAAGGTCAGCCCCTATACACTTGGCGCTCTTTCGTAGCTCTTCACGGCGCACTCTGCCAAGCGCCTTACCGCGGATCTTCGGATTGGCTCGATGCATACCCGCTTCACCATCCGTGGCACAAACCAGCTTCACCTGTGCCCCGGCAGCACTCAACTTCGTGAAAGTGCCAGAGGCCGCATAAGCCTCATCATCAGGATGCGGAAAGATCCCTAAAACTCGATAGCGTGAATAATCTTTTTTTATAGGATCTGGCATGGTCATCGACAGGCCCAACACAAATGAGGTGCGGTTCTCGCAACAAAAATACCTTTAAAGCCCAAAACTTAATGAAGTGCCGCGCGAAGAGGAAGAGAGCGGGCGATTTCAGCTTCCGCCTCCAGGAGTTCATCAACTCTTAAGCGAATATCTTCCTCTGCAAAATACAACCGGGCAAGACGAATAAAGAGCCCATGATGGCGTGCCTCTGCTTTGGCCAAAGTTGCGTAGAAATCTCGCCACTTGGGATCTTCAAGATGTTTGCCCAGCAGGTAGAAACGCTCACACCCTCGGGCCTCAACCAATCCAAAGACCAAGAGACGATCCAATAAATAATGCTCGGAATCCTTGCGCCGAATCAGCTTATGCAAAGCAGTCATATAAGGGTCAGGTTCGTCGTGACCAATCCAATCATCTGCCTTCTCAAGACGCTGTAATACCTCACGAAAATGAGAAAGCTCTTCACGTGCAAGGTCAACCAGAGCATGTACCAGCTTCGGGCGGTTCGGCTGGTGAGCAACCAACGTCATCGCTGCGGCAGCCACTTTGCGCTCATTATGAGCGTGGTCTCGCAAGAAAGTGTGCAGGTCTGCACCCACGACTTTCACCCACTCTAAGGGTGTATCGTAACGAAGCTTTAACATGAGAGTGCCTTTAGCAGGCCCGAACTCCATTGAAAACACAAAAAGAACAGACCTTGTCGCTGACGGTTAAGAACGTTAAATAGCAATTGGGAGACCATGAATGATGACAGTCAATGCGCCAGAAATAGCTTCAACCCCTGGAAATCCCAAGGATTTACCAACACGTGGGGACATCGAGCGAGCCCATAAACTCATCGCCGAAACGGTTCACCGCACACCTGTGATGCACTCTCGTTACATCAACTCGCTCCTGGGTGCTGAAATTTACTTTAAATGCGAGCACTTACAAGCCGGCGGCGCATTCAAATACCGTGGAGCAAGCCATGTGATGAAGCTCTTAACGGATGCCGAAAAAGCGCGTGGCGTCATCACCCACTCTTCCGGTAACCATGCTCAAGCAGTTGCGCTCTCGGCCAAACGGTTCGGAATCAAAGCGACCATTATCATGCCCAAAGGCTCCAACCCTCTTAAAAAGAAAGCAACAGAAGGGTACGGAGCCAAAGTTATCGAATGCGAAAACTCGCAAGCCTCTCGTGAACAAACCTGCGCCGAAGAAATTGAACGTACGGGCATGGTTCTGATTCATCCTTTCGATGATCACCGAATCATTTGTGGAGCAGGAACAGCGGCACTCGAACTCACCGAGCAAGTTCCTGATCTCGATATGGTTGTCACCCCTGTAGGCGGTGGTGGCCTGCTATCTGGAACCGCCACCGCACTCCACGAACGCATGCCTGTTTACGGCAGCGAACCAACCGGTGCCGATGATGCCTACCGAGGCTTTACCAGCGGAACTCGAGTCAGCACACAAACTCCAAACACTGTAGCCGACGGTCTTCGAACCTGCGTTGGTGTTCGAAATTTCGAAATCATTCGTGACAAAGTAACTGGAATTGGACTCACCAATGACGATGAGATTCTCAAAGCAACATCCTTAATTCACTTAAGAATGAAACAGCTCATTGAACCTTCATCAGCTGTTCCTTTGGCGTGCCTACTCAATGGCAGTATTCCCAAAGCTCCTAAAATAGGAATCATCATCAGCGGCGGAAACGTTGATCTTAAAGACCTTATGTCCAGAATGCCATGATAGATATCAAAATACTCACGACGGCAGTATGTCTTTTTTATTGGTTGGGCAATCAAGTCACCTATAAACTTCACTATCGCCAAGCTCTCCAGGAAAAAGCCAATCAACGGCCTGTCTACGAAACTTCGGGAGCGACCAAAACATTTAAAACGGCGGTAAAGTTTCTATACCTTCTGGTTTTAGTTCGAATCATTGCAACACCATTCCTCGATATTCCCTTAGAACGCTCGAATTTAATCTTGGGCAGTATATTAGGTTCTGGTGCACTCTTACTGCTGAGTAAAAGCCTCAAAGAACTTGGCTCCAACTATGCTCCATGCCACGCGGGAATACTGCCTCAAGAGCGCATCAAAACAGGGCCATACAAATATTTCGCCCATCCTATCTATATTTCAAATCTCGTATTGCTAGCGGGCATATGGATCGCTATCGGTGGATTTCTACTGGGACCAATATGGGTTATCTTTGGGGTATTCTACGCAATCTCAATCCGAGACGAAGAAAAAGCCTTTAAGAAATACTTCGAAACAGAAGCTTAAAGAGTCAAAGGAAGCCAAACATTAAATCTGGCACCACCAAGTTCAGGACTGCTATCAACCCACATCTCTCCATGATGTGTCATGACAATTTGCCGACTGATAGATAAACCCAGCCCCGTTCCAACCCCCGGATTTTTAGTGGTGAAGTAGCTCTCAAAGATGCTCTCGCGAATTTCCGCAGGCACACCGTCACCATTATCCTCAATGGTGATAAGGATTCCATTCTTCTGCGCACGCTCAGATTCTACAACCCGAACGTGAATGCATCCGTCCTTTAAACTCTCACCACCCTCCGCAAATTTATCGGCAAGAGCATCGGCCGCATTCGACAACAAGTTAATAAAGACCTGCCCTAAATGATTGCGTTTACATGTCAGCCCATGAATCGGCTCAGGCTGAAACTCAACCGTATAAGGCTTAAGTTTGGCACGGGCAATCAGTAAGGATTGGTGAACAACTTGATTCAAATCAACATCACTCACCATGCTGGTATCAAAACGAGCATTGGTCTGGAGAGCACTGCAGTACTCGAGCATTCGGTCCGATGAAACCCCCATAATAGCCAACGCATCATTGGCTTCTTTGAACATGCCTTCAAAGCGAGCCTTCAACTTTTGAGCAGGTTCGGAATCATCAAAAAGCGCCATAATGGCCTTTTCAATCAATTCATGTTTTTCGGCCAAACCGTTAATGGAAAAAGCAATTGCAGAAGTAGGAGAATTCAATTCATGGGCAATGCCCGCAATCATCGAACCAAATGTTGCCAATTGCTCACCGTGAACCAATTGTTCCTGGGCAAAATCCAGTTTGCGGTTCATCTCGGCAAAGCGGTCTTCTAATTCAAGTAAAGATTCTTCAAGCACTTCACGCCGAGCTACTTCTTTTTCAATTTTTTCCGAAGCAACTCGCTCTGTATCTCGAACCTTTTGAATCGCGTGTCCAACCCGCTTACGTTGGGAGTGAATCACCTGCACCATCGTTTTCTGAAGTTGCTGAAAATCGACCGGCTTGGTGAGCACACCATCGGCACCGGTGTAAGCAAGACTCTCTGCGTCGTATCGGGCAGTGTAAGCGGTCAAAAAAAGAATCGGCGTCTCGATGGCCTTAAAACCTCGCACATACTCAGGCGCGTTTTCCACCTCTTGCCCACGTAAACAACGCGTGATTCCAATTCCATCTAAATCGGACCCAGCCAATTCAATATCCATCAATATCAAATCAAAAGCTTCACCATCGAGTTTTTGAAACACTGCGCGACAGTCTCTGGCCCACTCCAAAATATAATCCCGCCGAAGCTCCAACGAGGTGATTTCCCAATTCGTACTGTTGTCCTCAACATACAATATTCGCGGGCGGTCCCGGGTTGCTGCCCCAGACTTATCGGCTGAACGGTCGGTTGGCTGACCTATGCGAACTCTTTTAAGAACCATCGTTGGTTTAAGTCTATCAATGAACCGCCTTGCATCCAATGACGAGTGCGCACATCTCCAAGAGACAATCCATTGACCCTACCACCGAAGCCGTGTTCACTAAGTCATTCCCGAAACCGGAGAACACAGTGAAATTTTCAAGTTATGCTGACGATCTGTCCCCTTTTCTTGCCATGGATGTCATGGAACGCGGAATGGCCCTTCAAAACGCGGGAAAATCGATCGTTCAACTCGGAGTGGGAGAACCAAATTTCGACCCACCGGAAGAAGTCGTAGAGGCGACCCACCAAGCACTCCGAGAGAAAATGACCCATTACACCGATAGCCGAGGGCTTATTGAACTGCGCGAGGCCATCTGTGAAGACTCTCTGCGGCGGCGAGGAAAAGAGGTGTCGCCGGAACAAGTCATTGTAACCAGTGGGACATCTCCCGGTATATCTATGGTTCTCCATCTTTTATTGAGCCCTGGAGACGAATTGATCATTCCCACACCGCACTACGCCTGCTACCCCAATATGGTGAAATTATGCGGAGCCAATCCTGTGCTCATCGAAACGTCTCCTGAAGATGGCTATCGATTGGATATCGAGAAAGTAAAAGCCGCCATAAATCCAAAAACCCGTGGAATTCTAATAGCTTCGCCCGCAAATCCTACCGGAGCAGTCCAACCTCCCGAGGTCATGCAAGCCTTAGCAAACCTGGATATTCCTATCCTATCGGACGAGATTTACGATGGGCTCATCTTTGACGGCGTCACCAACACTTCGCCCGCCCAATTCACCGACAACATCTTCATTTTCGACGGTTTTTCAAAACGTTACGCCATGACCGGCTTTCGTCTGGGCTATTTGATCGCTCCAAGCCACGCCATGCGTCCCCTGCAGACCATGCAACAAAATCTTCATATCTCGTCGGCTCATTTCCCGCAGGTAGGAGCCATTGCGGCCCTGCGCCATGGCCATCATCACTTAGAAATGATGCGTCAGAAATACGACCAACGCCGCCAGATACTCCTGAAAGGTTTAAGGAAAATGGGAATGCGAATTCCCGTGGACCCGGTTGGAGCCTTCTACATCCTGGCCGACCCAGGCTTCGGTCAAATCTCGTCATTGGAATTGGCGTTTAAAATATTGGATGAAGCCGCAGTGGCCGTTGGACCCGGCCGAGATTTTGGTGAAATTGCCGAAGGAAAGCTGCGCTTTAGTTATGCTGCAAGTGAAACCGACATTGAAGAAGGTATCCAACGCCTCGGAGCCTGGATGCAGAACGCCCGCGCTTAAAACCATCTTTATAATAACCTTTGGATCCAACTACTCAGCAATAGTATACTTTTCAGGAGATTCAACCTCCCACGGAGTAGTTACGAGCGCATGCCAAAAGTCCTAACAGTGGAAGACAATCCAACCACCCGGGCAATCCTTGCGTCCGCTCTCCGAGACCGAGGTCATGAAGTCCTAGAAGCCGAGCACGGTAAGGTTGCCCTCGATATTTTACGAGACAATGAAATTGAAATCATTCTGCTCGACATTCATATGCCGGTGATGGACGGTCCCGAATTGCTCTCGGAACTCAAACGAGCTCATCCCGAAATCCCTGTGGTGCTCCTTTCTGGTAAACGAGACCTGAACCGCATCAAAGCCTGTATGGATTTGGGAGCCATTCAATACCTGCATAAACCAGTCGACGTGAATGTTTTGCATGAGGTGGTTACGGATATTGCCGGGGCCGGCAATACTGAAGCAGTGAGCGCTCACTGGGGAACCATGCTGGTGGTGAGCGAAGATGAAGCCACCTCTCAGAAAATTCGAGAGCTCTTACCCCAGCCCATTAAAATTGAATTTGCGAACTCCATGCGAACAGCAGCGGAAGCTTCGGCTAGACACCGCTTTCGAACCATCATCGTCGACAACACATTTGGCAACGGGGCTAAAGACACCTCAAAAATCATTCGAGAGAATCAAGCCGAAGCAATTATTTTTGCCCTCTACGAGCAAGACCATCCCGAACCAGCCGAACAGGCCTGGAGCGATGGATTCGAAGGCTTTTTGTCCAAACCCATTAAACCAGAGCCCATCGACTATCTGCTCGGCCTCATTGGTTACTACCATTTCGAGCTGGAGTGCATTCTTGATGTCGATGAAGGCTTACTTACACCACTGCCTTACGATGGCTTTCATGCAACGCTGGAACGCTACTATTCTCATCTCGCAGAAAAGATAGGCCTTGTTCTTCAAGAGCTCAGCATCGAAGGTTATGAAGATGTCATTCTCGATTGCTCGGAACTGCCAGAATCACCCCTTCGACTCATTCTTGCCCAAACCGCCATCGAGTATTGTGCAGAAGAAGACCTTGGTATTCGGCTCGTTGGAGACCGAGATATGTGGAAAGCTGTTCAAGAAGCCACCAGTGGGGTCACGGTTCAAATATTCTCGACGGTCGATGAAGCCCTCGACGAAGAATAAACGTCAGCTCGCTCTCTTCTATTGCCACAATGATAACCATGTCCTAAATGGCAGCCCATGGATGAGCTTTTCAAAGCGGTGCGTGAAGAATGCACCTCAGCTGAGTGGTCGCAAGGTGTTCAGCTTAGTCGCCAAAATGCGGTTACGCTTCTCAACGAATCTCCGGATGAAATTGAACTGCGGGTAACTCTCAAAGGTGGCCTAAGCAGCGCTCAGGTCACGCTCTATCCAGAAGATGAAGATTGGAGTTGTGACTCCACCAAGCAAGATGCAGCCATGCCGCTCGTAGCCGCTGCCGTCATTGCTTTGCGACAAGCCAAAAAAGAAGGCAAGGATCTACGTGAAAACGCCGGTTCTTCGGGGCATGTGCACTACGAACTCAAAAGAGCGAAACACGCCATTGCCCTTACCCGCAGTGCTGTGGTCGGCGACGTGACGCGCCCTATTGGCGCAAGTCTGACCTTAATGGCCAAGAGTATTCAATCGGCCGGGCAACTTATCATCACACCTGATGACCTTGAAGTTGAACGCATGACTGGAGGCCGAGGCTACGAAGCTCAAAATACAACCCAGCTTACGCGCCTCTTTAAAGTTCTTGAAGGTTGTGACCACGTTTATTTCGAAAACAAGAAACTAAGCGTGGGCCGACCTCAGTGTGGACTTCGCGCCATCATTGCAGACCGCGGTCCTGACTATATGGTCACCTTGCAAAAAGATGCCGCGGTTAAGGAACTCGTTTCAGGCATCATGCTTACCACAAATGAAAGCATCCACGCTCTTATCGAACCGGGGTTTTCTACCGATGCTATTCGCGAACTCAAAGAAGGAAAGGTCTATCGGCAGCAAAACGTAAGCCAGCTTGTGACGCAGCTTCTTCCTAAATTGAAAAAAATTATGCCGGTGCTGGTAAAGACAAATCGGCTGCCTCAACTCACCAGCATGCCCGCCCGCGTTCAAATCCATACCGATTCAGAATCAGATTCAGACAGTTTGTTTGCATTGGCCACCATTGTTTATGGCGACCCCGTTTGTGCACGACTTGATGGAGACACCTTAACGCATATAAAGGGGGCGCTTCCGGTTCGAAATCAGGAACAAGAGCAAAAGCTCAAGCACCGGCTTGCCAGTGAGCTCTCGCTCAAACCCGGTATCCGCGAGCGATTCACGGGCCCTGAAGCCGTAGAATTCCAGGAGCAGCTCGAAGCTTTCGATTCTCTTGTGGTTGGCACCGGCCACGAAAAGTTTTTCCGTGCGCCAATGCTGGAACCAAGCTTAGACGAAACCGAAGGGGCAACCGCCTTTGGAATCTCCTTTCGTTCAAGAGGCTCCAAGAAAAACGGCGAGAGTATTTCCGGTTCCGTATCGCCTGAGGCTCTTGTTCAAGCATGGGAACGCGGTGAAACCATGATCGGCTTGGAAGGAGGAGGTTTTGCTCCTATTCCAGAGAATTGGCTTGCCGAACATGGACGTGCCCTCCAAGACCTTATTGTCGCTTGTGATGATGGAAAGAAACTTCCCAAAGCACTTTTGCCAGACCTAAGCAGAATCTATGAAGCGATGGATGAAGTGCCACCCATGGACTTTCAATCACTCAAAGTACTGGTCGAAGATTTCGAGGGTCTCCCGAGTGCCACCTTACCCTCTGAACTCCAGGCCACACTGCGCTCTTACCAAAGAACTGGGGTCAATTGGTTATGCTTCTTACGAGACGCTGAACTCGGCGCGATGCTGGCCGATGACATGGGACTTGGAAAAACATTACAAGCGCTCACTTCAATTCAAGGAAAAGCACTCGTGGTTGCACCCACCAGTGTTCTCTTTAATTGGAAGAATGAAATCGAGAAATTTCGCCCAGGCCTTCAAGTAAGTCTCTATCATGGAGCCAAAAGGCAGTTTCAGGACGATGCCGACATTACACTCACATCCTATGCGCTCCTAAGGCTCGATATAGACAAGCTGGAACAGATTCATTTTGACACAATCATTCTAGACGAATCGCAATTTATCAAAAACCCAGCCAGCCAAGTAGCCCAGGCCGCCTTCCGGCTTCAAGGCAACTTCAAGCTTACCCTCAGCGGCACGCCAGTAGAGAACCGCCTCAGCGAACTTTGGAGCCAATTCAATTTTATCAATCCAGGCCTTCTCGGTGGTCTCACTGACTTTAAAAAACGTTACGCCAAACCGCTTGAACAAGGCGACGAAGTTGTAACGCGACATCTGCAGCAGCGGATTCGCCCCTTTATTCTCAGACGGCATAAACGCGATGTGGCCAAAGAACTGCCTCCGCGTACCGATATGGTTTTGCATTGTGAACTCAACGAAGAGGAGCGCATCACTTACGATGCGATTCGTGCAGCCACCCAAGAAGAGCTTCTCGAAAAGCTACAAATGGGTGCAAGCGTGATGGAGGCGCTCGAAGCCCTTCTAAGACTTCGCCAAGCATCCTGCCATCGAGGTTTGATTCCTGGGCAAGAAGCGACATCATCTTCAAAGATTTCATTACTGGTTCGAACTCTGGTTCAAGCCCTAGACAACCAACATAAGTGCTTGGTGTTCTCCCAATGGACCGGACTTTTGGACCTGGTTGAACCAGAACTTGCCGCTCTGAATATTCGATTCTGCCGGTTGGATGGGTCCACCCGAAATCGAGAAGAAGTGGTGAGCAATTTTCAATCAACGGGCGGACCATCCATTATGCTTTTAAGCCTCAAAGCGGGCGGAACCGGTCTCAACCTC